>VFSW01007755.1_pt1 | contig 15532 bp, 12 predicted proteins | sample 5358111 | NCBI WGS metagenome assembly VFSW01 (sample SAMN11554181, study PRJNA540505) | mine drainage metagenome | isolation source: sediment from site ElyBrook_90M | place: USA: Ely Copper Mine, Vershire, VT | collected 2017
CCGGCGGGAGCGCATCGCGGAAGGGGATCGGACCGAGGCCATCCGGCGCGAGCTCTCGCGCAACGTGTTGCGAGTCGCCGGGACGCTGCAGCGTGACGGACTTCGCCCGGAGGCCGCGGAACAGGACTACACGCTGCCGTTGGCCGAAGAGCTGACGCTCGGTTGTCGAGTGGATCGGATAGATGTCGCGCCGGACGGGAAAACCGTCATCATCGACTACAAGTACTCGAGCCCGGAGAGCGTTCGGAAATTGGTGAAAGGGCATGCGGATGGGCTCCGCATTCAGGGCGGCATTTATATGCGGGCTTTGATTCACGAGGGGCGCGAGTGCGGCGGCATGCTCTTCGCGGGTCTCCGTAACCTGCCTGCGTGGGACGGCTGGCAGACCGTCCAGAAGAAAATCGGGCGCAGCGAACAGGGGACTTCGGAGGAGTTGAGAGTCGTCATGGAGCGCGCGAAAGAGACTGCTCTGACTGCCATCGCCCGTATCGGCCAGGGCGTCATCGAACCCAAACCCGCGGAAGCGTCGCTGTGCGAATACTGCAAGTTTCATGACATTTGCCGCGTCGAGACGGTGCTCCAAGTGGCGGCGGCTGGGGAGGTCGAAGAATGGGCCTGACCCCGAAGCAGGCGGAAGCCGTCGGGCGCACGGGGCAAGACGTATGCGTGGTGGCGGGACCAGGCTCGGGGAAAACCCGCGTCCTGGTGGATCGCTTCGTCTGGCTCATCCGGGAGCAACGCGTTCCGCCGTCGCGGATTCTGACGATTACGTTCACCGAAAAGGCAGCCACCGAAATCAAGAAGCGGCTGGCCAGGGAATTCTCCACGAGTCCCGAATTGCGCGAACAGGTGGAGCGCGCATACGTTTCGACGGTCCACGGTTTCTGCGCGCGGCTGCTTAGGGAACATCCCATCGCCGCCGGGGTCGATCCCGAATTCCAGGTGCTCGATGGAGCGGAAAGTTCGGCGGAGCTCCAGGAAGCCGCGGAGGAAGCGCTCGACGGCGTCTATCAGTCCAAGCCGGAGCAGTTGCGTGAGTTGCTGGAGGCGCTCCACGTTTCCACGTGGTCGGGAGGCCGCCAGCAGGACATGGCGGAGGCGCTCTGTGAAATCTACGAGGCGATGCGCATCGCGGGAGTGAGTTTGCCCGCACTGCGCGCCGGAAGCGTCGGCACAGCCGGGGGCCTGTCGCTGGCCGCTTTTCTGGACGAACTCCGCCGCGCTCTGGCCGCGGCTCCGGCGAAACTGACGCTGAAGCAGGCAGAGTGCATCGATGCGTTGCGGGAGTGGGCCGGGCGCGCCGCCGATCTTGTGAACGTGCCTGCCTCCCTGCGCCACTTCGATTTGCTGGCAGATTACCCTCGCGAGCTGCCCCGCGGCATTCTGTCACCGGATCTCAAGGACATCCGCGATGAGCGATTGGTCTTGGTCGAGTCAACCCTCGCCGGCGAATTCTATGCTCCACTCAAATCGATCCTTCTCGATGTACTGGAGTTGACCAATGCGAACTACCGGCGCCGTAAGCTCGAGCGCGCGGCACTGGACTTTTCGGATCTCGAGGAGCGGGCCATCGATTTGCTGCGAGGCGACGCCCATGTGCTCGATTCCGTGCGCGCGAGCTTCGACCAGATCCTGATGGACGAGTTGCAGGACACCAACCCATTGCAGTGGAAACTCATGGACCTGCTGCGGCGTCCACTGAAATTCTTTGCGGTGGGGGACATCAACCAATCGATTTTCGGTTTTCGCCACGCCGACCCCGACGTCTTCCGCCGCTACCGCGAGTCCGTCGGCAGCGCCGGCGGGACGATCGATGAGCTGTACGAGAACTTCCGCACCCGCGGCGACATTCTGGCCGCCGTCGAGGCGATTGCCGGTCTCACGGAAGGGGTTGAGAAGCATCGCCTCCAACCTGCGCGCAGCTTTCTTCCGAAAGAGCGGCCCTCGGTTGAAGTCATCGCCGGTTTTGAGTCCGGCGAAACCGCCGCCGAGGACGTGGAGGCGCGCTGGATCGCGCGGCGGATCATGGAACTCATTGGGACGCTCGAGGTTCAGAATGGTGAAGCGGGCCAGCGGCCGGCGCGCTTCCGGGACATGGCCGTTCTGGTTCGTACGACCGCCGCTCTCGCTCCGGTCATGGCTGCGCTGCACGAGTTTGGCGTTCCGTATCTCGCCGAAGGCGGCAGGACGTTTTACGAAACCCGTGAGGTGAGAGACCTGGTGCATCTGCTTCAGGTGATCGCAAATCCGGAGAACGAACTGGCGCTGGCCGGAGTGCTGCGCTCGCCGTTGGTGGGCGCCGGCGACGAGACGCTGCTGCGGATGAAGCAGTGGAGCGAGCACCTGGCGCGCGCTCTTTCCAGCCTGGATGCGCCCGGCGCGGCCGCCTGCGCCGCGGAGGATCTGCAACGGCTCCGCCGGTTTGCGGTGCTTCTCGCCAGCCTGCGGCGCGAGCGCGACGATGTCTCGCCGGACCGGCTCCTGATGCGGGCCATGGACGCCTGCGATTACGAGAGCGGGCTCGATGGGCGGCAACGCGCCAACGTGGCGAAATTCTTAGTTCGCGTCCGCGAGCGGCATAGCGCCAAACCTGAGCCTCTCGAGGCGTTGCTCGCGGACATCGAGTGGCTGCGCGCCGCGGCCGCCGAAGCTGAAGCGCCCCCGGGCGATTCCTCCGACGTGGTCCGCATCATGACCATGCACAAATCTAAAGGGCTGGAGTTCCCCGTGGTCTTCCTGCCGGCCCTCCATCGAGGCACGGGAGGCGCCGGGCCATCCATCCGCCTGTCTCCCGAGGGGAGTCTCGGCGCGTGCTGGCGAAACCCGGCGACCGGCAAGGGTGTGAAGGACTTGAGTTACCGGCGCACCAGTGAACTGCTGAGTGAGAGAGAAGGCCGGGAAGAGAATCGCCTGCTCTATGTCGCTATGACGCGCGCGGAGGAGCACTTGGTGCTCTCTTTCGCCATGACCACCAGGCCGCGGGGAGAGAACTGGAAGCTGGTCAGAGACGGCCTGGGTTTGAATCTGGACGCCGCGGACAACCAGGCGATCGAGGTAGAGGCAGAACTCGCATGCAACCGCTCCCTCACGGTCGCGGCTCGGATTGTTACAGAGCCGCGCGCGTCAGCAAGCGGTCTTGAGGCGGGCGGAGGCGGGATTCCAGTGCGCGTGCTGCGCACGGACCAGTTGCCTGGGTTGCTCAGTGTCCCCGTCGCGCCGGGCATCGCGCAGGCTGAACCCGTGGTGCTGGTTCGGCCCACGCTTTCCGATCAGCACGATTCGGCCGCGCCGGTGACATCGATTCAGTTGTTCGCGCAATGCCCGCGCCGCTACTACCTGGGGCGTTACATCGGCTGGGACCCGACGGCGCGGCCCGTATACGACCATCCAGAGGAGACTCCGCACGATGGGAGCGCCGCCGAATTCGGTACGCTCGTGCACGCCCTCTTGGCCGGCGAGCCCGTGGATACGGCCTCAGCGGAGGCGCTCGATCTGGTCCAGCGATTCCGGGCGAGCGAATTGGGCCAGCGCGTCGCTCGTGCTTCGCGCGTCGAACGCGAATTCGATTTCGTGATGGCAATCGAGGACGTCGTACTACGCGGCCAAATCGATCTCTGGTTCGAAGAGGGGGGCGAACTCCTGCTGCTCGACTACAAGACGGATAGGGTACGGCCGGAGGACGCCGCCTCGCACGCCGCGGCCTACGCCCTTCAACTGCGGTTGTACGCTCTCGCCCTGGAACGCATCACCGGCCGAATGCCCAACCGGGCCTATGCCTGTCTTCTCCGCCCGGGGCTGACGATTATCATTCCGATGGACAAGCCCTTCCTCGAGGAGACCAAAGATCTGGTGCGGCTCTTCCGCGAGGCACAGTCCAGCCTGCGATTCGATTTGAGGGAAGGGGAACAATGCGGGCGGTGCCCCTACTATCAGGGGCTTTGTCCCGCGGGGAGGCCGGCCTAGGATTCGGGCCGGTCGCCCATTTTCGTGTGGATCGCTTCCATGAGCCGGAACTTCAGGTCGTCGGGGAGGGGCTCCGCTTCCAGCCCCTTGTAGATTCTCAGGGTCTTCTTAGTGGTGTCCACCATGACCCAGCAATTCGGGCACTGCGACACATGCGCCTCGAGTTCTTTACGCAGACCACCCTCGACGTCCTCGTCCAGGTACTCGGAAAGCTCATCCATGAACTGATTACATGTAAGCAAAGACATCGTCTGCCTTCCGTTTAAAATGACGTGTTAGTTTATCGCGAAGTTCAAGCCTCGCCCGCAACAGGCGGCTCTTGACGGCCGGAACGGAGATGCTCAACGCTTGGGCCGTTTCTTCCGTGGAGAGCTCATCGATATCTCGAAGGACGAACACGGTTCTGAATATGGGGGCCAGGCTGTCGACCGCCTGCATGAGGATCGTGCGAAGCTCTTCCTGCGAGTAATGTTGCTCGGGGTTGTCTTCCCACACCGCGATCTCGCGCGCGATGTTCTCCTCGCCCGTGTCCACGGTCTCGTCGAGCGAGACGATCTTGCCGGGCCTCCGCTTGCGAAGCCGCATCAGGGATTCGTTGACGGCGATTCGGACCAGCCAGGTGTAAAACTTGGACTGCTCCTGGAAGTCGCCCAAATGTTGGTACGCCTTCAGGAATGAGTCCTGGAGCACATCTTCGGCGTCTTCCTTGTTCTGGGTGATGTGTTTGGCCAGGCGGAATATCTTGCGTTCGTAGCGGTTCACCAACTCGGTGAAAGCCGTGGCATCGCCGGTGCGCGCACTGGCGATCAACCCCGCCTCGTCCGAGAAAGCCGTCTGTGTGGAAGCCTCAGACATCCTACTCCATTTTCGCACAGTGGGGCAGGTTGGAAACCTGCGGCCGATTGTCAATCGGCCTGGCGCTCGACCAAGGAAACTCCTCTGGCCGTGGAGCCAGCCCCGCACGCACCGGATTCATCTCGATGTATCGCACAATTCTCTGATACTCCGCCTCATCGCGAACCAGTCGGTCATAACTCTCGTCCTGCCAGAAGGGCTGCCCAGTAAGACCCAGGATCCGGTTGCATTCCCGAGCCGTGAATCGCTTGAGAGATTGCATCATCTTGGAGACTTCCAGCAGCGGGGTGACGAGCAGATGAACGTGGTTGGGCATAAGGACGAAGGAGTGGAGCTGGTAGTGTCCATGCCGATCTCGATACCGGATGCCTTCGATTACCACGCTCGCGATCTCCGGCCGACGAAGGTGTGGTGGGCCTGTGCAGGCGGTATCAAGAAGGCGGTCCAGCGCGAGAAAGGCTTGTCCGGAGGTGGTTGTCGGGGGGAAGCTGCGGTTTTGCGGAAGGCTGCCATGCAGGCGCCAAGTGATGAATGTGGGTCGGCCGATGCAGTGGAGATGCGTCAGGCGGCGCGTGTGGAAGGTAGTCAACAATGGAGAGTGGTGGGACAGGGAGGAGATTCTCAGGGGAAAACGCTGGGCCGATTGACAATCGGCCGCAGATTTTCAATCTGCCCCACCGGGCAATCCCGGTGTCTGCGAAGTGATACGCTGAAAAATCACTACTATGAGCAGCATTACTGTGACTCTTCCGGATGGCAGCCAGCGGACCATTCCGGCTGGGACGCGCCCCATCGACGTGGCGAGGTCGATTGGCCCGAGGCTGGCGCAAGACGCGATCGCCGCCAAAGTGAACGGCGAGCTGGCCGATCTCTCGCGCCCGCTCGAATCCGATGCCGCGCTTCAGATTCTGACTTCGAGAGATCCGGAGGCGATGCAAGTCTACCGTCACTCCGCCGCGCACCTGTTAGCGGCGGCTGTGGTGGAACTCTATCCTGAGACCAAGCTCGGAATCGGCCCGGCCACCGACAACGGCTTCTACTACGATTTCCAGCGAGACACGCCCTTCACGCCGGAGGACCTCGAGAAGATCGAGGCCAAGATGCGGGAGCTGCAGGAGAAGGACCTCCCCTATGAGCGGCGCATGACGCCCAAGGCCGAGGGCCTCAAGAAATACGCCGAGATGGGCGAGAACATGAAGTGCGAGCTGATCGAGGAGCGTGCCGGAGAGATCTTCTCCGAGTACACTCTCGGCGAGCGGTTCATCGATTTCTGCCGCGGCCCGCACGTTCCCTCGACCTCCTACATCAAGGCCTTCAAAGTGCTTTCCATCGCCGGGGCCTACTGGCGGGGCGACGAGAAGAACGCCCAGATGCAGCGCATCTACGGCACGGCCTTCTTCAGCAAGAAGGATCTCGATGCCTTCCTCAATCAACTGGAGGAAGCGAAGAAGCGCGACCACCGCAAGCTGGGCAAGGAACTGGACCTGTTCAGCATCCAGGACCTAGCGGGCCCGGGCCTGATCTTCTTCCATCCCAAGGGCGGCACCGTCAGGAAGATCCTCGAAGACTGGATGCGCGATGAGTGCATCGCGCGGGGCTACTCTCCCGTGTACACTCCCCATATAGCGCGCTCGGATCTTTGGAAGACTTCCGGCCACTACAACTTCTACGCCGAAAACATGTTCAACCGGATGAAGCTGGACGATGCCGAGTACCAGCTCAAGCCGATGAACTGCCCGTTCCACATCCTGATCTATCAGGACAGGCTGCGCAGCTACCGCGATCTGCCCGTGCGGCTGGCCGAGCTTGGGACGGTTTACCGCTACGAACGCTCCGGCGTCATGCACGGTCTAATGCGCGTGCGCGGCTTCACGCAGGACGATGCGCACATCTTCTGCACGCCCGAGCAGATCGAAGACGAAGTCGTGAACTGCCTCCAGTTCGCCACGGACGTGCTGGCAACCTTCGGGTTCGAGAACTACGAGGCCGAGCTTTCCACCTGGGACGGCGGCAAAAGCGGCAAGTACGATGGCACTCCCGAGCAATGGCAGCTCGCCGAGAACGCTCTCGCCCGCGCCACCAACCGGCTCAACATGAAAGTGAAGGTGATGGCCGACGAGGCCGCTTTCTACGGGCCGAAGATCGACGTCAAGCTGGTGGATGCGATCGGGCGCCTGTGGCAGCTCTCCACGGTGCAGTTCGACTTCACGCTGCCCAGGCGTTTCGGCTTGGAGTACATCTCGGAGGACGGCAAGGCGCACCAGCCGCTGATGGTTCACCGCGCGCTGTTCGGCTCGGTCGAGAGGTTCTTCGGCATCCTGGTGGAACACTACGCCGGCGCGTTCCCGGTGTGGCTGGCGCCCGTCCAGGTAGCGGTGCTGCCGATCACGGACCGGCAGGCCGATTACGCTCGCACCGTTGTGGACGAGCTGAAGAAGGCCGGTCTGCGCGTCACACTGGATGACCGCAGTGAGAAGGTCAACCTGAAGATTCGCGAAGCGCAACTGCAGAAGATTCCCTACATGCTGGTGGTCGGCGGCCGGGAAGCCGAGAACGGCATGGTGGCGGTTCGCAACCGCAAGCACGGCGATTTGGGCGCCAAGACGGTTGGGGATTTTCTGTCGGACATTCGGAAGCTGATCGATTCCAAGGCTCCCTCGGAGTAAGCGCCCATGGCGCTCGTACCGCTGCTGCTACTGCTGATCCTGGCGGGGGCATGGGCCTACTGTGCCCTCATTCTGTATGCTGTCCATCATTACCGTTCGGTGCGTCCCGCGGTATTGCGCGCCCCCGTCCCCATCAGCGTTCTCAAGCCGCTGGACGGCGTCGATGAAGGACTCGAGAAGAATCTGCGCAGCTTCTTCCAGCAGGACTTTCCGGACTTCGAGCTTCTGTTCGCGGTGCGTCACCCCGACGATCCCGCCGTGGGCGTGGTGATGAAGCTGCGCCAGGAGCATCCCGCGGTCTCCGCGCGAGTGATCGTGACTGGTGAGCCGCCTTATCCCAATGCGAAGGTCTACAGCCTGGACCGCATGCTGGCCGAGGCGCAGCACGACCTCGTCGTGATGAGCGACAGCGATATCCGCGTGACGCCCGGCATGTTGCGCATCGTCGCGGGAGAGTTCCAGGACCCGCGCCTGGGACTGACCACCTGCCCGTATCGCGCGGTCCCGGGCTACGGCTTGTGGTCGCAGCTCGAAGCCATCGGCATGAACACGGAGTTTCTGGCGGGTGTGCTGGTCGCCCGCATCATGGAGGGGATGCGGTTCGCCGTCGGCCCGACCATCGTGGCTCGCAGGGCGGCGCTGGCAAGTATCGGCGGCTTCGACGAGCTCAGAGACTACCTGGCGGAGGACTTCGTGATGGGCAAACTGGTCCACCAGCGCGGCTGGCGCGTGGGCCTTTCCTCCTGCGTCGTCGAGCACCGCATCGGGAGCCAGGGTTTCGCCGCCAATCTGCGCCACCGTCTGCGCTGGGCGCGCAGCACTCGGCGCTCGCGCCCCGGCGGCTATGTGGGGCAGCTTTTCACAAACCCGCTGCCGATCGCCTTGCTGATGGTTGCAGTCCAGCCGTCCTGGTGGCCGTTGCTTCCGCTGACGGCGGTGTTGCGCGCTCTGGCCGCCTGGGCCGTCGCCGGCGCGGTGCTGCGCGATCCCCTGACGGCGAGAAGATGGTGGCTGGTGCCGGTTCAAGACATACTCTCGTTCGTCATGTGGATCGCCGGCTTCTTTGGCAACACGATCACGTGGCGCGGCAGGACGTATTACCTGAAGCCCGATGGCCGCTTCGAACTCCGCGGTTAGATGGGAGCGGCGGATTGGTGTATACTTCTTTCGGCCAGGAGGAGAGAATCAGCATGACCCGAAGAGATGCAATCCGATTAGCCACCGCCGGTTCGGCGGCCGCCGTGGCTGCCATGTCCGCTCCCGCCCCGCAAACGACGAGCAAGGGGAAGTGGCGCATGGGCGGGACCTCCACGGCATTCAGCATCCGCTCCGGCCAGATGCGCGCCGCGGGGACGCCGTTCGACCAACTGGAGCACTGCCACAGCCTCGGGATGGGCGGAGCCGAGGTAGCGCCGCCCTCGTTTGAGGCGGCCGATATCAAGGCCTTCCGCGCCAAAGTCGAATCCTATGGAATGTACCTGTCGGCCAACGGGCTCAGGCTGCCGAATGACGCGGCCGGCCTGCCGGCGTTCGAGAAGGCCGTTCAGGGCTACGTGGAAGCCGGCGCCAAAGCCTCGCGCTGCCCGCAGACCCAGCGCCGCTATGAACAGTACAAGACCTTCGATGACTATAAGAAGGACTTCGCGCGGTGCAAGAGACAGGTCGAACTGGCCGAGCCCATTGCGCGGAAGTACAAACTGAGAATCGGCATCGAGAATCACAAAGGCCAGCGATTCGGAGAGCTTGTCGATTGGATTAAGGGTGTCAGCAGCGAGTGGGTCGGCATCTGCTTCGACGCCGGCAACAACTACTCTCTGTGCGACGATCCGATGGAATGGCTCCCCACGCTCGCTCCCTTCGTCGTCAACGTGCATATCAAGGACATGGGGCTGGGCGACTACCAGGATGGTTTCCTGCTGTCCGAGGTTCCCCTGGGACAGGGCATCATGGACGTGGCGAAGATCGTGGACACCATTCGGAGCCGCCAGCCGGATATGACCTTCGGCCTGGAGATGATCACCCGCGACCCGCTTCAGATTCCGGTGTACACGGAACAATACTGGGAGACGTTTAAGGATCCTTCGAGCCCCCTCTCCGGCCGCGACCTGGCGCATATCCTCAACCTGGTCAGAACGAAGGGTTCGAAGAATCTGCAATACATCAGCAAGCTGAGCCCGGCGGACCAACTGAAAGCCGAGGACGACAACAACAACGCCTGTATCAAGTACGCCCGAGAGAACCTCGGGCTGTAGCGCACGCACTCATGCGTGCCGCGTCGAGACTCATCTCGACGCCAAAGTGTCGGCTGAACAAGGAGCGCAGCAAAATGGAAAAGCTATTGCGCCGCAATGTAGTGAAACTCACCCTGATGCTGGGGCTGATCGCGTACCTCACCGTCCCGGCGATGGCGGCTGCCAAGCCGGATTTTGGGCCCAACGTGTTCATCTTCGATCCGTCTATGCCTGCGGCGACGATCCAGGCCCAGATCGACAAGGTTTACGCCATCCAGCAGAAGAGCCAATTCGGCTCGGAGCGCTACGCCCTGCTGTTCCTGCCGGGCGACTACAAGGTGGACGTGCCGGTAGGGTTCTACACGCAGGTATTGGGATTGGGGGCCTCGCCCGACAGCGTCCAGCTCACAGGCAATGTGCACTCAGACGCCTTCCTGACGAACAACAACTCCACCTGTAATTTCTGGAGGGCCGTCGAAGGATTCTCCGTGACGCCTACCGGCGGCACGATGCAATGGGCCGTTTCCCAGGCCATACCTTTTCGCCGCATGCACGTTCGAGGCAGCATTGTGCTCCACCAGAACGGCGGGTGGGCCAGCGGCGGCTGGATGTCCGACAGTTTTGTTGACGGCAACGTGGGCGCCGGTCCCCAACAGCAATGGATCTCGAGGAACACCGAGTGGGGCAGTTGGACCGGGGCCAACTGGAACATGGTCTTTGTCGGCGTGGTCAATCCGCCGGCGGGCGAATGGCACAAGCCGCCCTACACCAAGGTCGCGCAGACTCCCATCGTTCGCGAGAAACCCTTCCTTCAGGTCGATGCGAAAGGCAACTACAGCGTTCGCGTTCCGGCGCTGCGCACCAACAGCTCGGGCGTCTCGTGGCGCGCCGGGTCGACGCCGGGAAAGGACATCCCCATCGGGCAGTTCTACATCGCCCGGCCTGACGTGGACACGGCCGCGACCATCAACGCCCAGTTGGCGAAGGGGAAGAACCTGCTGCTCGCACCCGGCATTTACGATCTGACGGACACCATCCGCGTGACCCGGGCCGGCACGGTGGTGATGGGCCTTGGTTACGCCACCCTGCGCCCGACCAACGGCGGCGCGGCTATGACCACCGCGGACGTAGACGGCCTCATCCTCGCCGGCATTCTCTTCGACGCGGGCGCCACTAATTCGCCGGTCCTGCTCGAAGTGGGTCCGAGCGGAAGCAAAGCCAGTCACGCCAAGAACCCCATCTCTCTGCATGACGTCTTTTTGCGGGTGGGCGGCGCCGGTGCGGGGCGCGCGTCGGTCAGCCTGAGGATCAACAGCAATGACACCATCGTGGATCACACCTGGATCTGGCGCGCGGACCACGGCTCCGGGGTGGGCTGGAAAATCAACACCGCCGCGAATGGGCTGGTCGTGAATGGCAACAACGTCACGATCTACGGCCTGTTTGTCGAACACTACCAGGAGTTCCAGGTCGTTTGGAACGGCAACGGCGGGCGGGTCTATTTCTACCAATCCGAGATCCCCTACGATCCTCCCGATCAGGCGAGCTACACCAGCGCGCCCGGTACGAACGGCTGGGCCTCGTACAAAGTGGCCGACAATGTTGTAAGCCACGAAGCCTGGGGACTGGGGATCTACAGCGTCTTCCGCAACAAAGGCGTCGTCCTGACCCGAGCCATTGAGGTGCCCAAGAATCCCAACGTCAGATTCCACGACGTGATCACGGTCTGCATCGGCGGCAACGGCGAGATCAGCAACGTCATCAACGACACCGGCGGGGCCACCGCGCCCAGCGTGCGCCTAACCCCCAAGGTCACGAACTTCCCCTAAGTAGGGCAGGCGGTTCCGCCTGCCCGGGCCGGCAACCGGGGAAAGTACACTCAAACCCCGTTTTTCGCGGCACGGTGTGCCTATCGGTCACCTCCGCCGTCAACGTATTTCCTCTACGCCATCAGCCACGTGCGCTGAATCAACCCCTGAATCCGTAGACCCGCGGGGTACACTCTGAACAGGAGGCGGGAGCTTGCTCGGGGACGCTGAAGCGCCGCCGAAATGAAAAAGTGCCAAACGAAGCCATTCTGCTCCCAATTGGCCTGAATTCAATATTCTACGTGATGTTTTCCAAAGCGACGCTTTAGGGCCGAACCCGGCGACAGAACTCGACACTATTCGACACAAATCGACTCTTGTTCCAAGGCCGGGACGGGCAGGCGAAAGCACCTGCCCCACTTCACCCGTTGACGGTCGGCAGGGGCACGCGGTAGTGGCCTGCGAAGATTTCGGCGAACAGTTCGAGCATCTCGTCGTGGACCAGGCCGTTGTCCACCAGCATGGTCGGCGAGGCCAGAGTGTGCGGTTCGCCGTGCATGTCCGAACGCCGGCCGCCGGCCTCGGTCACCATCAATACACCGGCCGCCATGTCCCATGAGTTCAGGCCGAACTCCCAGAACGCATCCAGGCGCCCTGCCGCAACGTAGGCCAGATCGAGCGCGGCGGACCCGGCGCGCCGGACGCCGTGGGTCGCCATTGCCAGTTGGTGGTAGAAGTGGACGTTGATGCTCCGATGCCGATTCCGGTTTGGGAATCCCGTGGCCACCAGGCTATCCGCAAGCTGGGCCGCCTTGGACACTTCGACGCGCGCGCCGTTCAGATACGCGCCCGTCCCGCGCCCGGCGGTGAACATCTCGTCGCGCAGCGGGTCGTAGATGATGCCCGCGATCGGCTCTCCGGCCCGCTCCAGTCCCATCGAGACGCAAAACGCCGGGAAGCCGTGCGCGAAGTTGGTGGTGCCGTCGAGGGGGTCCACATACCAGCAGTACTCGGCGCCGCGCTGGTGCTCCCCGCTCTCCTCGGCCACCACGGCGTGATCCGGGAAACGGGCCCCCAGCCGCTCCATCACCAGCTTTTCGGAAGCCAGGTCCGCCTCCGTCACCAGGTCGTACGCGCCTTTCAATCGATAGCCGATGCGGCGTCGGTAGTATCCGGCCAGAAGCGCACCGGCTTCGCGGGCGATTTCTTGCCCTACTTCCAGAAAGGATTCCATTGGTGGGAGCCTCGGCTAGCCTTCCAACTCGTAGAGGTACTTGATTTCGTGTTTGAAGATAAAGAGGTTCGGACCGTCGGTCCGCGTGAGACGGATGAAGTTGGAGTCGTAGAACTCGATGGTGCCCGAAAACTCCTCGTTGTTGACCAGGCGCACGCGCACCTGGATGCCATTCTCGATCAGGTGCCGGAGATACTTGACCTCTTCCAGCGTCTGCTCAGGCGGCTTGGTCTTGACTTTGTTCTTCTCCATTATGCGTTCCATCCCTCACTTCGGGCGAAGATAGTCCTTTTCCCTGACGGGTCCACGGCCCTCTGCTGGGGATGCAGGTTTTCGCTCGACCTCCTCATAGTATCCGCTGCGCGCGTTCACCTGCAAATCCGGGTTGCGGACCTTCACCTCCAGCCGGTGGTAGCCGTTCGCGATCGAAGGGACCGCCTGCGGGTAGTAGCCCAGGAAGTACTGCGTCCGCAGTTCCCTGAGGATGTCGGTGAACGCGGCGTCCACGCCCGGTCCCATCGCGGAAGGCGTGAACACGCGTCCGGCGGTGCCCCAAGCGAGCGCCTGCAAAGCGTGCTCCCCACCCACGTTGCGGCCGGCTTCGTTGGTGATCGGCATCACCAGGATGGCGTAGAGCACCGCGTCCGCGCGCTGCGCCGCCTCCTCGGCATCGCGGAACTTCTTCACGCTGGTGGTGTCGCCGCCGTCGGTCACCAAAATCAACACGCGCCGGCCATCCCGCATCTCGAGATTCTGGCAGGCCAGATAGATCGCATCGTAGAGCGAAGTGCCGCTGTGCGGTTGGAGCAGTTTCATGGCCTCGTCGAGCCGCTCCCGTCTTCGCGTGAAACTGGCCAGCAGGGTCACGTCATAGTTGAAACTGTAGAGCGAGACGGCGTCCTGTGGGTCGCCCTCGGCGTAGACCGCCTTCAGGAAGCGCGAAACCGAGTCGGTCTCGTAGCGCAGATCCTTGGCAGTGGAAAGGCTGGTATCGACCAGCAGTGTTACCGAGAGGGGCTGCGCGGTTTGCCGTTCGAAAACGGCCACTTCCTGGCGCAGGCCGTTGTCGGAGATCGAGAAATCGTCTCGATTCAGAGTTCCGACCAGTTGGCCCTGAGGGTTTCGGACCGTGGTCAGCACCCTCACCAGGCGGACGTCCGCGCGGAAGCCGGGCTCCTGCGTTTTCGGCGGCTGCAGCGGCGCAAGAAGCACCGACGTCGCGAGCATCGTGGACCAGAACACGAAGATTGGCACGCCCAATCACAATGTTAACAAGCCGGTGCGACAATGTCCCCATGAGCCGAATCAGCCAGCAAGCCCGCATCCGGGTCCGCTATGCCGAGACCGATCAGATGGGCGTCGCCTATTACGCAAACTACCTGGTTTGGATGGAGGTTGGCCGGGTCGAGTACTGCAAGGCCCTGGGCTTCCGCTACCGGGACATGGAGGTCGAGGACGGCGTGTTGCTGGCGGTGGTCGAGGCGCACTGCCGGTACCTCTCGCCGGCGCGCTACGATGAAGAGGTCATCGTCGAGACCTGGGTGGAGCAGGCCACCCCCAGGTTGGTCCGGTTCGGCTACAGGATGCACGAAGCCTCCGGCGGCCGCGAACTGGCCTCCGGGGAGACCAAGCACATCTTCTGCAACCGTCAGTTGCGAGCCACGAAACTGCCGCCGAAGTACCGCCCGTTTTTCGGCTTGGGTTGAAACCACGGAATCCGAGGTAATGTATGTCTGAGGACGTGTCATGACAAACCAACACAGCTCCCGGCGTTACGCTCTCAAGACTATGCTTGCGGGGACGGCAGCCAGCCTTCTCCACGCGCAGGGCTCGCGTCGTGATTCGATCCGCCTGGACACCGAATACCAGGCGATCGAGAACTTTTCGGCTTCGGACTGCTGGAGCATGCAGAAGGTAGGGACGTGGTCCCTGCCCAACCGTAACCGGATGGCCGATCTGTTGTTCTCGCAAACCACCGGAATCGGACTGTCCTGCTGGCGGTTCAATATCGGCGGCGGCATCACGGACAGAATCAGCGACCCTTGGCGGACGGCGGAGACCTTCGAAGTCGCCGAGGGCAAGTACGATTGGACCCGGCAGGCTCCGGAGCGCTGGTTCCTAGGGGCGGCGAAGGCCCGCGGAGTTCCGCAGTTCCTGGCATTCGTAAACAGCCCTCCGGGACGCATGACACGCACCGGCATCACCTACGGCCAGCCGGGACCGGATACAACCAACCTGAAGCCCGGCTTCGAGGGGCAGTTCGCCCGCTACCTGGTGGACATCCTGGAGCATTTCCGGACCAACCCGGACCGGAGCGAGCGTATCGCCTTTGATTACATCAGCCCGGTGAACGAGCCTAACGTAGAGTGGAACGGCAAGAGCCAGGAAGGCTGCCGGGCCGCCAACGACGACATCAAAGCTATGTTGCGGGCACTGGACGCGGAGCTTAAGAAGCGCAAGTGCCCCACCGAGATCGCCGGCATCGAAGTGTCCGGGCTGCCGCCGCTCATCTCGGTGGTGGACAGAATGTCAAAGACGTACGGCGCGAAGTACGGCAACTATGTGGACGATTTCCTGGGCGACAAGAGCATCGCCGGCATGCTCAACCACCGTTTCTCCTACCACGACTACGGCTCTGATCTCCTGAAGGGTCAGCTCGTTGAGAACCGCGAGGCGGTCCGCAAGAAATTCGACCAGTACCCCGGCTGGAAGCCCTGGATGTCCGAGTATTGCGTGATGACGGGGTCGGAGGGCAAGGGCGGCAACGGGCGCGAC
>VFSW01007756.1_pt1 | contig 15531 bp, 15 predicted proteins | sample 5358111 | NCBI WGS metagenome assembly VFSW01 (sample SAMN11554181, study PRJNA540505) | mine drainage metagenome | isolation source: sediment from site ElyBrook_90M | place: USA: Ely Copper Mine, Vershire, VT | collected 2017
TCCTATAACAGACTTACATACCTGTTGATCCTGTTTAACTTAGGTCTCCATCCGCCAAACGGCCTCGAACTTGCATCGCAGTAAGTACGTAGCTAACACCCGCCATTCCGCTGGTCCGCTCGCACCTGCAACGGAAACGATGCGGACCGCCGGATGGCAGGGCCGACAAACAGTGAGGTGAATCATGCCGAAGCCAAGCGGAGCCGGAGGCGTGTGTCTGGCCTGCAAATTCGATCCCGATTGCATCTTTGAGGCCGCTTCCGATCACATAGCCCTGCAATGCGAACAGTTTGAAATGGGAGTGGAATCGCCCGCTCCCGCGCCAACCATTCATGGAAATCCGTTCCGGAGCACCGCGCACAGCGAAAGAGAATCGCGCGCCTATCCGGGCCTTTGTGCCAACTGCGACCACCGCAGAACCTGCATCTACCCCAAGCCTGAAGGCGGCATCTGGCGCTGCGAAGAGTACACATAAACCTATGACCGCGGAACCTGTTTCCGGAATCGTCGAGAAGCACGCCGCCAGCCGTGGCGGCCTGATTGCCATCCTGCAGGAGATCCAGGGAAGGTACGGCTATCTCCCCGCCGACGCCCTGAAGGCTGTGGCGGCCCAGACCGGCCGCTCCCTTGTGGACGTCTACGGCGTCGCCACCTTCTATCATTCGTTCAGTCTCAAACCGCGTGGCAAACATCTCTGCTCGGTATGCCTGGGCACCGCCTGCCACGTGCGTGGGGGACCGGTGATCGCCCGCGAGTTCGAACGCGTGCTTCGCGTGCAGGCGGGTGAGACCACCGCCGACCGCGAGTTTACCCTCGAGACCGTAAACTGCCTGGGAGCGTGCGCGCTGGGGCCTATCGTAGTGGCCGACGGCCATTATTTCTCCAATGTGAGTCCGGCCGGGGTAGCGGATATCGTCGAGCGAACCAGTGCGGGTCTGGACAACGTCGAAGTGAAAACTGATGAGCGCATCTTCCCCGTGGAAGTCAGTTGCGCGCGCTGTAACCACAGCCTCATGGACCCGGATCACTTGGTGGACGGCCACCCGTCCATTCGCGTCACCTTCGCGTATAACGGGGTCCACGGTCATATCCGGCTGTCGTCGCTCTACGGCAGCCACAATGTGGAGTCCGACGAGGACATCCCGATCGGCACGCAGGCGGACTTCTTCTGCCCCCATTGCCACGCGCATCTCACCGGATCTTCGAATTGTCCCGAATGCCGCACCCCCATGGTCCCGATGATTGTTCGCGGCGGCGGCATCGTACAGATCTGCTCGCGGCGCGGCTGCAAGGGTCACATCCTGGATGTCGGCGGACCTGTCTTTTGAGCGGAGCACTGGCATGGAACGGCTGAATTCGATCGAACAGTTACAGGCGCTGGAGCAGCGCATGAGCGCGGACCGCGACCCCAACCTCCCGGTCATCGTCATCTCCGCCGGTACCTGCGGGCAGGCCAGCGGCGCCAATGACCTGATCCGCATCGCCAAGCGCGAGATCCTCGCGCAGGGTCTCGCCGAAACCGTCGGCCTGCGGGTCACCGGCTGCCACGGCTTCTGTCAGGCCGAGCCCTCGGTGCTGGTCGAGCCGGATGGCACGTTCTATCCCAGGCTCGGCATCAAGGAAATGGTGCGCCTGGTTCCCGCCGTCAGCCGCGGCGAGGTGCTCGAAAACCTGTTATGGCGCGATCCCACAACACACCGCCGCGTGCGCCGGCAAGCCGACATCTCCTTCTTCCGCAACCAGACCCGCACTATTCTCTCGCGCAACGAACGGATCGATCCCATTCGCGTCTACACCTACATCCAGGATGGCGGCTACTCCGCGCTGGCGAAAGTCCTGTGGAGCGCCGATGCGCGGCGCGTCATAGACGAAGTCAAGGCATCTGGCTTGCGCGGGCGCGGCGGCGCCGGGTTCCCCACCGGCCGCAAGTGGGAGTTGTTGGCCAACCAGAGCGACGGACGAGGAAAGATCCTGGTCTGCAACGCGGACGAAGGCGATCCCGGGGCATACATGGATCGCAGCGTGCTCGAAGGCAATCCCCACAGCATCATCGAAGGTATGCTGATCGGCGCCTACGCCACCGGCGCGAACGAAGGCGTGATTTACGTGCGCACGGAGTATCCCCTGGCCATCAAACACCTGGTCATCGCACTGCGGCAGGCGCGCGAACTGGGGCTGCTGGGCGGCAACATTCTGGGCACGGGCTTCTCTTTCGACATCAGTGTCGTGAAGGGCGCCGGCGCTTTCGTAGGCGGCGAGGAGACCGCCCTGATGCAGTCTATCGTGGGCGAGCGGGGCGAACCGCGCCAGCGGCCGCCCTATCCCGTGCAGAAGGGCATTGACGGAAAACCCACGGCCATCAATAACGTGGAAACCTGGGCCAATATTCCGATTATTATTTCCCGCGGCGCAGCCGCCTTCGCGCAGGTCGGAACCCCCGGCAGTACGGGCACCAAGATCTTCAGTCTGGTCGGCAAGGTGAAAAACACCGGACTGGTGGAAGTGCCCATGGGCGTCACGCTCGGCGAAATCGTCAATGGAATCGGCGGCGGGCCTTCCGGCAGAACCGAAATCAAAGCCGTTCAGACCGGCGGGCCGAGTGGCGGTTGTATCCCCGCCGCCCTGTTTGATTTGCCTGTGGACTACGAGAGCCTCGCCCAGGCCGGTTCCATCATGGGTTCGGGCGGCATGATCGTCGCCGACCAGAACACCTGCATGGTGGACGTCGCCAAGTACTTCATGAAGTTCCTCAAGGACGAGTCCTGCGGCAAGTGTTTCACCTGTCGCAAGGGCACGCAGCGCATGTGGGAACTGCTCGACGATATCACCTCCGGCCGCGGTACGCTCCAGCACCTTGACCTGTTGGAGGAACTGGCCCTGGTAGTGAAGGACACCTCCCTGTGCGGGTTGGGACAAACCGCCGCCACCCCTGTACTCACCACCTTGCGCTACTTCCGCGATGAATTCGTAACCCATATCGAACGCAAATACTGCCCCGCCACGGTGTGCCGCGACCTCTTCGCGTATCGCGTCGTCGCCGAGAAATGTACCGGCTGCGGGCTCTGCGTCAAGGTCTGCCCGACCGGCGCGCTTACCGGACCCAGGAAAGAGCCCCATCATCTCGATGAGTCCAAATGCATCAAATGCCGCGCCTGTTACGAAATCTGCAACTTCGACGCGATCGCCGGCGATGCCATCATTGCCGTGCCCGCGAGGTGAACAACCATGATTACGCTGACCATGAACGGATTGCCGGCGATGGTGGAGGAGGGCAGCACCCTGCTCGAAGCCGCGCGCTAGTTGGGCATCGAAATTCCCACCCTGTGCCACATGGATGGCCTTTCGCCCTACGGCGCTTGCCGCCTGTGCGTAGTGGAAATCGGCGTCGCGCCGAATGCCAGGTTGGTCTCCGCCTGCACCTATCCGGCGATCGAGGGATTGAAGGTGCGGACCGGATCCTCGCGGGTGATGCGCGCGCGCCGCATGATCCTGGAACTCTTGCTGGCATCCTGTCCGCAATCCAAGGTGATTCAGGATCTGGCGTCGGCCTACGGCATCCGTACGCAGCGGTTCCGCCAGGAGCACCAGGATTGCATTCTCTGCGGGCTCTGCGTGCGCATGTGCACCGAGCAGATGATGGCCGGCGCCATCGGCTTTCGCGGACGCGGCGAGCACCGCAGCATCGGCACGCCCTTCGACGCGCCGTCGGAGGTGTGCCGCCTGTGCGGCGGCTGCATGTATGTCTGTCCCGCCTGCCAGCTTCGTTGCACTTATAACGAACCGGAAAAGGCCATCTGCGGCGCTTGCGCCAACCTCCCCGCGCCGTGCCTGGAGAAACCCAAGTTCGATGACTTGATGTGTTACATGGCGCCGTGTGCCGCCTGTGAAATCCGCAAAGAGTAAGCACCCAAAGGAGAGATCCAGATGTCGCTTTCGAAAGTGAATTCGTCGGCCGCCACCCTCACCAAAAACCGGACGGAAGGGTCCGTGGTGCCGGCTTCCGGCATGTGCGTGACCTGCGTGGACGGCTGCATCGGCATGTGTGAGATCGGCAAGTCCGCGTTTCGTGGCCACGAGGTGATCTACCCTCAGCCTTTCGGCGTGATCACTACCGCGGGTGAGAAGAACTACCCGGTGGACTACTCCCACTTCAACATCATGGGAACCGCGGCGGGCGCGCACGGCGTGGCCCCGGACAGCGACAAGGCGATCTTCCCGGCAGTCAACACCGAAGTGGTCATCGGGCATGACAGGGGCCTGAAGTTCCGCTACCCATGGATCATTCCGGGAATCGGCTCCACCAACATCGCCAAAAACAACTGGGAGGGCCTCGCCATCGGGTCGGCGCTTTCCGGCACCGGGCTCACTATCGGCGAGAACGTGGTGGGCATGGATCCCGACGCCGTCATGCAGGATGGCCGCGTGGTGGACACCGTCGATCTCAAGCGCCGTGTCACGCTGTACAAGGACTACCAGCGGGACGGGTACGGCGCCATCGTTGTGCAGGCGAATATCGAAGACACCCGCCTGGGTGTCCAGGAGTACGCCATCCAAAAGCTCGGCATCGAGTGCGTGGAGTTGAAGTGGGGGCAGGGCGCCAAAGATATCGGCGGTGAGGTCAAGATCAACTCCCTGAAGAAAGCCCAGATGCTGTATGCCCGCGGTTACATCGTGCTCCCCAATCCCATGGACCCGGTGGTCATCAAAAGCTTCGAGCACGGAGCCTTCAAGGAATTCGAGCGCCACTCCCGCGTCGGTATGGTGACCGAGGAGGGCTTCGCCCGGAGGGTGGAAGAACTGCGCAAGGCCGGCGCCAAATATGTCTTCCTGAAGACCGGCGCCTATCGTCCCGCCGACCTCGCCCGCGCCATCGTCTTCGCCTCCAAATACGGCCTGGATCTTTTGACCGTGGACGGCGCCGGCGGCGGAACCGGCATGAGCCCCTGGCGCATGATGAATGAATGGGGTGTGCCCCCCGTGGAACTGCACTCGCTGCTTTACCAGTATGCGAAACGGTTGGCGGACAGCGGCAGGCGCGTTCCCGCCCTCACCGTCGCCGGCGGGTTCACTTTCGAGGACCAGATCTTCAAGGGCCTGGCGCTGGGCGCGCCGTTCGTGAAAATGGTCGGCATGGCTCGCTCCCCCATCGCGGCAGCCATGGTGGGTAAGACCATCGGGCGCGCTATCGACGAAGGGCAACTGCAGGTCTATATCGAACGCTTCGGCAACTCGCGCGATGAGATCTTCGTCACCGCCAGCGCCTTGCGGCACGAACTGGGCGACACCGTCTTCGATACGCTTCCGGCCGGGGCGCTGGGACTCTACACCTATTACGAGAGGCTGGCCCAGGGGCTCCGCCAGCTCATGGCCGGTAGCCGCAAGTTCTCGCTGGACTACATCAGCCGGGATGACATTGCCGCCCTCACCCGGGAGTCCGCCGACGTCAGCGGAATTCAGCACATCATGGACGTGGACCGGGCTGCCGTGGAACAGATCCTCGCGCCCTGAGTTACGCCGGCACACCGGCCGGAGCCAGGTCCGGCTGTTTCTCTTTCTTGTCCAGGAACTCGCCCAGAGAGATGGGCACCGCCACCTTCAGCATCAACGTGAAGATGAGGAAGCCGAGGGCGAAGATTCCGGCGGCGACGCGCAACTCCGCGATCGTCGGGTAATATTCGTAGATCTCGCCGAGGGCGTCCGGCGTCAGGCCCGGAATGATGAGCCCCATTCCCTTTTCGATGTAGACTCCCGCATATGTTGCCAGGCATCCTACATTCAACAGCACCCAGTTATGCCGCGCTTTCGGCGAAACAAATAGGCCGAACGCCAGCAGATTCAGAAACACCGCCGACCACGCGTAGGGCACCAGCGTGTGGTGCGAGCCCAACCCCCAATACCAATACCGCGTGAATTCCAGGTGCTGGGTATTCGAGTAGAACTCCTTGAACGCCTCAGCGCCGTGGAGAAACAGGTTCAGAAACATGGCGTACGCCATCAGTTCGGCGATCTTCCATATCGCCTGGTCCTGGATTTCGAAGCGCGTGAATCGCCGGAGCACCTGCATCACCACCAGCAGAATCGCCGGCCCCGAGCAGAACGCCGACGCCAGAAACTGCGGCGCCAGGATCGATGAATTCCAATAAGGACGCGCCGCCAGGCCGTTGTACAGAAAGGCCGTCACGGTGTGAATTCCCACCGCCATCGGAATCGATAGCAGCACCAGCGGCAATACCAGCCGCTTACTATAGGAGCGCCCATGAAAGGCACGGTACAGAATATGCGTCGCCACCAGGAAGTTCACCACGAAGTACAGATTGAGGACCAGCACATCCCAAGCCAGGATGGACCGCGGGAAGTTCAGGTGCCCGAACGGCGGAATCAGGTGCCAGAAGCGGTCCGGCCGGCCGATATCCACGGTCACGAACAACAGGCACATGGTAATGGCGCTGATGGCCAGCAGTTCTCCGTATATGACGATCTCGCGAATCGGTTTCCAATGATAAATGTATGCCGGAATCACCAGGATCACCGCGGCCGCGGCCACGCCTACCAGAAAGGTGAAGTTGCCGATATAGAACCCCCAACTGACCTGGTCGCGCATGGCCGTCACTCCCAACCCGTAACGCACCTGGTGGGCATAAGCCAGCACTCCCGAGGCGATCAACAGACCCAGAAACGCCAGCCACAACGCATACGCCCGGTTCCCCCGGGTGATCAGCCGCAGGCTTCCGCGGGCGAAGCCGCTGAACAGCCGAATGCTCTCTGCTGGATTGTCAAGTGGCATAGAAGTAGAAGAACCTCGGTACCGTGTTCAATTCCTCTTTCAGCACCAGCACTCGCTTGTGCTCGATGATGTAGCGGATCTCGCTGTCTTTGTCCAGAAGATTTCCGAACTTGCGCGCCCCCACCGGGCACACTTCCACGCACGCCGGATACCGTCCGGCCCGCGTGCGCTGGATGCACAAGGTACACTTTACCCCCACGCCTTTCATCCGCGGCCGGTTGCCCAGATAGTGCGTATGCGGGTTGAGATCCTTGGCGGGAATGGTGGGCTCGCTCCAGTTGAAGTGGCGCGCGCCGTAGGGGCAGGCCGCCATGCAATAGCGGCATCCAATACACCAGTCGTAATCGATCACCACGATGCCGTCCGGTTCGGTCCATGTGGCGCCCGTGGGGCAGACCTTGGTGCACGGCGAGTTCTCGCAATGCTGGCATGCGGTGGGAACGTAGAAGTGGCCCTCTTGGGGCACTTCGGCTGGGTTGTAGTACGGGTCGGCGTGCGAGAAATCGACGCCCTTTTCCTTCTCCATCGAGAGCACCCGAATCCACTGGATCTCGGGATCGCGCGACTGGTTGTTCTCCGCCACGCACGCGTGCACGCACCGCCGGCAGCCGATACAGCGCGAGATATCCAGCGCATAGGCGAACTGCACGCCCGGAATCGGACCGGCGTCCGACACGGTCACGTTCTGCCCGCGCTCGGCATACTTGCGCTCCATCTCCTGGATGGCTGTCCTCAGGCGTTCCCGCGGCGCTTCGTACAAGCGCTTGGGACCGCACGCCGTCATCACCCAGCTTGCGGCGGCCGAAGCCGCGGCGATCGTGAACAGCCGTCGCGAAGGGTTCTTGGTGTCTGTTTCCATCGGGTCCCTTTCAATCCAATCCCGGCCGGTGCGGCGGCTTGGGCGCGGGCTTGGGCGCCAGCGCGCGGAACCGCGGCTGATGCGGATTGTGGCAGTTGGCGCATAGCAGGTACTGCTTCTCTCCGTTCCAGTTTCCGGTGCGGCGTCCGTGGACCCCCGCGCGCCAGTCGCGCAATTTCTCGCCATGACACTGCCCGCACAACCGGTACGATTCCTCGAACGGCACCGGCTCCCCGCTGGCCAGGTGGAGCGTGTTCCGGTTCGTGGCGTCGTGGCAGTCCAGGCACCAGCGGTGGGTCTCATCATGCTTCAGCACAATATCGGTGTGCATCAGGGTGAGTTCACGCCGGGTGCGATTCACAGGCATCCCCTCGTGGCAATTGGAGCACGGAAAGATCCCCTCCGAAAACGGCGGTGGCGGCACTTCCAGCCGCTCCTCCGCCGCTTTCGCCCCAACCGGGTTGGGCGCCGGCGGGGTCTTCGGCCCGTCGCCCGCGCCCAGTGCCCCTACGACCAGCATCGCCACCAAAATCCGTCTCATGCCAGTCCTCAGGCGCAGCGCGCTTCCACCATGCGCTGCACCTCCCGCACCCACATCGTCTGGAACAATTGCAGCCGCTCCCCAATCACCGAAGCCAGGTTCATGGATACGGCATACCCTGTTCCAGGGTTGGCCGCGAAGTGCTCCATCAGCGCCTCCCGCGAAAGCGCCAGCACCTCGGTTTCCAGTGGCGCGGTGGCCGTCAGGGTAAAGCGGTACGGTGGAATCAGCGCCGACCATCCCACCGTTTGCCCTGGCGCCCGCTCTTCCACCAGCATGTCTTCTTCGTGGTTGCGGACCTGCATGGGGAGCGTCAGCCGCAAGCGGCCTCGCGCGATCAGGTAGATGCTCCCGGCCACGTCTCCCAAATGAAACAGTTCCGCCCCGCTCGTCAGGATGGTGCGCTTGGCCAGCTTCATCACCTGGCCTGCATCCTCTTCACTCAGCCCGTTCAAAAGATCTGCCTTCACCATGGCGTTCCCCCTCAGTTCACCAGCGTCGATATGGTCCGGCTGTGCAGCAGGGCCGACGTGGGGGTCTGCAGAAACGACTCCACCGCGGCCTGCTCCAGGCGGACATGATTTTCAATCTGAAGCAGCAGCACTTCCAGCGGAACCCGCGCATGCGCCGCAACCGGGATCACCGGCTGTACCGGCGGTTGCACGAAGAAGCGCGCGGGAGCCGCCGCTTTCGCCAGTTCCGGTTTCACCTCCAAAGCCGGCGCCGCAGACCGCTCGGGCCGCGTCGCCGCTCCAAATGCCAGGCATGTCACCGCCAATCCGAACATGCTTAAGCAAGCACCCATCAGCAACATTTCCATCGTTCGGGCCTCCTCTTCCTCGGCGCCTGCCTGTTGCACGGCGAGAGCCAATCCAAATCAGCATAAAAAAGCTCGATTATCTGCAACCGTCCCGCCGGTTCCACCCCGGCACCTGTCAAAATGTCATGCGCCCTCCTGACGTTTCGTCAGTCGCCGGTCAATTATTTGACGGGACCAGCGGACTGTGACATGATTCGAGCATTCCGGTCAAGAACATCAGACCGCCTGTCGCGAGCATGACCATTGGGCTGGCGATAGGGGTTACGGCCGCGGTTGTGCTGGCCTGTTCGGTCGGCGCGTATCTCTTTTCCAGGCACCACATGAAATCGCTGCTCGAGACCGCGCATGCCACCGCGCTGGCAGAGGGCGACCTGATTCGCGTGGCCCTGGAACACCAGATGATCGAGAACGACCGCACCCTGATCGCCCGCATGATCGAGAGCTTCCGGAAGCAGGCCGCGGTGAACCGGCTGGTGCTGCTGGACCGCTTCGGTACGGAACGCTACCCTGCCGGGCCGGGTCCGCCCGATGCCGACCTCCAGATCAACTCGCCCACCTGCCAGGCCTGCCATCGTTATCCGCCGGACCAGCGTGGATCCAGCCGCGTGATCGAAACTCGCGGCGGCACCATTCTGCGCACCGTGGTGCCCATTCGCAACCGCCCGGAGTGCTACCGCTGCCATGACCCGAGTCACAAGATCAACGGCATCCTGATTCTGGACTACCGGGCCGACCATGTTCAGGAAGCCATGTCGCGCGACCTGCGCTGGCTGGTCTGGGGCACCGCTGCCATCACCCTGCTGCTGGTGGGCGCCATCGGTATCGTGATCCGGTTTGCCGTCTTGCGCCGCCTGCAACGTTTCGAGACTACCGCGCGCCAGATCGCGGCGGGGGACCTGGAACAGCGCGTACCCGCCCAGGGCGGCGATACGCTTTCCTGGCTGGCCCGCGAATTCAATACCATGGCGGACTCGGTAACCGGCCTGGTGGGCGAGGTGAAGAGCCAGAGGGAGCGGTTGGAGATGGTCATCAACAGCATCGATGACGGCATCGTGGTGCTGGATACTCACCGCACCATCGTGGCCGCCAATGACGCCTTCCTGCAGCGCGCCGAACACTCCCGCCAGGAGGTGCTGGGGTGCCAGTGCCGGGATGTGCCGCCCGGCGGCTGCACCGTTGACGACTGCCCCACGCTGGCCTGCCTGGGTTCGGGCGCCAGCCAGGTGCGCATCTGCGAACGCCACACCCCCGGCGGCGCGACCGTATTGGAAGAGGTCCACGCCTCGCCCATTCGCGACGACGCGGGAAAGCTGCAACAGGTAGTCGAGGTCTGGCGGGACATCTCCGAGCGCCGCGCTGCCGAGGCCCACATGGCCGAATCGCATCGCCTGGCGTCTTTGGGCACGCTGGCGTCCGGCTTCTCGCACGAGCTCAACACGCCGCTCGCCACGGTCCTCACCTGCGTGGAGGGAATCCTGCGGGAACTCAGCGGAGAGGGCGACGTGGAGCAGATCCGCGACAGCGCCTCCATCGCCCGGGAACAGATCTTGCGCTGCCGCGGCATCACGCAGCACTTTCTGCGCCTGTCGCGAGGCCAGCACTCCGCGGGCGATATTGTGAATCTGAAGGCCGCGGTGGCCGGGGTGGTTCGCCTCATCGAGCCCACTGCGCGCGCCCACTCGGTGAGCATCGAGGTTCACCCGCTCGCCGGGGACCTGCACATCCGCGCCGATGAAGCCGAATTGCAGCATACTCTGATCAATCTGCTGCTCAACGCGGTGCAGGCATCGCGGTCGGGCGGCCGCGTGACCGTGGAGATGGAGGCCCGGGCCGACTCCGTTCGCATTCGCATCGCCGATAACGGCTGCGGCATCGCGCCGGAGAATCGCCAGCGGATCTTCGAGCCCTTCTTCAGCGCGCGCGAGGGCGGCACAGGCCTGGGCCTTTTCCTTTCGCTCAACTTCGTCCGCAGGTGGGGCGGCGATATTCTAGTGGAGAGCACCCTGGGCCAGGGGTCCACCTTCGAAATCGTGTTTCCCGTGCTCGCGGCATGAAGACGACGGCTTCCTTACTTCTGGTGGATGACGACGCGGCGTTTCGCCACGTGATGGCGTCCGAACTGCGCCGCCTGGGGCACCAGGTGGAGACTGCCTAATCGGGCGAGGAGGCCGTCAAGAAGCTGGAAACGCTGGAGGCCGAAGTGGTTCTGCTGGACCTCCGGCTGCCCGGCATGAACGGCCTGGAGACGTTGAAGGCCATCCGCGCGCGCAACACCGCCGTCGAGGTGATCCTGCTGACCGGGCATGGTTCCATCGATACGGCCATCGAATCGATCCGGGTCGGCGCTTTCGATTACGTGATCAAGCCGTGCCCGCTGGACGAATTGCAGATCCGCATTCAGCGGGCGTTGGAACGCCGTTCCCTGCGGCAGCGCGCGAACCTGCTGGAACGCGGGCTGACCCCGCCTGACCTGGCCGGCTCTTTCCTGGGCGAGGACCCCGAATTCCAGCGCCTGCTGCGGCTGGTGGACCGCGTCGGACCCAGCGATTCCACGGTTCTGATCGTGGGGGAAACCGGCGCGGGCAAAGAGCGCGTGGCCAAGCTGCTACACGCCCGGAGCGGACGCAAATCGCGCCCCTTCGTGGTAGTGGATTGCGCAGCGTTGCAGGAGAGCCTGCTACAGAGCGAACTGTTCGGGCACGAGCGGGGCGCCTTCACCGGCGCCGAGAAAGGCAAGCCGGGCCTTTTCGAAGTGGCCAACGGCGGCACCATCTTTCTGGACGAAATCGGCGAAATCAGCCCCTCTACGCAGACCAAGCTGCTGAGGGTTCTGGACAGCTCCGTGTTCCGCCATGTAGGCGGAACCAGCGAAATTCACGTGGACGTGCGGGTCCTGGCCGCCACCAATCGCGATCTGCAACAGATGGTGCGCCAGGGGCAGTTTCGCGAAGACCTGTACTACCGGCTGAGCACCATCACGATCGAGATTCCCCCGCTGCGCCGGCGCGGCAGCGATATCGAACTGCTGGCCCGCCACTTCATCGGCGTGCTCAACGAACGCTTCGGGTCGTCTAAATTCCTGAGCCCCGCCGCAGTGGAGGCGCTGCGGCGGCACCACTGGCCCGGCAACGTTCGGGAACTGAAGCACGCCGTGGAAGCCGCCACGGTGGTCTGTGAAGCCTCGGAGATTCTGCCGGAGCACCTCCCTACGGCTGTCCGCAGCGCCCCGCGAACGGAGAACGGCGCTTTGCCCACGCTGGACGAGTTGGAACGCGCCCACATCCGGCGCGCGCTGGAAGCCAGCAACGGGCATCGCGGCAGCGCCGCGCGCATCCTGGGCATCAGCGAAAGGAATCTGTATCGCAAACTGAAGGAGCACCGCCTGCTGTCGTAAGAAGCCATGCCTGATACCCAGCGTGGGAACAGTACGGCCGTCCGCCAGAATGCCCGGTGGCACATTTTGCGCTGGCTGAGCGGTCTTTGGGTGCTGCCGGTTTATTGGTTGCTGAGCCGGGTTCTCCTCGAATCACCGGCGGCGAAAGGTTGGCTTTTGGCCGGCGCGGTGCTCCTGGCGCCTGTTCCCGCACTGCTGATCTCCATCCGCCAGCGACAGCGCGTACTGGCGGAAGCCTGGAACGCCCGCGAAGAGGTGGAACAACTGAAGCTGCAACTCGAAACCGTGCGCTTCCGGACGGCAAGATTACGGGAGGAGCTTTCGGCCGCGGACCAGCAGGCCCGCTTGTCGCGCCAACTCACCCTTCTCGGCCAATTCACGGCCGGCTTCATGCACGAATTCAACAATCCTCTGGCCATCGTGACCAGCCGCATCGAGGTACTGCTGGAAGAGCGGGCGGAAGACGCGGCGCTCTGCCGCGACCTCCAGCAGATGTTGAAGGAGATGCGCTACATGGGAAACATCGCGCGCACGCTGCTACAGGCGCTGCGGCGCGAGCGCGGCGGTGAGGTATTCGAGCCCTCGGCTCCCTTGGAAGCGCTGGAAGACGCGCTGGCGGCGGTTGTCCCCTTGGCACAGCAGCGGGGAGTTCGCGTGCTCCAGGAACTGGCTGAGGTGCCACGCGTCAACCTGCCCGCCCATGTGGTGAGTGAAGTCGCGCGCGGGCTGTTGAGCAACGCTCTCGACGCGCTCCACGGACGGGAAGGCGCCACCATCTGGATCCGCCTGGAACCGTATCGCATTGACGGAGCGAAAGTGGTGCTCCGCATCGAAGACAACGGGCCGGGGGTTCCGGAGGCTATCCGGGAGCACCTGTTCGAGCCGTTCGTCTCCCAGAGTCCGGGACGAGAGCGTCTCGGGCTCGGACTGTTCCTCGGCGCCAGCCTCCTCGACATGTACGATGGCCGCATATGGTATGAAGAAAGGGCGGGTGGCGGCGCCTGTTTCGTTATCGAGATTCCCCCGGCGCGCTTTACCCGGGACCAGCCTTACCATTGGTTTGTCGGAGGTAATCCATCGTGAATCGCATCTTCGTAATTGACGACGAGGCGGCGATGGGCGAGAACATTCAGCGCATGCTGAAGCTTCCCGATACCGCCGTCACGGCCTACACCGATCCGGTAAAGGGCCTTGCGGATGCGCTGGCAAAGCCTCCCGATCTGGTGCTGCTGGACATGCGCATGCCCGGCATGTCGGGCGAAGAACTGTTCGCGCGCCTGCATCCGGCGCATCCCAGCCTGCCCATCGTTTTCCTCACCGCCTTCGGATCCGTGGAGGGTGCGGTGTCGGCCATGCGCAACGGCGCCTTCGATTACCTGCAAAAACCCTTCCGGCGGGAAGACCTCATGCTGGTGGTGAAACGGGCGCTGTCTCACGTGGAACTGGAGCGGGAGGTGGGCCGCCTGAAGGGAAGGCTTGAGGCGCTGGGGGAGAGCGATCGCCCCCAAACGCGCAGCGCCGTCATGCTGGACCTGACCGAGAAGGCCCGGCGCGCGGCCGCCACCGATGCGACTGTGATGATTCTGGGGGAGAGCGGCACCGGCAAGGAAGTGATGGCCCGCTACATTCAAAGCCAGAGTCCGCGGAAGAACAAGCCCTTCGTACCGGTAGAGTGCAGCGCCCTGCCCGGTTCGCTCATCGAGAGCGAGCTGTTCGGGTACGAGCGCGGCGCCTTCACCGGCGCGGAACGCACCAAGAAAGGGCTGATCGAATCGGCCGACGGCGGCACCCTGTTCCTGGATGAGATCGGCGACCTGAGCGTGGAATTGCAGACGCGCCTGTTCCGCTTCGTCGAAGAGCGCCAACTGCGGCGCCTGGGCGGCCTGGAACCGGTACGCGGGGACTGCCGGATTCTCTGCGCCACGAATCAGGACCTGGCGGCGAAGATCAAGGCCGGCACATTTCGCGAGGAGCTTTTCTACCGGCTGGGGGTGGTGACTGTGAAGCTGCCGGCTTTGCGGGACAGGCCGGAGGATATCCCGCACCTGGCCTGTTTCTTTCTGGAGCGCTTTTCGCGGCGGTATGGCAAGAGCCTGAGCGCCTCTCCAAGGTTCTATGAAGCGCTTCTGCGCCAGCCGTGGCCGGGCAACGTCCGGCAGCTCAAGAACGTAATGGAAAGGCTCACCGCCCTGCACCCCGGCGGCGTGCTGGAACCGGAAGACCTCGCCGAAGATCTCCAGCCGAACGGCACGGTCTGCCAACTTTCCGGTCTGCCGTGGAAAGAGGCCAGGGAACAGTACCTGGCCAGCTTTGAACTCTCTTACGCCCAGGCCGTGCTGGCGCGTTGCGACGGCAACATCAGCGCGGCGGCGCGCGAAGCCGGCGGGGATCGAAAAACCTTTTACGCGCTGCTCCGGCGAGCTGGGGAATAGATTCAACAGCGCTCGGCGATTTCGGGGAATCAGCTCCCCATGTGGCAATTCCGATTCTCGTAACCTATTGAGATAAAAGGAGCCCATAAGTGGTCATCCGGATGCGATGAGAGCGGCATGGCTCTACCGCGAAGAAGATCCTGGCTCCCGGCTGTCATGCCTATTCTGCTGGTCCTCGTTTTGTCCCCGCAGCCGGGACGGGCGATTCCGGCGTTCGCCCGAAAGTACGGTGTGAAGTGCTATGCCTGCCACACCATTCCACCGGCTCTGAACAAGACCGGCTATATGTTTAAGCGGTTGGGATACCGCATGCCTCCCGACGATATGGACGGAACCAAGGCGGCGCCCAAGGTTGCCACATTGGGAAACGACATCAAATTCAGCATCACCAATTCGCTCGCGGTCATCGCGCAGGGGAGCTTCACCGTGGACAAAACGAATGGCACCGGGGGCGTCACTCCCACCTCCAGTTCCAGCTTCAATCTGGATGAAGCCGCGCTGTTCATAGCCGGGGCAGTGCCGGACAGCGGGTTTTCCTACTTTACACACTTCGAGCTGTATCAGGGCGGCAGTACCAATCTCGAACAGGCGGTGCTGGGCTACACCGGCGGCCGCGCCAACAGCAGCTATTTCGTCAAGGCCGGCGAAATGCACATGCAGGAGGGAGAAGGCACGCGGGCAGCCATGTTCTACAACCTGTT
>VFSW01007757.1_pt1 | contig 15529 bp, 13 predicted proteins | sample 5358111 | NCBI WGS metagenome assembly VFSW01 (sample SAMN11554181, study PRJNA540505) | mine drainage metagenome | isolation source: sediment from site ElyBrook_90M | place: USA: Ely Copper Mine, Vershire, VT | collected 2017
CTTGCGATCAAGATGCTTCAAAGCGCTCGGAAAAACGACCTCTTCTTCCAAATGGATATGGCTTCGATAGAGCTGCTGCAGTCTTCCCGTGGTGACGCACAGACTCTCTTCCTCCTCATGGCTCAAACTGCCATGCCGACGCCATTCGGCCAAGAGATGCGCGACCTGGTCGTGCAGACCTCTCGCTTCATGATGTTCAGACTCCAGCCTTTGCACCCCGGCCAGAATTGACTCCTCGCCATTTGAGCGAAGCCGTGGAAAGAGCGATTCCTCTTCATCCATGTTGTGCCGTGGGCCGGACTCGTGAAAGTAATGCAGCGCGGCATCCGCTGCCCGTTGTTCGTCCATCGTCAATGCCCGCCCTCGCGCCTGCTGTGCAATAACGCACAGAACATCGAGAAAATGCTCAATCCGGCGGTGGCAATCTCGCAGCATCCCGATGGGATCGTCAAAGCCGCTGTCCGGTCTTGTACCAATTTGAACGGCCATCGCTTGCCTCCACTTTAGGCGCCCTGCAAAACATGCAGCGTCGTGGCACAGGGTGTGCTCTGCGCGGATTGTACATAGCCCCGCGGAATATAGGCGCAGCAAGGCTCCTCGGCAAATGGATTCCCTGTCAATGCATAGGCACGGGCCCGCGATCCTCCGCAGATCTTTTTGAACTCGCAGGCTCCACATTTTCCTTCAAGTCGGTCGGGATTGCGCAAGCCGATGAACAGCGGCGATTCGCGATAGATGCTGGCCAGAGTTTGCTGACGAATATTGCCCGAGGACATGGGCAGAAATCCGCTCGGGAAGACCTCGCCGATGTGCGAGATAAACACAAACCCCTTGCCGTCATTCAAGCCTCTTGGCGCACGTCCCACTTCATCGAATTCCTTTTCCGCCGTGGAGCTTTGCAATCCCGCTTTGCGCTCGGCGGTTCGTTGCTGAACAAGATAGCGGCGATAGTGCTGTGCCTCAGTGGTCTTGATATCAAAAGACGCTGTTCTTGAAAGTTTGTGAAGCTTGGCAAAGACCTGTTCAAATTCTTCGCCCCGCAGCAGGTCTTTCAGTTTGCCTCTACCTGTAGGTACCAGGAAGAATACGCTCCAGAGAGTAATCCGCAGACTCTCCATCAGCGCAACCATATCATTGATTTCGCCGATGTTTCTGCGGCTGAATGTGCTGTTGATCTGCACCGGAAGCCCGGCTTCGTTGGCCCATTGAATGGCAGCCAGGGTTCTTTCAAAAGAGCCTTCCATGCCGCGGAACGCGTCGTGGGTCTCGGCTTTGGCACCATCCATACTCACGGCAAGACGGGCCAGGCCGGCATCCTTCAGACGAAATACAATCTCCCTTGTCAACAATGGGGTTGCGCTGGGCGTAAGCGAGATGCGCACGCCGACCTGCTGTGCATGTGCGATCAACTCAAACAAGTCGGGCCGCTTGATCGGGTCCCCGCCCGTCAGCACGAAGACCGGGACGCCCAGGCCGGCAATCTGGTCGATTAGCTGTTTGCCTTCTGTCGTGCTCAACTCAAGGGGATTTCGCTCAGGCTGTGCGGAGGCTCTGCAGTGGACGCAAGCCAGATCGCACGCCTGCGTAACCTCCCAGATTGCGATGAAGGGACGCTCGTCAAAGTCAACCGAATTGATCTGCAGGTTCATACAAATAATTGAATAGCACCGCATCTCTGCCCGCAGTGACTAAAGTCGCGCTGTTGCATCTTTCAGCGCCAATTGATTCTGCAGCGTCATCCGGAGTCGAGTTTGATAACGCAGCGGTCTCCGCACAACGCGCCTCCCGTTGGGGCCGATCTGGTAGAGCGTGCATAGACTTGCATCGTGTGCACAATCGGTTACATACACCATTGGAGATTAGGAGATCGCAGTCGAAGAGGGCTGCCATGAGTGAATGGCTGTCGCGTTCGCGCCCTTTTAGACCTTCTTTTCTGGAGCCATGGGCAGGTTGCAGTGCCGCTTCCCGGTGGCGGCAAAGATTGCGTTGCCGACTGCGGGAGCCAGCCCCACGATGCCTGTTTCCCCCGCGCCCGCCGAAGGCAGATCCTTGCGGTCGAGAAGCACAACCTCAATTTGCGGAGTATCGCTGAATCGCGGAAGGCGGTACTGGGCGAAGTGTGGATTGAGAATACGTCCGTTGGCGAAGAGAATCTGCTCGAAGAGAGCTCCGCCAATTGCCTGCACCATGGCGCCCACGGTCTGGTTGCGCAGCCCGTCGGGGTTTACGATCGCGCCAGACTCCCATGCCTGCACCACGCGGCGAATCTGCACCTTCCCCGTCGCAGTGTCGATCCCAACTTCCGCGCAGGTCGCCACATAACCGCCTTTATCAGTTCCACCTGCGATGCCAAATCCACGCTCCGGCGTAGACTTGACCTTGCCCCAACCAAATTGCTCCGCTGCTGCCTGAAAGACAGCGCGCAACCTGGGGTCTGTCAGGTTCTTCAAGCGAAACTCCAGCGGCTCAATGCCCGCTGCGTGAGCCAGCGCATCCATGTGCGACTCTCGGGCAAAGTGATTGGCCGTGGAAGCCAGCCCGCGATAGGACCCCTGACGGAGAGGCGATTTTGAAGGGTGGAATTGGATGAGTTGATTGGCAACGGCGTAAGGCGTTCCGATCGCAGCAGGGCCGGAGTTGTAGTTGTGATGCTCCCATGCCGCCAGCGTTCCATCGCGACGCGCGCCCGCTCTGATCTCAATGAGGCCTGCGGGACGGAAGTAGGCCCAGGTAAACTCCTCCTCGCGCGTCCAGAGCACCTTCACAGGCTTGCCCGCGGCTTTGGCCAGGCGCGCAGCTTCAATTGCCGCATCACCCGTATGCTTGCCTCCATAGCCGCTGCCCATGTCGGGCTGGATCACACGCACCTGGTTGGGCGCAAGGTGAAATGCCTGCATGAGTTCGTCGCGAACGCCGAACGGGCGCTGCGTTCCTGTCCATACGGTCAGCCTGCCGTCAGCCCACGTCGCCACCGCAGCGCGCGGCTCAAGCGGCGCATGCGCAATGTACGCTACGGTGTATCGATTTTCGAGTTTCAGATCCGCGGCCGCCATGGCCTGCGCCACGGAACCGGCCACATGCTGTTGGCCTCCGTCACCGTCGGTCTCGGGATTGCTCTTCAGATACTCATATAAGCCTTCGTTCGATGGTTGTGCGGGCACATTCCACTTTGCCTTGATAGCGAACAGCGCATGCTGTGCCGTGGAGGCGTCGGGCACAACAACGCCAACGAAATCACCTTCGCGTACAACCTGGACTCCATTCATTTTTTCGGCTGCGCTGGTGTCGAGCGAGACAAGCGTTGCATTGAACCCATCGGGGCGGACCACGGCCCCGAACCGCATCTCCGGAAGAACCATGTCAGAGGGAAACTTGTGCGCGCCGGTAACAAAGTCGCGGCCATTCACCTTTGGAACAGGCGTCCCCGCGATCTTCCACTCGTTCGCGGGCGTAAGCCTCTCTTCTCCGGTAATCAGCTTGACCAGCCTCTGGCCGCGCGTCAGCTCACCATACGTGAAAGAACGAGACTGTCTTTCATCGATCACCTTGCCGTCTGCGGCCGTCAGTGTTGCCGCGTCAACCTGCCAGCGTTGCGCGGCCATCTGCACCAGCGCCTCCCGCGCGGCTGCGGCCATCATGCGGAGCTGTGGTCCCATCGTCGGCGTGGTGCGGCTGCCAAACGTGCCCATATCCCACGGAACCAGGTCCGTATCGCCCATCACCATGCTGATCGAGGCAAACGGCACGCGCAGCTCTTCGGCTACCTGTTGCGCCAGCGAGGTGCGAATGTTCTGTCCGACTTCGACTTTGCCGGTAAAGACGGCGACCTTACCAACCGTGGCAATATGCAGCCACGCACTCACATCCTTGGGCAGTTCGTGGCTCCCGAAGGCTCGTCCCGACTCCTGCGCCCACGCTGAGGCGGGGGTGAGACAAATCAGCAATCCTCCACCCAGGACCTTGAAAAAGTCGCGCCGATTCAACTCCGCGCTGGCTGCCTCAGCGCTTTGCGATCCCTGCTGCGAAGCGTGCTGCGGAATCTCTCTTGCGATCTGCTCGCGAAGGGTCATCGGTTGCCTCCCTGCGCTGCCAGCCGCTCCGCGTGCCTGACTGCCTCTACAATGCGCGGATATGTCCCGCACCGGCAAACGTTCCCATTCATCGCCTCGACAATCTGTCCATCGGTCGGATGCGGTGAATCATGCAGCAGCGATGTTGCGCTGAGAATCATGCCCGATGTGCAGTAGCCGCATTGGAATGCGCCCGCATCCAGAAAGGCTTGCTGCACGGGACTTAGCTGCCCATGCTGCTCCAGGCCTTCAATGGTGACGATTCTTGCCTTCTCCACCGAGCCCACCGGAATCAGGCAGGAGCGCGTTGCCTTTCCGTCCAGCAGGACCGTGCAGGCGCCGCACTGGCCCTCACCGCAACCGTACTTGGTGCCGGTCAGGCCAAGCCGATCACGTAGCACAAACAGAAGCGGCTCCTCCGCGGAAGCATTCACGCGGAGGAGCGCACCGTTGACATTCAGAATGAATTCGCTCATACCAGACTCCGTAAGCGACCAGGCAAGGCGGCGGCATTCTCGATCCTGATTTCTCCAGAAATTGCGCAGCAAGGTGGCATTTTCCACTAGGAGAGGCCACCCGCTATTCCGCCGAAGCGCAAGTATATGGATCGAAAATGCTCTAGCGTGCCGGCTTCAAGAATAGCGCAGAACATGTGGACCTGGCGGACCACCTGCAAATACGCTCTTTGAGGTGGAGTCCTCCGCTGAGAAGACATTGGGCCCAATTACTGTGAGGCCAAGCTCTTTTCTTTCGTTTCTGCGGCTTCCAAGGGAGACGGGAACGCATCCTTTGGCTCAACAGTAAAGGGCTCAGGCCCCAGATGACCTCGATGGCAGGTGCCGCACGTTACAGGAACGCCAGACCCCTCAACTTTTGCGATGTAGTTGCTATTGATCTCGTCGGTCATGGTGTACATGGTGCGCGCGATGCCTTTCATCGGCTTCGAGTCGTCTGCAAACTTGAGTTGGGGGTGTCCATCCGGGCCAATATTGTCAGGATCGTCGGCATGGCAGGACCCGCACTGGACCCCAAGCGCACCGGCCCACTGCTTCATGATGTCGTGAACCTGCTGCCCCGTCATGTCCTTGGGCAGAACCTTTAGGTTTTGCGGGGCAGGATAGGAGCGCGACGAAGGCGGCGGAATGGTTGCCGCGGCTTGTGATCCCGCTGGAGCCTGCGCGGTCACGGTCGCCGCCACGACTACCGAGACGATCATGGTTGCAAATCCAGTGAGTCGATACTTCCATTTCGTGTTCAAGTGATCAACCTCGTACGAGAATGGAGGGGGCGTCTTCATGGGGTCTCCCGCCGGGCCGGAAGAACAGGAACCTACCGTTCAATCGCAGCAGCCGTCGCCGTCGCGGCCTCGCTGGAATGCCCTTTGCTTTGCGGGCAAAGGGCATTCCAGCATAGACGGCGTAATCGCTTCGATCCGTTGGACTACCAGCTATCCTTCTTCTGCTGTTGCTGCTTTGACCAGAGGAATTCCACGATCTGATGAATGTCCTCTCCGCTCAGCAGATTCTTCCATGACGGCATATAGAGCGGCGGCGTTGGGCCAGCAGGGTTATCCAGTGGAGGCATCCTTCCGTTGCGGATCACCTCTGTCACCTCGTCCTTTGTGTAGTCGTCAGAGAGATGAAGCAGTGAAGGTATCTGCCCGCCCTGGGCATTGGGGTTAGGCACACCGCCCTGCAATTCCGTGCCGTGGCAACCCGCGCAACCGAAGCGCGCAAAGTTCCGCTTGCCCGCTTCGATGGCGGCGTCTTCTGGAGTCAGCTTTTCATCCTTGCCCGAAAGAATTTGTTGCGCATCAGCTTGGGTCGCGGATGCCAGGAAGGCAACCAGCGCCTTGCGGGCATTCGTCTCCAGGTCATACTCGGGCATCGAGCTTCCCGGATACACGAGTTCGGGATTAATCAGTTGCTCGTCGAGCCATTCAGACGAGTGCCTTTTTGTGACGCCAAGCAGGTCGGGGCCTATCTTGTTCCCCACATCTCCAATCGCATGGCAGACAATGCAATTCTTCTCGACAAACAGCTGCCGCCCAAACTGGGGACTTGGAATCAACCGCACGCTCGAATAGAACGTACCCATATCCTCATTGGTGAGCGAGAGCATGTAATAGGTCAGCTCCCGCGCCTGCTCGCGCGTGAAGTGGAAGTTGGGCATGGCGGACCCAGCCGAGACCGCGTTCGGCGCGAGGAAGTGCCGTTCAAGCCACTCGGGAGAACGACGGCTTGCGCCCTCTTCGGTCAGGTCCGGTCCGATGCTGCCGCCCACTCCATTCAACTTGTGGCAGCCGTGGCAGCCCTGGGTTTCAAAGAGTCGCCGTCCCGCAGTCAGCTCGGGCACCCCCGGCACATCACCTTCCTTGTGGCATCGTCCGCAAGAGGCCCGGATATACTCCTTGGCAAGCAGCGGCGTCTCCCAGAACTGTACGTCGCCGTGCGCATCCTTCTTATCCGTGGCCAGACCCTGGCCCCCGTGGCAGATGGTACATCCGAACTTGGACGGAATATGCGGTGCAAGTCCCTCGTGATAACGGAAGGGCTCAGGCGCATTCTTCATGGTCGGATCATCCACTCCGAGGTGGCAGGTGGTGCAGCGATCCACGCGCTGCAAGCCAGGAAGCATGACCTGGCGAATTTGCAGGGGCGTGGCCAGCACCGCGGCCTTGGCTGCCGCATTCGGTTCTTCCTGTGCCTCAAGCTGCAAAAAGCTGCGCTGATAAGTCTTCCATGTGGGCGTGCTGGCTTGCCACACTGCCGCCACGATCAGAGCCAAAGCAAGCACACTCAGCGCGAAAAAGATTTGCGGTAGTTTGCGTCCCATTACTCTGCCCCCGCGACTACATGTACCCAAGGTGGAACCAACGCCCAGCCAGGACCACGGAAGAACGTTCCGATGACGATCAGGACCAGGTTGACCACAACGAAAATGGTGAACAGCCAGATGGCCCATTTACGGTCGGCGGGGCGTCGGCTCGGATTTGTGTCAAAGTACGGAATGGCCAAAAGCGCCAGCACCATCAATGTGGGCGCTACAACTCCACCCAGCAATGCCGAGTGGCTGACCAACTCCTGCAAGCCAAGGAAATACCACGGCGCCTTGGCAGGATTCGGCGTCTTCGCCGGGTTCGCCAACTCTTCCAGCGGCGCATGGAAGAAGAGCGAAATCGCCATGATCCCCGTAACCGTCACCATGAGCGCAATCGCTTCGCGGAAGAATGCGTAGGGATACGAAAACACGGCATCCTCTTCTTCTTCCGGCGTAATGGTCTCAAAGATGGGCTTTCCGGTTACCACTTCCATCAGGCCATAGGTTTTGTCCTTTGACGCGGCGGTGACGGCCAGGGGCGCTGTCACCGGCGGCGCGCCAATGGTGACGAGCTCGTCAGGCTTGTTCGGCTTCAGCTTCCAGACGGGCCGGGATAGGCCGCCGTCTTTGCGAACCCGCCAGAAGTGAACGACGGTCAAAAGGATCATAAGCGAAGGCAGTACCGCAACGTGTAGCACGTAGAAGCGCAACAGAGCTGCCTCGCCAACAGTGTGGCCGCCCAGCAGTATCTCGCGCACCTGCCCGCCCACGATCGGCGCATAACTGCCGATGTTCGTTCCCACCGTGATTGCCCAATACGCCAGCTGATCCCACGGCAACAGATAGCCGGTAAACGACAGCCCTAGAGTCAGCAGCAGCAAAAACACGCCGATCACCCAGTTAAACTGACGCGGCTTCTTATAAGACCCGGTATAGAAGACCCGGCACATATGCAGGAACACGCAGACCACCATGCCGTGCGCAGCCCAGCGATGCATCCCGCGCAGGAACGGGCCCATGAAGACGGCAAACTGCAGGTCCTTCATGTCCTGATACGCCTGCGGCGGATAGGGCCGGTAATAGCACATCAGCGCTATTCCTGTGGTCACCAGGATGACAAACAGAAAAAAGGTGATGAAGCCCAGGTAGAACGTGTGTTTGAACCTGAGGCTCTCCTTCTTCACTTTGGCGGGATGAACATGCAACCACACATTGAGAAAGACCAGCTCGGACTTTCCTTTGTCGGTTGACAGCGGATCCCGCCGGACGATCGATTGCCATATTTCTCGGATTAGATTCATCGTTACACCATCAACCGGTAGCCGGATGGAACAACCTTGTCCTTATCAACGCGCAACTGACCGTCGCGAGCCTCAGTGACTTCAAACCATTGCAGGGGTCTTGGAGCAGGACCATGGATCACCGATCCATCCGCGGCAAACACACTGCCGTGGCAAGGGCAATGAAAGTGGTGATCGCTCTGGAAATGCGCCACCGTACAGCCCAGATGTGTACACACCGCGCTGGCCACGGAAAACCCCTTTTCCCGGTCGCGGAAGACAAATATCTTCTCGTCTGCCAGGAATGTGGGCGCTCCCAGGGCAAAATCCGCGGGATTGCCGATCTTGAACGATTGCGGCGGCTCGTAGAAGACATCCGGCACTAGAAACCGCACCACGGCTCCTAGACTCACCGCCACTCCCGAACACAGCGCAACAAAACCTGCTGTTCCCCAACTGAGAAAATCTCTACGATTCATTCCCATGCTCCCCTATTCAAAAACTTCCCGCTCTTGCCGTTCCAGGGCTTCCATGGTGATAGCGCCGGTCGGGCACCGGTCGGCGCAAAGCCCGCACCGGATACATTTGTCTTCGTTCTTGATAATGGCTCCAGCCTGGCCCGCCTTCAGCTCCGTCGAGGCCACGCCGTAGCGCTGTTGAATCAATGAGTCGTAGCGCGCATCGCCGCTCACCTGGACCAGATCCACCAGTCGCAGACAGTGTTCCGGGCATATATCCACGCACCCAGCGCACAAAATGCACTTGGACCCGTCGAAGATTGTGTTCACCTGGCAGTTCAGGCACCGGCGTCCTTCTGCGCGACCCTGTTCTTCATCAAAGCCAAGCTCCACCTCGGCAATGCCGATGCGGCGGTTGGCCGCGAGAACCGGCATCTTCTGCCTCGGCGTGGTAAGAAATCCGCTTGGCATCTTCCAGTTCTGCAGAATGCGAAAGCGGCTGCGTACCGTCTTCTCCGTCTTTCCGCTCAGGTACAGGTGGATCGACCGCGCCGAGCGATGCCCGTTCGCAACGGCCTCCACCAGAATGCGCGGCCCAAAAGCCACGTCGCCGCCCGCAAAAACGCCGGGCGCTGTGGTGCTCAGATCCTCGTTGATCTTCAGAATTCCGCGCGGCGTGACCTGTACCCCGTCTTCAGTGTTGATGTAGGAGAGGTCTGCCTGCTGGCCAATCGCCAGAATCACGCTGTCGCACGGAATAATCTTTTCTTCGTCGCTGAAGGCAGGATTGAAGCGGCCATTCTCGTCGAAGACCGTAAGGCAGCGGCGTACCTTGAGGCCAGTGACAATGCCGTTCTCGCCCACAATCTCCTTGGGGCCCCATCCATTGTCCACCACAATGCCTTCATGCTCGGCCTCGTCCACCTCGACCTTCCACGCCGGCATCTGCGCCCGCGACTCAAGGGCCACCATGTTGACTTTCTCAGCGCCCGACCGCAACGCAAGTCGCGCCGCATCCAGAGCTGGCTGGATGTTCTTTTCATCTCCAACCGACGCTGTAATGTCGCCCGCTTCCTGCACCAGGCGTACGGCCGCGCGCGCTACGTCGATCGCAACATTGCCGCCACCCACCACTGCCACACGTTTGCCCAACTCGATTTCGAATCCGAGGTTGACGTTAATCAGAAAATCGATGCCGTTGTAGACTCCCGCCAAGTGCGAGCCCGGAATGTTTAGTTCACGGCCCTTGTTCAGTCCTGTGGCAAGCAGCACTGCATCAAACTTCGAGCGCAGATCAGCAAACGAAATGTCTCGCCCCACCGTCACGCGAGTATGCAGCGTGACCCCCATGGACAGGATGTTGTCCACTTCCATTTTGATAATCTCGCGGGGAAGGCGGAACTGTGGAATGCCCAGGTACAACATGCCTCCCGGCACCGGCGCGGACTCAAACACCTCCACCGTGTATCCGAGAAGAGCCAGATCGTGCGCACAGGTAAGCCCGCAAACACCTGCTCCCACAACCGCCACGCGCTTGTCCCGCTTAGGAGCCGGAGGCAAGGCCTTTCTCGCCGGGTCGTGGCCCGTGCCGAGGTTATGACGATCTGTCGCATAGCGCTTGAGTGCGCAGATCGCAATCGGCTCGTCGATCTTGCCGCGCCGGCAGTTATCCTCACAGGGGTGGGCGCAAATCCGACCCAGCACATACGCAAATGGATTGGGCGCCCGAGCCAGCAGGTATGCCTCTTCATCCTTCGAGATCCCGATCGCCTGCACATAGCGCCCGCACTCGGTGTGAATCGGGCAGGCTGTCTGGCAAGGAATATTCTTGTCGAAGTATTCCCGGTCCGGGATTTTGATGGAATAGCTCATGCGTTCCTCACTCTGGCGCATCTGCGACAATCAAATTGTCTTCACCAGCCCGGCATTGCAGATTGTTTGAAATAAGTCCCCGGCAAGCGGGCCAGTTGCTCGCCGGGGTAACAGGCTCCGTCACGAGAGCGGATAAGTGTGCTCTAGTGCTGCTGAGCCTTCAGCTTTTCTATCTCGTCGTCGGAGAGAGACTTGTAGAATGCCGACGGGTTCTTGTCCTTGCGCGCTTGCTGGTCATAGGCCAGGAACTCGAAGATCTCCTTGCCCTGGCTGTCGGAGATACCCGAGCTCGGCTTGTGCATCATGCGCTTCACATACCGCTCCCACTCCGGCTTGGTCATCGTTGTGTTAATCGGCCGAGCAATCGTGTGGCAATGTGCGCACTTGCTCTCGAAGACCTTGTACTCCTTCTGCTGTTCCGGCGGATAGCTGGATACATTGATGCTGGTCGGTCCCTTGTCTTGCGGAAGCGTTACGTTACTGGTCTGCGCAACCAAAAGAATAGGTGCGCCCATCATAGCGATCATCAGGATTCGAGCTGTCTTGTGCATTTCAATCTCCCCTTACCACATGACTCGTACATCGAGCATGAACTTCTTATCGGTGGTTCCCGTGAGCGCGAGCGGGTCACCATCGTGCTCCTGCGAGTAGCTCGCGCGCGCGACCACGTTGCCCATATCCGTCAGCGCGTGTTCCCCACCCACGCCCCAGGCCCGCGTGTGCATCAATGGCTGCGGATTGATACTCTGGCTCGCACGATCAAATCGCGCCATCAGCGCGGTGCCGTCCTTCAGGTAATAGTCCGCCTCTCCGCGATAGGAGTTCTGAGTGTAGTGCGACATCGTGCCGCCCTGCGTCCACTCCCAATCATCCTGGGCGCGCATGTAACCTCCAAGCAGATCCAGCTTCTGGAAGAGCATGTAATTCCCGAATACGCCCGAGCGCCAGATCGTCGGCCTGAAAGTAAATTGGTTTGTCGCGCCCGAATTCTGAATCTGGTCCTTCGTGCCGCGATACATCATTACAGTCACGCCGCTCTCTGGCCCGAACCAGTAATCCGCATCCGCCCACACATCCTTCGAATTCTTGGTTGAGCTGTCCAGAATCTCGCTGCCGTCTGCGTTTAATCCATTCGTCACCTTGGCCGAGACCGCAAAGACATGTTGGAAGTAGTTGGAAGCCCACGTATAGCCCATATCTACGCCCACCGGGTGCTGGTCCAACGAAAAATTCAGGGGATCGACGTTACCCAAGGTGTATGAGGGATCGGGGAACAGGTTGTAGAACATCGCCGCCCGCGTTCCCTCACCTTCCTGCATGTGCATCTCGCCGGCCTTGATGAAGTAGCTCGAGTTCGCGCGGCCACCGGTGTACACGCCAAAGCCTTGCTCCAGGTCGTTTGCTCCGCCCTGGTAAAGCTCATAGTGGCCGAAGTAAGAGAACCCCGTCTGCGGCACGGCGCCGGCCAGGAACAACGCCGCCTCGTCCAGGTTGAAGCTCGAGCACGATGCGCTCTGCTGCGTTCCATCCACGCCACTGTTGCATGAGGAAACCGGCGACGCGGAAGTCGTGTTACCCGCATCTGCCACTGTCTTTTCGTCTGTAAAGCTGCCCTGCAGAATCAGCGCCAGCGAGTTGGTCAGGCTGAACTTGATGTCCTTGTCCAGTTCATCAACCTTCGGTGCCGGCTTGGTACCGTCCATCTCGTCCGGAGGCATCCGATAACCCAGGCGCTTAAACATATAGCCGTTCTTGTTCAAAACGGGTGGAATCGTGTGACATGTGTAGCACTTCACGCCGTACTTGCGCGCAAATGCCGGAATCGCATGTCCTTGCTGTGGCATGAGCAGGAAAAGTCCTAGTGCCAAGAAAAATGCCTTAATGCAAAATGACGAGTTCTTCATCTGGCTACTCCCTGCACCCTTACTCAGCATCCGGAGTTCCAAACGTAGTCGTCTTTGTTTTCAGCTATTTATCTATGTTCAGATGGTCGACTTGGGGAGTTCATTCCACGCTTCTCAGGCCCGCCTGGGGAATTGATTCCCCACCCTGCGGATCGCCGCCGCGCTTCAGCAGCGCATAGAACGTCTTCCGGTCCACGCCCGCCTCGCGCGCCGCTGCGCTCAGATTGCCTCCGCACCGCGCCAGCACGGCCTGCGCGTAGCTGCATTCAAAGCTCGCCAGATACTGTTCCCTCGCATCCTTCCAAGGCAGCATCGCCAGGCGATTGCCCACGGCCTCGGCCTGTGGCAGGTCTTCTTCCAGGCTCTCCGGACCCAGCACGCTGCCCGGATGCAGCGCCGTCAACCGCTCCATCACGTTCTTCAACTGGCGCACATTCCCCGGCCACCGCTGCTTTAACAGCCCGTCATAGAACTCTGACGTCGCCGCAATGGTCGTCCCATCGCGCCGAGAAAAGCGCTCCAGGAAGAACCGCGCCAGGTGCCGGATATCCTCCGGCCTCTCGCGCAAGGGCGGCAGTTTCACCGTCACCACACTCAGCCGATAGTAGAGCTCCTCGCGAAAGGTTCCCGCCTTGATCTTCGCCAACAAGTCCTGATTCGTCGCGCAAAGGATGCGGCACTCCACCCGCACCTGCGTCAATCCTCCCAGTCGCCGCAGCGCCCGCTCCTCCACAAACCGGAACAGCCGCGTCTGCAGTTCCACGCTCAGGTCGCCGATCTCGTCCAGAAACAGCGTCCCGCCGTCAGCGGACTCGATCAGTCCCTTCTTCATCCGCTCTGCACCGGTAAACGCGCCTCGTTCGTAGCCAAAGAGCTCGCTCTCAATCAGCGAGCCCGGCATGGCGCTGCATTCCACCGGGACAAACGGCCCATCCTTGCGCCGGCTCTGCTCGTGGATGAACCGTGCCGTCACCTCTTTGCCCGTGCCGCTCTCGCCCAGAATCATCACCGTGGCGTCCGTGGTCGCTGCGCGCCGGCACTTTTCCATCTGCTCCAGCATCGCCGGGCTCCGGCTTTGCGCCGCTTCCGTCTCGCCCAGCTGCTCCAGACGTCCCTTCAGTTGCTCCACTTCATGTGTCAGCCGCGCATGAGACAGCGCCCGATTCACCACCAGATGCAGGTCTTCCCGCTTGAACGGCTTCTGCAGATAGTCGAATGCGCCGTTGCGCATCGCCACCACCGCACTCTCCACCGAGCCAAACGCCGTCAGGAAGACAATCGGCAGCGACGGATGCGCCTCGTGCAGACGCGCAAAGACCTCCTCGCCCGACATCCCGGGCATTCGCACATCCAACAGCACGAGCTCCGGCACGTTCGTCATGCACTCCGCCAGGCCCTTCGCCGGATCAGTGAACGCCGTCACCACCACGCCCGGTATCCGCAGCATCCGCTGGATGTTTTCGCCCAGCGCCGCTTCATCGTCAATCACTACAATGCGGCTCACTCCGTCGCTCCTCCGGCAAACCAATGGTAGGGCTGGCCGCGCGTAAACCGCGCCGCCGGCAGCTCGATCACAAAGCTTGCGCCTCCGCCGACCCGGGCTTCATAGCGAATCCGCCCGTCATACATATCCAGCAGGCTGGCCGCTAAAAACAGCCCCAGCCCCAGGCGCTCGCGCCCACTGCTCTGCGTAATAAACGGCTCGAACAGGTGCCCGCGAATCGCCTCCGGCACGCCAGGGCCGTTGTCCTCCACGCGAATCACCACCTTCGCTCCAGCCGCGCGATAGGGCTCCAGCCGCGCCCACACCGCGCCGCCCGCGCGATCTTTCAAGGCTTGCAGCGAATTATGCAAGAGGCCGCGCACCACCTCGCCCACCACATGTTCCGGTACGTCCACGCGCGGCGCATCGCCAATCTCCTCGACCAGCTCTACCCCCTGCCTTTCCGCCGTCGGCCGTAGCGCCGTCACCGTGTCGCGGACCGTTTCATCCGGGGCCGACGCCTCATACACCTCGCCCGCACGCTCGCGCCGCAGCGCCTGCAGCAGCGTGCTCGCAATCTTGCTCATATATCGCGTTTCCCGCAGCATCTGCTGCAGGTCCGTACATAGCTCCGCATCCTCCCGCCGCTCATCCAGCAGTACCTCAAGACGCCCCGCCACAATCGCCAGCGGATTGTTGAACTCATGCATGAAACCGGCCGTAAACTGCCCCAACAACGTCAATTGATGCGAAAGCCGTGCCTGCCGGTCGGCCGCCTGCAGTTCCTCACGCAATCTCGACGTGCGATACCGCACGGTGTCCAATTGCAGTTTCAGTTGTGCAACTGAGTCCTCTGACTCCGCCAATTCGGCCAGCACCTCACGATGCTTCCGCCGCATCCACGCCAGGGCCGGCAAGGGCGCAGCGAGTACCGCAATTCCCACTGCAATTCCCTTCATCCAAACTGAGTTCGAACTGAACGAAGAAGCCGCCCACCAGAACGCACCCAGAAGCGGCAGAACCCAGGCGCCGCTTGCCCAGGCGAGCACACTGCCCCAGCGCCCCACAGGCCTCTGCGCGCGCGCTTCCTTTGGCGTGTCTGGCATACCGCTCAAGTGTAGTACGCCCGGCGCACACTCCTCACACCCGCACGATCATCACCTCGGTCGACTTCATCAGGGCCGCCGCCGTCTGCCCTTTGCGCAACTGCATCTCCCGCGCCGCATCCGCCGTGATAATCGAAGTGATCTTCTGGTCCCCAATCGCCAGCACCACCTTCGCCAGCAGCCCGCTGAACTTTACCTCAATCACCCGTCCCACAAGCTGGTTACGCCCGCTCACATTCCGGAACCGCTCCCTGGAATCAATCCCCGTCTTTGTCGGCTCGGCCTTCAACAGCAGCTTCAGCGCGCTCTGCGGCACGCGATGATGCCCGCCCAGGGTCTTCCGCGTCTCCATCTTGCCCGCCAGTATCCACTGCTTCACCGTGGCATAGCTCACTCCCAGTGCTGCCGCAGCCTCCCTCGGCGTCAGCAACACATCGGTCTTCGGCATATATGCGCCTCCACAGCGCTGCAAAACAGGTTGCAGTGCAAATTGCCCACAGACTACATCCCGCCCACTTGCCTACGCAATCAGCAGC
>VFSW01007758.1_pt1 | contig 15528 bp, 25 predicted proteins | sample 5358111 | NCBI WGS metagenome assembly VFSW01 (sample SAMN11554181, study PRJNA540505) | mine drainage metagenome | isolation source: sediment from site ElyBrook_90M | place: USA: Ely Copper Mine, Vershire, VT | collected 2017
GGTTTCTATCAGTAGCCCTGGGTTTTTCAGGATCAGATTTAGGTCTTCGTTCATGGTTTCATTCCTCTTTTATCTCCTGTGGGGAAGTCGGGCATGTTGCCATGTTATCTACCTCTTTTCCTTGAATTTGAGGATATGCCCTCTGTTATCTTGGACTTAGTATAGTTATTCAGTAAGACTTCCCATGTCTTCATTTGGCCTATTTCTGTCAGGTCGTTGTATACATTTGCCTTTAGGATATGCTCTCTGATTGAGTCGCTTATTTGGAATAGCTCGTCCAGAGTTCCCAGGACTTTTACTGGTTCTGAAGGTTGGAATGCGGAAGCTGGGCTGCCGCTTGATTGGTTTCCGAATAGCTCGTCCAGCTTCTTGGTGGCTTCCTGCTTTGTCATCTTTGCCACTTCTGCTGCGCTGACTCCCTTCTTGGCCAGCCATTCCTTTTGTTTGTCTGTTGGTTTCTCCGCTGATTGCGGAATTTCGTTTTGGTTTGTCATATATTCACCTGAAGCATAAGGGGAGGCAGCAGTAGAAGTGCGGATTGCCACCTGCCCCGGAGTGTCTGTGGAGATAGGATTAGTGTTAGAGGATCCTGCGGAATTGGGCGCAGGATCCGGCGATCTGGTGAGTTTGCCAGCATTATCTGCTGCAGGTGTATTTTTAACAAAGGTTGGTATATGAGTTGGATATACCCCATTCCTGGGAGAGTCTATCTTGCCCGCAGCAGCGTGATTGGTGACTTGGTTGATTATGCATGCCTGGTGACCATAGCTGTTTGAGTTCTTGTCCTTTGCGAGCCTTGTTCCTGCTTGGTATTGCTCATTGCAGATAGGGCATGTTCCTATGGCCTTTGATACAAATGATTCAATATAGCTCATTTAATCGCACCTGTGGCTGTCCTGCAGCCTGGTTCTGTGTATACTTCCTGGATTTCCAGCTTCATTCTTGCATATCTGACCTTTCTTTGATTCCTTCTGGTTAGGGAGCCGCGGCTGGCTTGGTGGTAGTCCGATCTGGCCAGCTTTAGGGAGATTGGAGCTTCAAGTATTGCCCGCTGACTTTCGTTATGCGGTTCGCAGAAGGCTTGGCCGTCTGGCTTGTAGTATAGGGGTTTGTTTGGGCATTTTGGGCTGGAGCATTGGTCGTTCATGGTTGGACCTCTTTTGGTTTAATATGGCGTGTGTGCTTAGAGAAATCGAAATCAGGAGAAGTTATTTGCTGGCCCGTATTCCTAACTAGTTCATTATATTTGTCTATCCCTAGTACAACTAGGTAATTCAAAATCTTAGAATATGATTGTTTACCGCTAAATTTGAGTTCCAGTGCCAATATTTCATTAATACTACTATCAACATCATCTGAAATTATCACAAATTTTCTCATAGTATCATCAAGTATAAGATTCTAACATATTCTTAGTATGTTCTTCCATATTTATGGAAGATGATGATTTTGGGTATTTTCATGATTTTTAGGCAAAATCATATAGATGCTGTCGTCTGAAGCCTTTGAAAATCTTACTACCTCTAACGTCGGACTATATTTCATTTTGTTCCCTCGTCATTTCCTCAGCATAATTTGGGTGCAATAAATTTTTTATTTTGTCTTCTTCTGAAACGCCAGTATTAGACTTATATATATAAGTCGGCTGTGGTGTAGTTTGTTTATTGTCAAAAAAATTATTTTTTGCACCCTTTTTATCACGCTCAATATCGTCGAGAAATTTAATAATAGCCTTCGACGACAAGACATAGAAGAATCTGCCATGCCTGAGCGTGGAAACTGCAAGATTTTGGCTCTCCATTGCGGCCAAAAGGCGTTTTACTTGTTTTAATGGAAGCATCAGATCTCCTAAAACAGCTTCCATAATTATGGAAGAATACTCCTCTCTTTTATTACGACGCATGTCGTAGAGAATAATGGCAAGTTCTCTTTTGCTTTTATAAAGTAATGCTCTTCCGACCAACTCTGGTTCTTTTGGTCCTTTAGGCGGCTTTGGAATTGAGTTCATATCTTCCCCTCTCCCAGCTTCTGCTGGGACATTACCTTGCGCATGGTGCGCATGCGCTTATAGCGCCTTTGGGCTACTTCCAGGCAAGGTACTACGTTCCTATTGTACTGCAACCCTGCAAACATCTTCCCTATTTCAGGATTCTGTATATCCTCCCGCATCCTCCGAATGCTTTCATATACGCTGAACAGGCTATCCCACTCTTCCTTAGACCCGGAAGCAGTGGTAACGTTAGTCTGAGGATCAGTAGCAAACAAGGGCTTCCCATCTTGCTTTATAGCCCAGCGTTTCATATATTCAAGAATAAGTTGGACATCACTATCCCTGCAATCAGGGTTATGCAAAAGAAGGTATTTGACCCGCTTCTTGACCGTATTCAAGGATTTGGCTACAGCTTCTGAGGAAAGGTTCACTTCTGGCCCTTCGTGCTCTATGAGGAGATGTGTAACGAGCTGCTCCTTGGCTTGGAACACTGCGGAGCACTTGCACTGATAAACAGCAGATTTCATGGGCCCGGAGAGATTTGAACTCTCGACCTTGTTGATTGACGTTCCGCTATTATCTAAAACCAACCCAACCATCTAACCACTCATACTTTTTTATTCCTGCGTATTCTGATATAAATATCTAATGCCATCCCCTGCTTCAGTTTCATAAGTTTTGCGAGGTAAGCAGGGATAACTATTCTATTGTATGATTGCACCGGAGCTACGAAATGTTCTGTTCCTTTTCCAATCTCAATTCCTTTTACTTCAACCATCAGTATCAAATCTAAATCGCTAAAAAGGTTTATATATCTTTCGGTCAACTACGGCATAATTTGGTTTTATCTTATAGTAAAGTATAAATACCACCTTGCTCATAAAGTATCAAGCAGGTAAAGGACTGCTTTTTGTTTCCCTACCCAACCCAACCAGTCCTTTACCTTTTTATCTGTGGATAAGATGCCAAATATCGAAGAATTCAACCACCTAAAAGGAGAGTTAAACAGGCTCCTCCCAACTCTCAGCAAATGGAGAGTGGAAGAACTGAGAGCAATCATATCAGAATTCCATACTAATAAATGGAAACGGCACAGGACCCCTAAGTACGGCACTATCAACAAAGGCTTCACAACAGCAGAGCTCAACCAGTTCCTTTCCGTCATAGGCGATGACAGATACAGACTTCTTTTCAAATATCAAGCCTATCTCGGACTAAGGATAGGAGAGGTAATCAAGCTGAATGTCAAGGACATCAACTTCAACACTCGAATTCTTAAAGTCCATACAGAAAAGGCAGCATCTCTTGATACCTTATGCATCCCTCGATTCCTTTTCGACGAAACAACACAATTTATCAGAAGCCACACCAAAGAGATAGACAGTGCTGAAGGATATCTATTCTATGCAGACAAAAGGAGAAGCTTTACAACAGATCTGCATGTGGACCAGGATTACATGAGAAACATATTCAGATACTATCTGCAGATAGCAGGGCTGGATGAAGTGTATGATACTACTTCAGAAAGCAATCCCAGAAGAACCAGACGCAGGTTGCACAGGCTCACTACACACAGCCTTAGGCACCATGCAATAACAATGTTCAGCAAATCCAACAGCGGCAACCTGCCGCTGACCAAAAGATTCGCCAGGCATCAGTCAGTCTCATCTACTCAAGTCTATATCTACACCTCCAATGACGAATTGTATAAAGCAATCGATACAGCTTATGCTCCTCTAAAGTCTACAGTACAGCCAAACCAAGCTACGCTAAGGCCTCCAAGCAAAAGTTAGAATCAGAATAGCGAAATCTTTATATACTAAACCGAAGCGTGTACGCCTGAGGGCTATGCGAGGCGACATAATAACGATTGGTTTCTCCGTATATAAGTTTGATTACGAGTTCTATAAGAATCTCAAGAAGACAGGCAGAGTAAGGCATGGAGAAACCTCTATGTTCATGCGCCAGCAGTTCAGGAAGTTCTGTGAAACGCACGCACGTAACTATGCAACTAAATCTGATCCCGAACTCCCTGTTAATTCGCTAACCCACCAGCAACAGGAAGGTCAGTTGACTGATGAAACGAGTCTATTTAAAACTAATAACACTACTAAGGAGGTCCAGCAGCAAGGGGGAGACATATGCTAGAAAAAAGTGCACCTTTAGTCCAGAAACCTGCTTTGAGTGATGCTGATGCGGCAGAAATGCGCATGGTTGCGGGCAACTGGCTTGATTATTACTACAGGCCACTCATCTTTCCAGAAGAATACTTTGAAAACTACAAGCAATCAGTGAAACACAAACTCCTTTCAAAAGAGCTTCCCAAACTCTATAAGGATTTCAAAGAGATATTCTCCAACTCAATCACAAACCAGAATTCTTATATAGTATATAAGGAGCTTCTGGAAAAGCCAACCAAAGAAAATGCAGATCTTTTCTTCAATGAAACTTGGCACTTCATCGATTACGCATTGAATGTCAACACCGATTTAATCCGGCTCAAACTTGCAGGGATTCCGTTTGCAGGAAAGATGATGCAGATTATGCAGAATGCATCAAGCAAAGAGACCAAGGCGAACATGTTGAAAATACAAAATTTTTTACATGATTTATTCCTAGACACTTATTCTGACTGGATATTTGATTTACGAGGTGAAACAAATGTCTGACTATAACGACAATGATGAACCATTCAAACTGATGGTCGACTACAGTCCAGTCCTCGACAAGATACACGATTCACTTGCAGGAACGCAGACAATCTACACCCAGGAAACTATGAAGGATCCGCTGACAAATCAGCCAATCAAAAACAGCGAGGGCAAACCCTATATCTACCTCAAGCAAAAGGCAATCCCAAAGGAAGGAGTAACTCCTGTCCTCAACAAGGATGGAGTTGAATTTGTCATGGGAGTTTTGCAGGCAGTTGTTAACAGAGCAGGTGCGTTTGCCAGCATGAGCGAATCAGCCATAGTCTACGAAGCGAACGACACAGTAACAGCGCTCAACGACAACATTACACTCAATACAGGTTTCTATCAAGTTAAGAATCTCGCAGCCTGGAAATCAGAGACAAAAGTGATCAGGAATTTCATTTACAAATTCGGGGAATCTATCAAAGGAGGACAGATGATGGACTGGTCCTCAGGAATACTCGGAATAAATTACAGTCCAGGAGAATCTTCATCCATGCCGCAGAGGAAGGAAGGCTTGCTGGAAAGAATGTTCAGCAGGAAAGGAATGGTAGACAACCGAGAACAATTCAGGTGAATATATGGTAGAACTTGTGAAATGCGAGAAATGCGGAAGATTAGTCAAGAACACTGAGATTGACATTTTGAAATACAGACCAGAGCCATCTCCGATGGCCGCATTCCTTGGCGTAAGGGCGCCAACAGATATGCTCTCGATGAGGATATGTAAAAAGTGCGTTGAAGAACGCAATAAGAATATAGGCGCTTGATATGTCAGTAACTACAATATTTTCGAATCCGCTCGTGTGGGTAGGCCTGATATTCCTGTTCTTGTTTGTCATCGCATATGTAATGCTGGCCATGTACAGACGTGGAAAATGGTACATCCTTGAAATTCTTGGAGATTATAACAATCCGCATGCAAAGCCAGCAACCTTCCTGCTATCTGAAAAGTATGAGAAAGGAGTGACGACAGGCAAAGTATGGGGAAGCTACTTCTCAATACTACCAAAATTCACGATCAACAGCATCCCGGATCTCCAATCAGTCAGCTATAAAAAGCACCTGTTCTGTTACCGTGGGGTGACTGGGCTTACAGGAGATATCAATTATGTATTTGTCAGACCCCCACTCATAGCCAAGCCAAGTGCAGAGAAACTCATTTCTAAAATGACGACAGATATAGATGCAGCAATAAGAGAAAGAGTAGCAAAGCTTACGCCAGAGCAGAAGCAAACGCTTCTTTCAGAGCCAGGCTCATTTGATGAGCTGGTATTAAAGGCGATAGACACGGAGTGGGTAACAAAGAACATCGGGCTTGTTACTATCAAGAAGGAAGACGTACTATTGAGAGAAGACAGGGTAGTGCATGCAGCAATCAATTCCGACAGCGCGGACTTCTCAAAAGCACATATGGACAAATGGCAGAAGCTGATGCAGGTCCTTTATCCCATGTCTATAATAGCCATCATAATAGCATTCTCCATAGGGGCATACATCCAGTACAACGGCCAATCCCAATACCAGCAGCAGACATACCAGCAGTCCCACGCTCTCTACCAGCAGTGGGCCCAGATAATCAATCAGACCAATGCAGAGAACCAATGGCTATTCGCAGACTTGAAGGCAGTCAATGTCTACGGCATACAACCTCCCAAGAACTTGACACCGATAAATCCAGTAGTGAACAGTAGTAGTGGCAGTATACTGCCATCCGTCCCATAGGGTGATAATTGAATGACAGACCAAAAGACCGAACAGCAACAGATTCAACGCAGCGGCAAGTCCACATTTACACCATTCCTTGCAGAGACTGCAAGGCTCCAGGAGCTGAAGAACGTCTACCTGGACAGCCTGCGTGACTACGATATAGCCGATGACACTGCACGCAGGGTTATCATAAAGACTGCAAGGATATTCTACGCAGAAATAGCCAATAGGATAGGTAATGAAAGCGAGTGGACTCGTCTATCTAGGATAATAGAGTCTATGAAGTTTCTCAGCATCAACCTGCTCAACGACCCGAACTCTCTTGCGATATCACAGTTTGAAGACGAAGCATATCTGTTCATCAACGTAGTGAACCAGGTACTGCAAGCAAGCGGGATGGGACTCAAGCTTGGGGACGCCATAAACGAGATAGATGCGCTTGCAAGAGCCTTGCAGGGCGATACCTTCCATTTCAACAGAGCAGGTATTCCAGTCCACTGGAAGCTTGAGCAGCTTACAACCTTCTGGCTCGACAGGGTAAAGAAGGAGCTCGATAACTTCTGGGCATTCGAAGGCAAGGAGGGCTTCGGCAAAACAACCCTGGCAATACAAGCAGCCACTACTTTCCTGGGAAAGCAGAATAGGGATTTTGATATTGACACTTATCTATTCTCGAACCAGAAAAAGGAGTTTGTCTATGATGTACTTAGGAAAAGAGCAAAGCCAGGTGACGTATTCATATTCGACGAAGCGGTGAATCAGGCAAATAAGAAACAGTGGTGGAAGACAGACCAAGTGGAACTGATGAGTCTATTTACGCTCATGCGTTACAGAGGCGCAACAGTCTTATTCTGCATCCCGGATGTTTCAGAGCTTGATACAGTTCTAAGAAACAAACGCCTTCATGGCATCTTATCTATCCCGGAAAGAGGAGAAGTAAAGGTAAAACTCCCGAACCTTAATCCTGCTGCAGGAACCTACCAGATAGAAAAATATGGCAGGAATGAAATGATAACCACACCTGCAGACCTCTCAGAATTCCTCTCATCTTTCGATAAGAATATCGTCACCGAGTTCCCATTTGTGGAAACGCCAAAGCATCTTCCAATATGGAAACATTACCTCGAAGTCAAGGATGCCTCTGTGACAGGAAGGAAGATGCTGAAGGACTTCAAGAGAAGGGCCCAGACAAAGCCAATAAGAGAGCAGATGATACTGGGCTTCCTCATGCAGTTGGATCCCAATGTAGCCACACTCAACAAGAAGCAGGTCATTATCTACGGCAATGCGATCGGTTACTCACTGGCTTTCGAAAGCGTAGTAAGGTACATATCAAGGAAAACGGGTCTTACTCCGACCGACCTGATAAAGATACCGAATGCCACCACAAGCACCGACCTGACCGCTGACGCATATGTGGATCTCACAGAACCGCACGTGCATACCTTCCTGCTTAATTTGAGAAATATAGAGGCTGAGAACAATGCTTGAACTCATAATAGCCATGTGTGCAGTGGTAATCGTCCTGGCTATGCGGCATAGTGCCCCAGCAGACAAGAATACCACCGTAGCACGCCAGTATTTCTTTGGCTTTCTCGGTTTATTCTTCCTTCTTATACTCGTAGGCACAGCGGTTGCATACTTCCAGACTTACACAGGACAGTTTTCCAACACTTATCATGCAACCATAGCTACAAACACACTCTACCAGAATACAAATTCAAGCGTCTTATACTTATATGTAACCACTGCCGGGACATCTACGGCATTCATCGGGTCCAACCAGTTATCATTAACGTCTATCGGCAATGTGTACGCAACAGGCAGCAGTGTTTCGTACAATGCAATGCAGACAGTAGTAATTCCTCCGAATTGGTATTACAAATTCAATTACACCGGTACGACAAGTTTTATAGGCGAATATACTAATCAAACGTGAGATTATGGAAACAACTACTATACTAAGAGTCAGATTCAAAGTAAGTGAAGAGGATCTGCAGCGCTTTGGGATAGAACTGATAAAGGATGAAGAAGAAAGGCCAAACTTCCAAATAACCTTCTTGTCCAAACACATAGGGGATATAGATAATGTAAATACGTTCAAGGAGCTCTTCAGCAAGATCTTCAAAGCTCCAAGCAAGATATTCATCCACACAGAAGACATACTGGAATCCTATGCTGATGACAACAAAGCAGAGCGCACAATCAAGATAAACGACCACATTGTGACTGAAGCTATACTTGGGTGAGAATAATGCAAGGGACAATAGGGATAATAGTGGCTCTGGCTTTCGTATCAATATACTTACAGTGGCGCAGTAACACTGCCGAGACAGAGGCAAGCAAGATATTCTTCAACTTAGTCACACTCCTCAGTCTTATTATCCTCATGGGGGCAGCTACAATAGTCTCCCAAGCATATAGCCCGCAAGTGCAGAACGTAGTAAATGTAGGATACTGGGCTGTAGTGATGCTCTTCATCATAACGATTGTCTTTACAATGGCATGGATAATGTTCCTGCCATCGATTCCAAAGAAATACCAAGAGGTTCTCAGAGTATTTGGGTGAATCAATGATCCTTTCCATAACTCAGCAACTCGCCTCTGCGGCTTCGCTTGACTACTACATGCTGATGATCGTAATCATTCTGCTGCTGGGCCTGTTCCTCATTTGGCTCGCATTCGGAGAAGCCTTACTACGCTTATTGGCAGGCAAAAGGGTGAAACGGTGGTAACCTATGAAACAATCCATATCCGAACCGACATATACAGGCGCCTCTCCCAAGAGAAGGAGTTGTTACAGAATACATACAAACAGGAGATAACATGGTCCAAATTCTTCTATCTATTAGTGGCAAAGGGACAAACCAAGGCAATTTCCATATCCGACATCCAAGATCAAACAGAAGTGGTTATAGGAGAGATACAGTTCTGGCTAGGTCCGAAGGGCCTGAAGTAATCGCACTTCTTGGTCTTTATGTTGTAGGTGTTGTAGCGATAGGGGCTTCCTTAGTGCGTGGAAATCCTGTTGGTTTCTTGTTTCTTCTGGCAGGAGCAATCGCTTTAACAGTACCCATATACACATTAGGCGTGGCTTATTCCATAAGGAAAAGGACAAAATAAGGGATAAAATGCAACAAATGGCCATGCAAACAAGGCAGAAACAGGCTTCAAGTCCTAATTCAAACCCAAAAAAGACCTTCCAGACACGCAATAGGAACAACAACGACCCCCTCACATCAGAGGAAGTAGAGCTCCTTCTCAGCAAGGTAGACAATCTTATGGAACATACTCTGCTGCTGTTCGGCTTCACTGCTGGAGTCAGGGTAAGCGAAACCGCATTCGATCATACAGCAATCAATCAAGTGGAAGGGTATGTACAGATCTGGGACCAGAAAAAGCGCAAGAGCAGGAGAATCTGGCTGCAGGACAGTGTAATAATGGCCCTTCAGAGATATTGGAATGAGAAACAGGATAAAAAAAGCCCCAAACTGTTTGATATAAGTAGCAAGACCATAGAGCGTATAATCCAGCGGTGGACCTACCAGGTACTCGGAAAAAAGAAGTCCTGGCATTGTGTAAGACATACCTATATCACTTTAAGCTTCGAAAGGCAGATTCCGATAAGCGTAGTAATAGAGAACACAGGAGACGCTCCGAGTACTATCCTAAGATACTACACAAAACTCAGTCCAACTTTCATCAAACAGGAGATTAACACAAAACCCTTATTCAAAGTGATATAATGCCAGGAAAGATGACTCCATGGAAGGTATACCAGATATTTCTCTGGGTTATGGCCCTTATTGCCATATATGGATTGCTTGTTATGGCCCAGTTAGCCACCGCAGAGCGCACAGTTCTTCTGAAGGCAGGGGAAATCACTCAAAATGGTACCCTTTTAATACCATCTTTTACTACTATAAAGTGGTGTGAGCCGATCCAGCCCCAAGAGGTCAATTTTTCCACATTTATATATGCTGCAAACCCATATAACTGGGGTACAACACTGCAGAACAAGCTTCATGCAGAATACTGCAACAAGCCCTATTCCTTCCCCCTCCCAAACTATGGGGAAAACGCCTCTTACAACATCTCGGCATATATACCTAAAAGAGGTGGTTAAAGTATGAGCTTCACAGAAGACTTTGCAAAATCCATAGCACGTCATAAACGCATCTATCAAGAAGTGGAGAATATAAGGACAGGCTGGAACAATTACAACTTCCTATTTTATATTGGAAGCGTGAGTGCCATACTCGGAAGCATCTTCGGCGTTGCTGGAGTTGCTGGTTTTTTGTTAACTCTATTCTTCTTCAGGCAAGCTGGGAAGTTCCATGAAGTTTGGAAGGCAAGTGCCCCTACCCATATGGTCTAGTAATTCCCCTGCTGTACGTGAGTATGAAGAATAACATAGCAGCAGCGATAAATGGCGTTATAAATATCGGGTTCAGTATCTGCAAGCCGATAAGCCCAATAGATACCCAGATACTAATAAAGGAAGCAGCAAGCCCGCTTATCTCTATATCCTGCCCTAGCATTATTCCTCCGAAAAGCATCAACACCCACAAGGCAGCATCTATGATAAGGCCAAGAATCCCTCCTGTCACACTGTTTGCCCATTGGAACAGACCTGTTATGGTGGTTGCGTTAGAGTAGCTTATATTTGCAATGTGCGTCAAGAGTATAAATCCAAACATAGTTATCACTTATAGCGGGAACAGCAGTATTGCGCTTGCAATGCTCAAAGCAAGCAGGGAAACGATTATGATAATCCCTATCCCTTCTGCAAACGAAGGATTTATCCCAATTACTTGCAGCCCCTGTCCGATAAACCCTATATACGAGCCCCATATAACGTTCATCGCATCAAACATGCTGACAGTCAAGCTAACAGACCCAACAGTCCCAGAAACAAAAGACTGGTTCTTTGAAAGATTGAACTGGCTTTGGACCTTCTGCTGCAAGGGGGATATCCCTCCCACAACAGAGTTGGAAGTCGAATTGCCATCCAAAGCTTGATACTGCCGTGTAACATTAGAAGGAAGGCCAACGCTGTTCGATGCTGCAAAACCTCCTATAGAAAGCATCATCATCAGTATGAAAACGCTCCCGAAAAGGGCTATAATCACTAAAGTCCGTATTGTTGGCATATTATCTCCTCATTTTAATGTATACTGTATACGCACTGATTCCTCCAAAGAAGATCAGCGCACCGGCCGTTACTGGATTAAGCACTACGAACCCCATATATCCGTCAATAATAATAGCAATGACAGTCCCAAGAATCCCAAGGGCAGGGTTCGAGAATATGAATATCAGCGCAACTGCTATTATGGAGATTAGGAAGATTATCCAGCCAATGTCCGCAAAAGGCGCGGACTGATATCCAAAATTCCCCTGTGATAGCAGAAGGTATCCATAAGTGGTATTCAATAGGAACTGGTAATAGTATGGGGTAGTATTCGTATCCGGACCTATGCATGACAAGCTTCCGCTTACTGCTGTAAGTGTATGGGAGCACGAAAGGGACTGGTTGTCCGCAGCAGATGAGTTTGCATACAGATTGAGCATCAGATTATAGCTTGTCCCATTGAGGCTATTGAAGTTGCAGGTCACTGTAGTCGTATTTGCAGCTGTCTCTATCTCCTTGCAAGCATAATTCATATTATTCAGCACCTGCCCAATTCCAGTACTTGTAGTTCCACCTATTTGTATAGTGTAAGAGCAGATATTACCTGTTGCACATGCAGCCTGGAAATAAGGAGTTGTTGTCAAATAAGTACCATTCAAAGAGTACACTACGAATCTGTAGATATTAGACTGCTGCATATTCACAACATATCCGCTTCCAGCAGAGGTCTTGAATTCATTTATGATAACGCTTGAGTTGGTATTTGCCACATACTGTTCTACTTCCACAAGGGCAGGTATGAATTGGAGTGTCTGGACGTTCTCAACACCCACATCGTACTCAGCGACGCTTGTTATCCCTGATGCAAGGTAAAGGTGGATATTGTTCTTCGGCTGACTTGCCTGCTGCACAAGGTAATACTGGCTCTGCAATGAATTCACAGTGCTATATTGGAAACCTCCATTTACGCTGAAGGTCGCCCAGCTTGGATATTGGCACGTCTGGTAATTATCAGAAGTAGCAGTTGCACTGAGACCTGCATCAGTCCCATTTATGACGTTTCCCGAATACTTGCTATTCTGCACTTGGTAGTATCCCGAAAGAAGGACATTGTTAGTTATCTGCTGTTTCGGATTGCTTGCATTCCAGAATGTGTAATTGAAAGCAACCTGTGTGTAAAGTGCATTGCACGGTACAAGCGTTGGGAGATAATCGCTGAATGTCGGCTGACTCGGAGCAAGAGAGAAGCTACGCTGTACATAGCTGTTGTCAAAAGCAAGGTCATATACTATCGAATTGACGTTTATCGTAGTAGGCATGTTAATAACAGGAGTATTAAAGGCAAACTGATGCGCCACAAACGAGCCAACCTTATCATAATACTTATACTGCGCCAGCTCCTGCATGTTTATCGTCTGATTACCCACAACAGCGACAACGCTGTTGACCGCAGCGTTTCCAAGCCCAGCAACGTCAGTGAGATTGCTTATCAGCGTCTGCTGCGCTCCTTCTACAATCTGGCTGTCTATCCAGTTACCTGTAGGTATATAGTCATAGAGAGCACTTTGGCTGATTGAATTGAACTGTCCCTCATTGGTATATCCGCTTGGCAGATTCAGATAAAGGACTGCATTGAATGAATACGGAATATCGTTAGAAGTCAGCAAAGGCATTGTATAAGAGAATGGAAATATCTGGTTTGTAGCAGCAGTGGTCTGCAAGTCATTATTGTAGACTACTCCGTTTATGCTGAAAACTACGTTTGCGCTTGTTGCTGCTTTCGTTATGTTCAGATTGTATTGGAATGGTTTTGTAGCTGTTTCGTAGAAGTTCGTTGATAGAACAGGCAGACCTACGACTACATATGGTACATAGTCAATACTGATGTTAATATACTTAGAAGTATAGTTTGTATTCCCTGCAGTCCAGTTCGCCCAGTTATTTACTCCATTCCAAACCGAATTATATGTGCACGAAGTGGTGCTGCTGCAAACAGCAGGAGACATAGTATTATACTCAAGACTTCCGCTCAATTGATTGTTATGCGTTGTCACAGTTCCAACAAGCATCCCAGAAGCATTCAGGTTATTTGCAAATATCTTCCCATTTGCAACAGATAATCCTCTGTAAGTAAGCCCAAGCGCATATGTGCTGTTCTTGTTTATGGTCAATGTCTGTCCGACGCTATTAGCAGCCCCTGTTATATCATTTGCATAAAAGCTTGAGTATGTTCCCGCAGCCCAAGCAAATGGAGAAATAGTATAAGTCGCAGTCGTAGTTCCTGATGCAACTGCTGTTCCGAGAGCAGGATAATCCACAGCGCAGGTATCTCCGCTTTTGCAGGTGGCTGTAACTACTATGCTTTGCCCATACGTTGCAGGGTTGTTGTTTATAGAGAGTGTTGCAGATCCTCCACTTCCTCCACCGCTATTTGTCTGCACAGCCCCAAAGCTTGTGCCTGGCATCACGCCAGAGGGTGGGTAGGTGCGGATGCGAATCCATTGAGCAGACACCCCTTGCGCATCTCCATTTACCCAAAATCCTGCGTATACTGTTGTAGACGTTGTAGGAATACTTGAGGTCGTGGTCGCAGTTGCTCCGTAATTATAACTACCTACATCTGATGGGGTTGAAGTCCAATAAACCGACCAGACCTGGTTACCAGAAGGCGGATTTGTTGCAAAGTTTGTGGTTGTGCCTGCTGCGCCGTTTGATGCCCATACACCAGAAGTACCTGCTGGGCTCGACCCCCTTATGCCGACATTGCCGCACGAGCCATTGCCACAAGAGCCAGCAAAACCTCCGAATCCCGTATCACCAGATGCAGGAACTATGAACCCTTGTCCATAGAAATCTATGATTTTAGTTGAATCTTGGGTAGAACTATAAGCAGATGATGAATATATTTCGGCTGTTGCTCCATTTGCAATTGAAATTCCGTTATTTACCGTAACAGTTCCACTAGTCGTCCACCCGTTCGGCGTCGATGTTCCTGCAAAATTCTGATAAAGCGTCGGGAACACACTCGCCCCGTCATCGTATTCAGCATAGGTGCTTGATAGCTGGGGTGCTTCCCCTATGTTGTTTCCGCTTATGAAGAAGTTGGTTCCAGTTGCACCGATGCCTATATAGTAATTCGTGTCTGTACTTGTGCTGATTATATTTGCATTAGGATCATTTATCCAAATGATCATGTTTGAGACCGTGTTCAGATTTGTTGTCTGCTGCTCGTTTAGTATGTTTCCTTCTATCCATGCAGGGACTGTCGTTCCGCTTATTGAATTGTAGATATAGATGTTCTGGAGGCCGCTTGACAGGTAGCTTGAATAGTTAAGGGCATTGAAGGTCAGCATAACCTGGGCATTGCTTGAAGCTGAAGATGCAGCTACTGTTATTGGAATACAATAAAGTGTAAGGCTATTCTGAGCAGAAGGAACGCTGCCGCAAGAAGATGCATGAACGGCTGCAGGAGCTAGAGCTAAGACGAAGGCGAAAAGCGCCAATATCGAAAAACTTAATCTCTTAGCCATACTCCTTTCCTCTCAGCAGTTGCACTTGCGATCGCATTTAGGGCACCTGTGGCGTGAATGCTGCATATCTCTATGCCCATGGTGCCTTCCGCAGGGTCTGCACTTGTGTTCATGTTCCATTCTTATTACCTCAGCGTCTTCCTTTGCGAATTTTCATTTCGCCTGCATGTTTTCCGTTCTTTTCCCAGAATACCTTGCCAGCGGTGGCTTTCGCCCACTCACGGGCCACATGCTCTGAATAGCCCTTCTTCAGGTATTCTTTGTATACCTTTTCCTCCAAATCTTCGAATCTTCTGCCTTCCTCTCTCTTATTCATTCTCATTATTTTCACCTAATATCTCCCATGAAGCGCACTGATATCTTTATCTTCTACTATCTCATGGCGTGTGCGCTTCACTATTGTAAGCTTGTAGTTAAGCCCTGCATAGGCTTTTTTCCTGAATTCAGCCTGCTCCCTTGTGTTGAATACTT
>VFSW01007759.1_pt1 | contig 15524 bp, 13 predicted proteins | sample 5358111 | NCBI WGS metagenome assembly VFSW01 (sample SAMN11554181, study PRJNA540505) | mine drainage metagenome | isolation source: sediment from site ElyBrook_90M | place: USA: Ely Copper Mine, Vershire, VT | collected 2017
TACAACTTCGCATGTCCCAGCAGCTGACGCTCACGCCTCAGTTGCAGCAATCCATACGCCTGCTTCAGCTCTCCACACAGGATATGCAGCAGGAAGTCGCGCGCATGCTCGAAGAAAATCCCATGCTGGAATTGACTGACGAAGCCGTGTTCAGCCCGGGCGAGTCGCGCACCGAGAGCGCGCCTGTCGAGCAGGGCGAGGTGGAAGCGGAACCGGCCGAGCATGGCGACGATGCGATGGAATGGAACAATGCGCCCCACAGCAGCGACGATGAAAACGAGGATTATCCGGAACAGGCAGCGCTTCAGGCCAGCATGAGGGAGCATCTGCACACGCAGCTCTCGGTGAGCAAGTTCGATGAGCGCGACAAACTGATCATCGGCATGCTGATCGATGCGCTGGACGAAATGGGCTACATGACCCAGGACCTCGCGGAGCTCGCCGAGTTGTTGCAGAGGGATCTTTCGGACGACGAGCTGGAGATTACGCTGGATGATCTTGAGACGGCGCTCGTGCAATTGCAATATCTCGACAGGCCCGGGATAGGCGCGCGCAATTTGAGCGAATGTCTGGCGTTGCAGTTGAAGGCGCTGCCCGAGGATGTGCCTGAGCGCGATCTGGCGCTGCGCCTTGTCACGCAGCATCTCGATCTGGTTGCGGCGCACGATTTTTCCAGGATCAAGAAATCGTTGCGCTGTTCTGACGAAGCGCTGCGCGCGGCGCAAAACCTGATCCTTAGCCTGAATCCAAAACCCGGGGAGGCCTTCGACCGGACTGTGGCCGACTTTGTCGTGCCGGATGTCATCGTGGAAAAGCACAAAGAGAAGTGGCGCGTGAGGCTCAACGCGAACGCGATGCCGAAGCTGCGCGTGAACCAGCTTTATGCGAGCATGCTGCATCAGCGCGATGAGAAGTCGGGTTCCATGGCAGCCCAGTTGCAGGAAGCAAGCTGGCTGGTGAAGAGTTTGCGCCAGCGCTTTGATACCATATTGCAGGTGGCCCAGGCCATCGTCGAGCGCCAGGGCGCTTTCCTGGAACATGGCGACATCGCGATGCGCCCTCTGGTGTTGCGCGAGATCGCCGATGCGCTGGAGTTGCATGAGTCGACTGTCTCGCGCGCGACCACACAGAAATTCATGCGCACCCCTCGCGGCATCTATGAATTCAAATATTTCTTTGGCAGCGGTCTGGTCACTGAAAGCGGCGGCATCTGTTCTTCGGCATCGATACGCGAACTGATCAAGCAGTTGGTCAGCGGCGAAGATCCCTGTCAGCCGCTCACGGACGGACGCATGTCGGAAATCTTGGCGCAACAGGGCTTCAAAGTCGCCCGACGCACCATAGCAAAGTATCGGGAAGCGTTGCACATCCTCCCGGTGAATCTCCGTAAATCACTTTAATGCAAGGAGCAGAAAATGAACCTCCATATCACCGGACACCACCTGGAAATCACACCGGCCATCCGCGAATACGCGACCGGAAAGTTCAGCAAGATCAAGCGCCACTTCGATAATGTGATGGATGTGAACATCATCCTCTCGGTCGAGAAGCTGAAGCAGAAGGCGGAGGCCACGGTGCACATGAGCGGCAAGGATCTGTTTGCGGAATGCGAGGACGAGAACTTGTACGCGGCAATCGATGCGCTTGTGGACAACATGGACCGTCAGGTGAAAAAGCACAAGGACAAGCTTTCCGCCAGGCGCCATGACGAGACGGGCAGTCATGCTGCGGCCGAGGAATAAAACCCAAGGGGCGGTGACGCCCCCTGTTCAGGGCATCGCAAGATGAGTTTAATCAGCAAAATTCTGGCGCCCGACAATGTATTGCTGGATGCCGAATCGACCAGCAAGAAGCGCGTGTTCGAGCGCGCCGGACTGCTTTTTGAAAATCAGATGAAGATTGCGCGCAGCCAGGTGTTCGACAGCCTGTTCGCGCGCGAGAAGCTGGGCTCGACCGGGCTGGGGCAGGGGGTTGCAATTCCGCATGGGCGCCTCCCGAAGCTGAAGGAGGCCACTGCCGCGTTTGTCAAGACGGCCCACCCGATTCCGTTTGATGCGCCGGACGGACAGCCTGTCAGCCTGATCTTCGTATTGCTGGTGCCGGAGCTTGCGACCGATCTGCATCTGCAGATACTGGGCGAGCTCGCGCAGATGTTCAGCGATCCCTCATTCCGGGAAAAGCTCATCGCCTGCGAGGATTCCGCCTGCATCTATCAGGCTTTTCGCGAATGGAACGGCGCGGCATGAGCCAGGTGAATGTCAGGCAGTTGTTCGAAAACAAACAGGTGCGTCTGGAACTGACTCATGTTGCCGGCAGCGATGGCGCGGACCGCATCATAGACAGCGAGGCGGTGGATGTCTCAAACCGCGAGATGATCAGCCATCTGAGCAGGATACATCCGAGCTGGGTGCAGGTGTTGAGCGAGACCGAGCTGGATTATTTGAACAGCCTGACAACTGCCGAACGCGAGGAAATGTTCGAACATGTGGAGAGCAGCGGCACGGTCTGCCTCATCGTGGCCGGATGCTCCAAGGCGCCAGCCGATCTGATCGATTTTGCGAATCGTTCGCGCATCCCGCTGTTTGCATCGACCAAGGCGAGCGTGCATCTGATGTGGCTGATCCGCCATTATCTTGCCAAGGAATTGGCCGAAACCACCACGCGCCACGGCGTGTTTTTAGATGTGCTGGGGGTGGGCGTGATGATCACGGGCGAGAGCGCGGTCGGCAAGAGCGAGCTTGGGCTTGAGCTCATCACGCGCGGCAGCGGACTAGTGGCCGACGACGTGGTCGAACTGCACCGCATCGCGCCCGATACGCTGGAAGGGCGCTGCCCGGAATTGTTGCGGGATTTTCTCGAGGTGAGGGGGCTAGGGATGCTCAACATACGCACCATGTTCGGCGAGACCTCGGTCAGGCGCAAGAAGAGCCTGAAGCTCATCGTTTACCTGCATCAGACCCAGAACGGCGATCTTTCCAAGATGGACCGCCTGCCGCTGGTTGCGACCCACCAGGAAATCCTGGGCGTGAAAATCAACACCGTGAACATCCCAGTCGTCGCGGGGAGAAACCTGGCCGTGCTGGTGGAAGCGGCGGCGCGTAACTTCGTGCTTCAGCAGCGCGGCATAGACACGATGCAGGAATTCATCAGCCGGCATGACCGGTTTCTGGCGGGTGACTGAGGATGCAGCTCTTTCTGATAAGCGGTCTGTCGGGTTCTGGCAAGAGCGTTGCGCTCAAGGTGCTGGAAGACAGCGGCTTTTATTGCGTGGACAATCTCCCCGCTGAAATTTTGACGACGCTTACCGATTATCTGTTGTCTGCGGGATATGACAAGATGGCGGTCAGCATCGATGTGCGCAGCGCCAACAGCGTGCAGCGGCTGCCGGAGATGCTCTCGCAAATAAAGCAGAAGGCTTTGGCTGTGCATGTGCTGTTTCTGGATGCAAAAACGGATACGCTGGTCAAACGCTTCTCGGAGACGCGCCGCATGCACCCCTTGAGCGATGGGGTGCGCACCCTTCCTGAATGCGTCCAATACGAGCGTGAGTTGCTGGCCGGGATAAGCCAGATCGGACACCGCATAGACACCAGCGAACTCAAGGCCAATGCGCTTAGAAACTGGATCAGACAGTTCATCGAGCTGGACGGAACCCGGATGACGCTCCTTTTCGAATCCTTCGGCTTCAAGCAGGGCATCCCGCTGGATGCGGATTTCGTTTTCGATGTGCGCTGCCTGCCCAATCCCTATTACGATGCCCAACTTCGTCCCCTCACGGGGCTTGATCAACCCGTGGTCGAATTTCTCGAAGGCACACCCGTCGCTCAGGACATGTTCGCCGACATCTGCAGGTTTGTTGAACGATGGCTCCCGCATTTCATTTCGGATAATCGGAGCTATCTGACCATCGCGATAGGCTGCACCGGCGGCCAGCACAGGTCCGTGTACATCAGCGAAAAACTTGGCCGGCACTTCCAGTCGCACCAGCAGGTATTGCTGCGCCATCGCGAGCTTTCCTGAGGAGATTCGGAGTGAATCCGGTATATCGATACATCAAACCCGGCGACTGGCTGACGATGTGCATCGGATGTCTGATTGTTGCATTGCTCGTGTCTGTGTCTTGGAACGGTGCGATGGCAGACAAGGTCGTGATACGAAGCCAGGGCAAGCTGTTTCGAGAAGTGCCCTTGTCGCGCAATCAGCGCATCGCAGTCCCGGGATTCATGGGCATCAGTCTGGTTGCCATCGAGAACCGCAAGGTGCGCATCGCATCCGATCCCGGGCCGCGACAGTATTGCGTGAGGCAAGGTTGGTTGAAGCAGGCAGGAGAAATCGCGCTTTGCCTGCCCAATCAGGTGAGCGTCGAGCTGGTTGGAAGCCACAGGCGCTATGACAGCCTGAGTTATTAGGAATGAGGATTGAGGAATGAGGATCGAGAAATCAGGATTGAGGATCGGGGAGCGAGTGAACAACTCGTTTCACTCTTCACTCCTGCTTCACACGACCGTCGAAGACCATCGCATCGCACGCATGGCGGCTGTTGCGCTGGGCCTTGCGATCATAGAAGGTGCAATTCCTTCCCCGCTGCCCGGCGTGAAGCCGGGGCTTGCCAATATTGTGACCCTGATCGTGCTGTCGCGCTATGGTTGGAGGGTGGCTGCCTGGGTATCGCTGCTCAGGGTGTTGGCAGGCAGTCTGTTGTTCGGCAATTTTTTGGCGCCCGGTTTTTTCCTGAGCCTGTCAGGCACGCTTTTGAGCCTCCTGGCACTGGGTTTTGCGATGCATCTGCCCGCGCGCTGGTTTGGTCCTGTGAGCCAGAGCATACTCGCGGCTTTCGCGCATATCACAGGGCAGATGATCGTGGTGTATCTTTGGCTGATTCCGCAATCCGGCATCGCCTACCTGCTGCCTGTCTTCGCGGCTGCGGCGCTCGCATTCGGCACGGTGAACGGTGTGATTGCGGCAGGTTTCATGGACGATGCAAATGAGTTTGAACGCGCGCAGCGCATCTAAGGAAGCGGGGCCGCCTTGAAATCCCTGCGTGCAATCGCGCTTTATATAGAGGGAGAAAAAATCTCGTGAAAACCATCACACTTGCGTTGACCGGGGCATCCGGCATGCCCTACGGGATGCGTCTGCTGGAATGCCTGTTAAAAAGCGGACAACGCGTGCATCTGGTTTATTCGCAGGCAGCCCAGATCGTCGCACGCCAGGAAATGGACATCGCGCTGCCCAGCCGGCCGCAGGATGCGGAACGCATGCTGGGTGAGCGCCTGGGAGAATTTGCCGGCAAGCTTTGCGTGTTTGGCCGGGACGACTGGTATGCGCCCATGGCCTCGGGCTCGAATCCGGGCGATGCGATGGTGATTTGTCCTTGCACCATGGGCACTTTGGCCAAGGTTGCGGCGGGCATAAGCGACGATCTGATCGCGCGTGCCGCGGACGTGATGATCAAGGAGAAACGCACGTTGATCCTTGTGCCGCGCGAGATGCCGTTTTCAGTGATACATCTCGAAAACATGCTGAAGCTCGCGCAGGCCGGAGCCGTGATCATGCCGCCCAATCCGGGCTTTTACTATAAGCCCCGCAACGTCGAGGACATGGTGGATTTCGTGGTGGCGCGCATCCTGGATCACCTGGGAGTCGACAATACGCTGTTGCCCAGATGGGGAGAAGCTTAAGCCTGTTCCTGTATTACCTCGAAGTCATGGGTGATCTTTGCGGTCGCACCCAGCATGATGGATGCGGAGCAGTATTTTTCGGCGGAGAGCCTGATGGCCTTGTCCACCGCGTGTTCCTTGATGTTGCGCCCCTTGATCACGAAGTGCATGTGTATCTTTATGAACACCTTGGGGTCGTTCTCGGCGCGTTCGGCTTCGAGCTCCACATGGCAGCTGGTGACATCCTGCCTGCCTTTTTTCAGTATCGTGACCACATCGAAACTGGTGCATCCACCGGCGCCCATCAGCAAAAGTTCCATCGGGCGCGGACCGAGATTGCGCCCGCCATACGCGGGTGCGCCATCCATCACGATGCCGTGACCGCTTTCAGATTCGCCCAGGAATGCGACTTGTTCTATCCATTTGACGCGTGCCTTCATGTTTTTTCCTCGAAATTTATTTAGAAAAGAGCGATCTTGCACGATACCACAGCATGCCGATGGTTTCGTGGGCAAATATTGCGCTGTCGTCCAAGGACCTTGCGCGCGGCAGGAAGGCCAGGAGATCGGTATGATAGCGCGTCGTGAAGCCGGTTGGCGCCTCGGTGACATCGAATCCGGCAAGACGGAATGCCGCGGCGGCCCTCATCATGTGCGATGCATGCGTGACCAGATAAATTTTTCTGATGTTGTCCTTATGCAGGATAAGATAGGTGTTGCGCGCATTCTCATAGGTGTTGTCCGAAGTGTCTTCGGTCCAGCGCACGGGTACTCCGAAATCCTGTTCGAGCACTGCGCGCATCTGCTGCGCTTCAGGAATGGAATTGCCAAGCGGTCTGCCGCCCGAGACCAGAACGGGCAGGTGCAACCGGCGTTGCAGTCTTGCGCCATAACGCAACCGCACCAGCGTCTCCTTGTTGACGGTGTCCAGGTCTGCATATTCGGGCGCATGAAAATAACTGCCGCCGCCCAGAATCACGATCGCCGATGCGCGTTCAGCCTTGCCCTCATCCAAAGGACGTCCTTCGATCAGATGCATCGCGCCTTCGGCGAAGAAAGGCGTGGAGGCGAGCCACAGCAGGATGAATGCGAGGATGCCGAGCCTGCGCGCAATTTTGCAATGCGGCAGGAAAATGCCCGCGCCGATCAGGATCAGTAGGCTTAACGGCGGCAGCAGGAGGGTGCCGATCAGATTGGTCGTGAACCAGGACATGGGCGGATTCCGGATTTATCGGAGCCGCCATTCTATCCCATTGCATTCGCGGGATGAGGTTTGAATCGGCGCGGTTGCCGATGGAACCGATTAAAGGTAAGATTCCTGCCCTTTCGCTTTTGTAATTGGCGTAGGCAGTACGCATGGCGGCACGTGTCGTCATTTTTTTGCTTGGATTCGAGCGCGGTGAAGGCGCAGGCAGGTGCTTGCGAATTGCGGGCTCGGAACTGATTTGATTGAGGGATGCTGTGGTTAATTTGCCTTTGCAACAAGGTTTGTATGATCCGCGCCAGGAGCGCGATGCCTGCGGAGTGGGTTTTGTCGCCCACATCAAGGGGAAGAAAAGCCATGACATGGTGAGTCAGGGTTTGCAGATACTTGAGAACCTGACCCATCGCGGGGCGACCGGCGCCGATCCTCTGGCAGGCGACGGTGCGGGAATACTGTTGCAGATTCCCGATGCTTTTTTTCGCAAGCAGAGCGCAAGCCTGGGATTGCTGCTGCCCGAAGCAGGAAGTTATGGCGTGGGTATGCTGTTCCTGCCAAGGGATGCTGGGCAACGCGCAGCCTGTGAGCAGATCGTTGCAGAAAAGATAGCCGCAGAAGGCCAGCGTCTGCTGGGATGGCGCGATGTGCCCGTGGACAGCCGCATTCTGGGCGAAAGCGTCAAGCTTGTGGAACCCATCGTCCGCCAGGTGTTCATCGCTCAAGGCGAGAACTGCAAGGATGCGGATGCCTTTGAACGCAAGTTGTTCGTGATCCGCAAGACCGCCGAGCATGCTGTGAGTGGAAAGTTTGGAAGCTGCGGCTTCTACATCTCTTCGATGTCGGCGCGCACCATTGTGTACAAGGGGATGCTGCTGGCAGACCAGGTGGGAAAATATTACGCCGATCTTCGCGACCCGAGCTTGGTCAGCGCGCTGGCGCTGGTGCACCAGCGTTTTTCCACCAACACCTTCCCGACCTGGAATCTGGCACACCCTTTCCGCATGATCGCGCACAACGGCGAAATCAATACGGTGCGCGGCAATGTGAACTGGATGACTGCGCGCCATGCGGCAATGTCATCGCAACTGTTGGGCGAGGATCTGGAAAAGCTCTGGCCGCTGATCGTGAACGGCCAGTCCGATTCGGCCTGCTTCGACAATGCGCTGGAATTGCTGGTGGCGGGCGGGTATTCCTTGCCGCATGCAATGATGCTTCTGATTCCCGAGGCATGGGCCGGCAATCCCCTGATGGATGAAGAGCGCCGTGCCTTTTACGAATACCACGCCGCGCTGATGGAACCCTGGGATGGCCCGGCTGCCGTCGCATTCACCGATGGGCGCATGATAGGCGCGACGCTGGATCGCAACGGTCTGCGTCCTGCGCGCTATCTGATCACCGATGACGATGTGGTGCTTTTGGCTTCAGAAATGGGCGTGCTCAACATCCCGCAGAACAAGGTGGTCAAGAAGTGGCGTCTGCAGCCGGGCAAGATGTTTTTGATCGACATGGAAGCCGGACGCATTATCGACGATGCGGAACTGAAGAAACAGCTTTCCACTGCAAAACCGTACCGTCAATGGATAGAAGAGTCGCGCTATTTCCTGGGCGACCTGCCTGTTATTGAAGGCAGGAACAAGCTCAATGCCAGCCTGCTCGATACCCAGCAGGCCTTTGGCTATTCGCAGGAAGACATCAAGTTCATCATCGCGCCCATGATCAACGCGGGCGAGGAACCGACGGGTTCGATGGGGAACGATGCGGCGCTTGCGGTGCTGTCAAACAAGAATCGCTCCTTCTACGATTATTTCCAGCAGCTGTTCGCGCAAGTGACCAATCCGCCGATCGATCCGATACGCGAAGAGATCGTGATGTCGTTGACCTCGTTCATCGGACCCAAGCCCAATCTGCTGGGTGTGGAAGAGACACAGCCTTCCATGCGACTGGAAGTGCATCAGCCGGTGCTGTCCAATGAGGACATCGCAAAGCTGCGCGGCATCGACCAGTTGACCAAAGGGTGCTATCGCTCGCAAGTGCTCGACATCACCTTTCCTGTCAGCATGGGTGCGGCGGGTTGCGAACTGGCCATTGCGAGCCTTTGTGAATCGGCGGACAGGGCGGTGGCCGATGGCTACAATGTGCTGATCCTGTCGGATCGTTCGGTGTCTGCAGAGCGGGTCGCGATTCCCGCTTTGGTCGCATGTTCGCGCGTGCACCAGCATCTTGTGAAAGCGGGTTCGCGCACCAGCACCGGGCTCGTGGTCGACACCGGTTCGGTGCGCGAAGTGCATCACTTTGCGCTGCTTGCGGGATTCGGCGCAGAGGCGGTATGTCCCTGGCTTGCCTTCGAGACCATAGAAAATCTTGCCCAGGGCGCCGATCCCAAAGAGGCCAAGAAACGCTTCATCAAGGCGATCAACAAGGGCTTGATGAAGGTGATGTCCAAGATGGGCATCTCCACCTACCAGTCTTACTGCGGCGCGCAGATATTCGAGGCGATCGGACTGAATGCCGCCTTCGTCGCCGAATATTTCACCGGCACTGCAACCCAGATCGAGGGCGTGGGCTTAAGCGAGGTGGCGCAGGAAGCGCTGCGCATGCACCGCGATGCGTTTGGCAACGACCCCGTGCTTTCAAACGCGCTGGAGGCAGGCGGCGAATATGCCTTTCGTGTGCGCGGCGAGGAACACATGTGGACGCCGGACTCCATTGCAAAATTGCAGCTTGCCACGCGCACCAACAATGCCTCGACATACAAGGAATATGCAAGGCTGATCAACGAACAGGCCACGCGCCTGAAGACATTGCGCGGGCTGTTTGAAATCAAATCTGCGGGCCCCGCTGTTCCGCTGGACGAGGTCGAGCCTGCGCGTGAAATCGTCAAACGTTTTGCCACCGGCGCGATGTCGCTGGGATCCATCTCGACCGAGGCGCACAGCACGCTTGCGATCGCGATGAACCGTATCGGCGGCAAGTCCAATACCGGCGAAGGCGGCGAGGATGCGGCGCGCTTCGGTATCCTGAAGGGCGGCGAGATGCTTTCGGACATCGTGGGCAAGAACCGCATCGAGGCGGACCGCGAACTCAAGGCAGGCGACTCGTTGCGTTCCAGGATCAAGCAGGTTGCCTCGGGCAGATTTGGCGTCACCGCAGAATATCTGGCCAGCGCGGATCAGATCCAGATCAAGATGGCGCAGGGCGCAAAACCCGGGGAAGGCGGGCAGTTGCCCGGCCACAAGGTCTCCGAATACATCGCGAAGCTGCGTTTTTCGGTGCCCGGCGTGGGGCTGATTTCACCGCCGCCGCATCACGACATCTATTCGATCGAGGATCTGGCGCAGTTGATCCACGATCTCAAGAATGCAAACCCTTCCGCGTCGATCTCGGTGAAGCTGGTTTCCGAGGTGGGCGTGGGTACGGTGGCCGCGGGAGTGTCCAAGGCCAAGGCCGATCACATCGTGGTGTCCGGTTTCGACGGCGGAACGGGCGCATCGCCCCTGTCCTCGATCAAGCACGCGGGCACGCCCTGGGAACTCGGGCTTGCCGAAGCGCAGCAGACGCTGGTGCTCAATCATCTTCGCGGACGCGTCGCCCTGCAGGTCGACGGGCAGTTGAAGACGGGGCGCGATGTGCTGATTGGCGCGTTGCTGGGCGCGGATGAATTCGGCTTTGCGACAGCGCCGCTGGTCGTGGAAGGTTGCATCATGATGAGAAAGTGCCATCTCAATACCTGTCCTGTCGGCGTTGCAACACAGGATCCCGAGCTGCGCCGCAAATTCACGGGCCAGCCCGAGCATGTGGTGAACTATTTCTTCTTCGTCGCGGAAGAGCTGCGCGAGCTGATGGCGGGCATGGGCATACGCAGGGTCGAGGATCTGATCGGTCGCAGCGATCTTCTGCAAATGAAGCATGGCATTGCGCACTGGAAGGCGCAGGGGCTGGATTTCTCAAGGGTGTTTCATCAGGTGGATGTGCCGGCACGCATTGCGCGCCGGCATGAGGAAAGCCAGGATCACGAGCTGGAAAAGGCGCTGGACAATGCGCTGATCGCGAAGGCTAAGGCTGCGCTTGAAAGCAAAACGCCTGTCGTGATCGAAAGCCAGATCAGAAACGTGAACCGCACGGCCGGCACGATGTTGTCTCACGAGGTGGCAAGGCGTTACGGCCATGAAGGATTGCCCGATGACACGATACAGGTGAAATTTTCCGGCACTGCCGGGCAGAGTTTCGGCGCCTTCCTCGCCAGGGGGATCTCATTTGAACTCAAGGGCGAAGGCAATGATTACGTGGGCAAGGGTTTGTGCGGCGGGCGCATCAGCATCATGCCGCCCGGGGATGCGAAGCTTGTCGCGCAGGAGAACATCATCGTCGGCAATACCGTGCTGTATGGCGCAACGGGCGGTGAATGTTATTTCAGTGGTGTTGCGGGCGAGCGTTTTGCAGTGCGAAACTCGGGCGCGATTGCAGTCGTCGAGGGGCTGGGCGATCATGGCTGCGAATACATGACGGGCGGGATGGTGATCGCGCTGGGCCAGACTGGGCGCAACTTCGCGGCAGGGATGTCGGGAGGCGTTGCTTTCGTGCTGGATGAGACGGGCGACTTCAAGCAGCGCTGCAATCTTTCCATGGTCGAACTCGAGCCGGTGGAAGAGGAAGTGGCAGCGCTCGATGCGACCGATGCGTTGCCGGAAAGCCACGGGCGCGTGCATTTCAATCATCTGAACAAGGCGGATGAGCTGGCATTGCGCGAACAGATCGAGAAGCATCTGATGTATACGGGCAGCGAACGTGCAAGGCTGATACTGGAAGACTGGAAGGCGTATCTGCCCAAGTTCATCAAGGTGATGCCGAGCGATTATCGTCGCGCGCTGCAGGAGCGTGCGGCGCAACAAAAGAAGGAAGCTGCATAATGGGTAAGCCTACCGGATTCATGGAATACGATCGCCTGTCGGAGGCGAGCCTGCCTGTCGCGGATCGTTTGGCGAACTACAGGGAATTCGTGCTGCATCTGACCGACGAACAGGCCAAGGTGCAGGGTGCGCGCTGCATGGATTGCGGCATTCCGTTCTGCACCTCGGGTTGTCCTGTCAACAACATCATCCCGGACTGGAACGATCTGGTCTACAAGGGTAAATGGCGCGAGGCGCTGGATGTGCTGCATTCCACCAACAACTTTCCGGAATTCACCGGACGCCTGTGCCCCGCGCCCTGCGAGGCGGCCTGCACGTTGAACATCAACGACGATGCGGTGGGCATCAAGTCCATCGAGCATGCGATCGTGGACAAGGGATGGGAAGAGAACTGGATCGTTCCCCTCGCACCTGTCGCGAAGACAGGAAAGAAAGTCGCGGTCGTGGGTTCGGGCCCCGCTGGGATGGCTTGTGCCCAGCAGCTTGCGCGCGCAGGGCACAGCGTGACGCTGTTTGAAAAGAATGACCGCATCGGGGGATTGATGCGCTATGGCATTCCGGACTTCAAGATGGAGAAGTCCCACATCGACCGCCGCATCGGGCAGATGCAAGCCGAAGGCGTGACCTTCAGGACATCGGTGTTTGTAGGGGCCGAGTGCGAGGCTGATGTGAACAACATGGCGACCGAGACCGTCTCACCAGAGTTATTGATGGCCGAATATGATGCGGTCGTGTTGACGGGCGGGGCGGAAACGCCGCGCGACTTGAAAGTGCCCGGCAGGGAGCTTGATGGCGTATACAACGCGATGCAGTTTCTGCCGCAGCAAAATCAGGTCAATGCGGGCGATGTGCTGCCCAAACAGATCAGGGCAACCGGCAAGCATGTGATCGTGATCGGCGGCGGCGATACCGGCTCCGATTGCGTGGGCACGTCGAACCGCCACGGCGCATTATCGGTCACGCAGATCGAGCTGATGCCGCGCCCTCCCGAGCAGGAGAACAGGCCGCTGGTCTGGCCCAACTGGCCGATGAAACTGCGCACTTCGAGTTCTCATGAAGAGGGATGTAGCCGCGACTGGGCGATTGCCACCAAGGAATTTATCGGCAGCAACGGTCGCATTGAAAAGCTCTCCGCAGTGCGCGTCGAATGGGTGGATGGCAAGTTGGTCGAGGTTGCAGGCAGCGAGTTCGAGCTAAAGGCGGATCTGGTTTTTCTCGCGATGGGTTTTGTAAGCCCCATGCAGAAGATGCTCGATGCATTCGGGGTCGCAAAGGATGCACGCGGCAATGCAAAAGCTGACACCGATGATTACCGCACCAGCGTGGATCGCGTGTTTGCGGCAGGCGACATGCGCCGCGGACAGTCCTTGATCGTATGGGCGATACGCGAAGGGCGGCAATGCGCGCGCGCGGTGGATGAGTTTCTGATGGGTTCTTCCGTATTGCCGCGTTAACGGGCTACTTAGCATATCAATTACCCTGGGTCAGTCATGAATTTTAAATTGAAGAACGATGCTTTTCTGCGCGCATTGCTGCGCCAGCCGACCGAGTACACGCCGCTTTGGATGATGCGCCAGGCCGGTCGTTTTCTGCCCGAATACAGGGAGACGCGCAAGCGTGCGGGCAGCTTTCTCGGGCTTTGCAAGAACCCGGATTTTGCGACCGAAGTCACGATGCAACCTCTGGATCGCTACCCGCTGGATGCGGCGATCCTGTTCTCCGACATATTGACCGTGCCCGATGCGATGGGACTGGGTCTGTATTTTTCCGAAGGCGAAGGGCCCAAGTTCGAGCGCCCGTTGCGCGACGAGGCATCCATCATGGCGCTGAAAGTGCCCGATATAGACCGTGATCTGCGCTATGTGACCGATGCGGTCTCGCAGATCAGGAGGACGCTGGATGGCCGCGTTCCATTGATCGGCTTCTCGGGCAGCCCGTTCACGCTGTCCTGCTACATGGTTGAAGGCGGCGGCAGCGACGATTACGCGAAAGTCAAGACGCTGATGTATAACGAGCCCAGGCTCATGCATCACATCCTCGAAGTGACGACAGAGGCGGTGATCGCCTATCTGAATGCGCAGATCGAGGCGGGTGCGCAGGCCGTGATGATCTTCGATTCATGGGGCGGCGTGCTATCCCATTCCGCCTATCACGAATTTTCGCTCGCCTACCTGCAGCGCATCGTGGAAGGGCTGATCAAGGAAAAGGATGGCGTGCGCATCCCCAATATCGTGTTCACCAAGGGCGGCGGATTGTGGATAGAGAACATCGCGAATACCGGCTGCGATGCGATAGGCCTGGACTGGACGATGGACATCGGCGTTGCGCGCCAGAAGGTGGGCAGCAGGGTCGCGTTGCAGGGCAATCTCGATCCGGCGGTGCTGTTTGCATCGCCCGACGCGATACGCTCAGAGGTCGAGAAGGTGCTCGGCAGTTATGGTTTCGGCAGCGGTCATGTGTTCAATCTCGGGCATGGGATCTCGCAGCACACCAATCCTGACAATGTGGCGGCGATGGTTTCCGCGGTGCATGAACTGAGTCGCAAGTATCACTAGTTTGATCAACTGGCAAGAAAAAACCGCAGGTGTATCCTGCGGTTTTTTCTTGCCAGTTGCTGCTCGGGGGTTTAGTAATGTCCCAAAATTAGAATGCGTAACCTAACCCAAGTTTGAATGTCGTGTAATTTGTCTTGCTGTCAGGCTCCCATGCCACGTAGCCTGAGCCTATGGGGGTTGGTGCGCTGATGCCATACTTGAAAGTGGTATAGTCAACGCCAATGTTTCCATGAAGGTTTTTTGTAAACGCATAGTCTGCGGAAGCACCAAACTTTTGTAAGGTAGATTGACCAAGACCGGTTGTAAAAAGGATGGCTCCATTGGAGGCGGTGGCAGTTATGGCTGAATCGTAAGCTTGGCCGATTAAATAATTAGCCGATAAAACTAATTTTCCGACTGGGGAATATTGACCCATCATTCCGATGCCATAATAATGATTAATGTAGGTTTCGCCAAAATTGACCCCTCTAACCCACGTGTGCTTGCCGAGCTCAGCGTAAGGGGTCAGCATGAATTGATTGCCAAGCGCAAAGCCTTTTCCATAATCAGCGCTGTAATTAATGAGTTTTGCTGATGAAGTTGCGAGCACCGAACCATACGGCGTCTGGGGTGGGCCAATCAGCCCGCCCACATAGTTTGTGTAGCCGGTGGAGTGATCGTATTCGGCTTTGATATAGTCATTTGTAAAGAGCAAATCTTTCATGGCAGAAATAGAGAGGGCATAACCCGGCACATTGCCTGCTTCTGTATCAAGCGTTCCGGTAGACGTGCCAACTATGCCAGTTTCAGTGTAATCAACTTTGGTTGAGATGTACTGAATGCCAATCTGACTATTGGATGCCTTGATGTCGGATATGTCCGCAAGTGCGGCTGTTGTACTTGTTAATCCTGCAATTGCCATGATAGCCAGAAATTCTTTTTTCATTCCTGCCCCATTTTGTAGTTGATTATTGAATGTTGCGCAGGATGTCCTGAGCAATTTTGGTTTATACCTAATCATGTTGCGTTCGTCAATTTACCTGCAGATAAAGCAGTGACCGATGGTTTTCGCAGTGTGGCTGGCAGCTATTTGAAAAAATATTATCGAAAAAGGTTGACGTGTGTAAATGAATCACTATAATGCGCACCTCTTCGCTGCTGAGGCGAATGTTCTTTAAAAAGATAATCAAACAATCGACGAGTGTAGGCGCTTGGTTTTTGGG
>VFSW01007760.1_pt1 | contig 15523 bp, 12 predicted proteins | sample 5358111 | NCBI WGS metagenome assembly VFSW01 (sample SAMN11554181, study PRJNA540505) | mine drainage metagenome | isolation source: sediment from site ElyBrook_90M | place: USA: Ely Copper Mine, Vershire, VT | collected 2017
AGGAGGGGAAACTTTTTCGCCCTCCCTGCAGGCTGGCTCCTCCCTAAAATTGCCCACCGGGCAATTTCTTAACGGTCCTTCAAAAGTTAATAGATAGTGTTCACCCCACTTTATTTATCTTTGCATGTGATGACCGACCTTTTTAAAATATTCATGCTGACGGAAGAGGGGGCCGCTGAAATTGCAGCAAAACCCGAGGAGCCTCATTTTCACGATTTTGAGGAATTGCTTGTCGGCATGGAAGGGACATTGGAACATTTTATTGATTTCAGAGAGGAAGATTTCGATGCACCTTATGTCAGCTATGTCACCAAAGGCAAAATCCACCGGGTGATTCCCAGGTTGAAAAATAATAAATGCAGGATCTGGGTTATTCGCTTCAGGAGCGAGTTTATTCCTGAAACCACCTTCCAGCTCTATTCAAATTATCACGACAAGGCAAACATTGTAATGCAGGAGGGTGAAGGCTTTCGCCGGATACCTGTATTATGTGAAATGATGTCAGGTGAAACGGATCAGCCCGACCCGGATTATGGAGTTATCCGTCAGTTATTAGGTGCATTGTTTACTGTAATTGAATCGGAAAGGAAAAAGCTAAACCCTCAGGATCCAAACATTCAGAAAACACAGAACATTACCTTTAAAAATTTCCTGATAATACTGGAAGAAAATTTCCGCAGGCCTCTGGGAGTTGAGTTCTATGCTGAAAAGCTATTTATGACTTCCAGAAACCTGAACCTGATATGCCATAATATTTTGCAGCAGAGTGTCACTGAAATCATAGAAACCAGAAAGCTAATTGAAGCCAAAAATCTTTTGATCAGTACAGATAAAACAATCTCTGAAATAAGCTTTGAAATTGGCTTTAACGAGAAGTCCTACTTTACCAACGTATTCAGGAAAAGATCCGGACAGACACCCTCCGAATTCCGCGATGAGATGAAAAAGCTCATTTCCTGATTTCACAACACTTTTACCAAATCCTGTTACCCCTGACCTGTTAGACGGCAGTATCTTTACGTCGTCAATTTTAAATGATTATTATAATAATAAATCAATACATAAAATGGAAACTTTATCAGCAAAAAAAACAAAATGGGTTCTTGACCTTTCGCACAGCGAACTTAATTTCAAAGTAAAACACCTTATGATAGCTAATGTAAAGGGTGAATTCAGGAAATTTGAGGCAGAGGTTGACGGAGAAGATTTCGTAACATCCTCCGTGCTTGTTACAATTGATGCATCATCCATTTTTACTAATGATGATGGCCGTGATACGCATTTAAAAAGCGCAGATTTCTTCGACGTTGAAAATCACAAAGAGATCACTTTTAAATCGGCATCATTCAAAAAAACCGATAATGAAAATTACAAACTCACCGGACAGCTTACGATGAAAGGAGTCAGCAAAAAAGTCACACTGGATGTGGAATTTGGCGGCACCAACAAAGACCCGTGGGGAAATGAGAAAGCTGCCTTTTCTCTTAACGGAGTAATCAACCGTAAAGACTGGGGATTGAACTGGAACGCAGCGCTTGAAACAGGTGGTGTGCTGGTGAGTGATGAAGTCCGCATAAGCGGCGATATACAGTTTGTAAAAAAATCAGCAGAGTAATTTACAGGCTTTGCCTTTAAAAGTATGTACGGGGAAAAACTTAAAATCCGGGTCAAAATTGGCCAAAACAATCTCAGGAATGAAACTGCATGAACTGAATAAAATTACAGAACCCTTAAACAGCACGGAGAAAATGCCTGTGCTGTTTTTGGGTCATGGCAGCCCTATGAATGCCATCGAAGAAAATGAATTTGTCGCAGGATTCAGGATCATCGGTAAAACACTTCCAAAACCAAAGGCAGTTTTATGCGTTTCAGCTCACTGGGAAACAAGAGGAACTTTTATTACTGCCATGGAAAAGCCAAAGACCATTCATGACTTCGGCGGATTTCCGTGTGCATTATTTGAGGTGCAATACCCCGCTCCGGGAAGTCCTGAGCTTGCAAAGGAAGCAAAAGGACTCATCAAAAAAACTGAAGCAGGATTGGATCAGAAATGGGGCCTCGACCACGGAGCATGGAGTGTGATAAAACATCTTTATCCCGATGCCGATGTACCTGTTATTGAAATGAGCCTGGACTATTATCAGACACCGCAAATTCATTATGAGCTGGCAAAAGAATTAAAATCACTCAGGGAGAAAGGAATATTGATCATTGGGAGCGGTAACATGGTCCATAATCTGGGACTGGTAGACTGGGATAAATTAGACAGCGTGTATGGTTTTGACTGGGCGCGGGAAGCAAGCGAAAAAATGAAAAGCTTCATTCTCAGCGGAGACCACAGGTCACTTATAAATTTCAGATCACAGGGTAAATCGTTTGAGCTTTCAATTCCGACTCCCGAACATTACCTGCCCTTGTTGTACGCACTTGCATTGAAAGAAGACTATGAAAAGATCACATTGTTCAATGACAAACCTGTTGCAGGTGCGCTTACCATGACCTCGGTATTAATTGACTCAAAGGAACATACAGGATCCTTTCAGTAATCCTGCCTCTCACACAGTGATCAGGTCCAGGGATGAATTCTGCCACCATGATACAGGTGGCTCTTATCATTTAACCCGGACACCAATTTTAAAAATATACCTCCGTGAATATTTTCTCATCCGGAATGCCCTTGTCTTTTAAAATATGAGAGACCTCATATATCATATTTCCATTACCACAGAGATAGAACAGCATATTCCGGTCCACCGGGAAACCCGGTAAAAACCTTGTCACTCTGCCTTTGCGACCTTCATTAAACTCCTTTGAAGTACACAGTATATACCTGCGGGGATCATAATCATCTCTTTCGTATGCCTCCCTTTTATAACGGACTCCATGAATGAGGATATAATTAATTCCGGGATAAGACTTTACAAAACTGTGAAACGGGGAGATACCTGTACCCGTCGCAATAAATACCAGTTTACCTGAGAACATATCGAATTTTTCAAGTCCAAAAGATCCAAAGGGTCCGTTAACCTGCAAAAACTGACCTGGTTTGCATTGTTTTAGTTTTACGGATACATGGCCGTCAGGAACTTCCCTGACCAGGATCTCGAGGTAATCATCGTTTTCGCCACTATAGACTGTGTATTCGCGTTGATCCAGTTCTCCCTCAGGAGCTACAATAATATGTTGCCCTGTCTTAAACTCCATATTTCCACGGTCGAGCCTCAAAACAAATGTTTCTTCAGTTAAAAAGCGTATTTGCCTGATCTTATGTAAGTCTGTAGAAACTGCAGGACCCGGAGCCTTCTCTTCTGAATGCATGATTTGATAATTCTCTTTGTACATGACAAATTTAAACAAGGAGATTATTGGATTGTTCAAAGCTGAATATCCTGAATCCTGGATAACCCCTGACGCAGCGTGGGGTGGACAGCCCCCGGTCTGTCCCAGCTCTGAAGGAGCTGAAAATATCAGCTCAGGAAAAACCTTTTCTGTTGATCCTTTAAATAAGTATAAATATTGTACATTTATTAACTGGTATCTCTAAGAAACTTTAATCTCAACTACCCATGAAAATGACCCTTAGAAAATCCGGTTTATCATTTTTACTGCTTTTCTTTCTGCTCAGCGGATGCAAAAAAGAACAGCCTGTAACCTCACTTCCAAAAGGAGTTCCTGAAGCTGAAGGAGTTTCTTCCCGGGGGATCATTGATTTCCTGGATGCAGCAGCAAAAAGCAGGCACGAATTCCACAGCCTGATGTTCCTGCGGCATGGCAAAGTAATTGCCGAAGGATGGTGGAGTCCGTACGGGCCTGATCTCAGGCATACACTCTACTCCACCAGCAAAAGCTTTACAGCTACTGCGGTTGGCTTTGCCGTCAGTGAGAAACGGTTGTCAGTCAATGATAAAGTAATCTCCTTCTTCCCTGACGATCTGCCGGATACGGTTGGTCCTTTTTTATCAGAGATGAGGGTCAGGGATTTGCTCAGTATGTCGGCAGGCCAGGACCCTGATCCGACATTTAACGTTGTAACAAAAGACAGTAACTGGGTGAAGGGATTCCTTAGAGTACCCGTTATTCATGAACCGGGTACGAAATTTCTCTATAATACTCTGGCTACATATATGTTATCTGCCATTGTGCAAAAAGTGACAGGAGAAAAGGTAATTGACTTTCTTAAGCCGCGTCTATTCGAACCCCTGGCAATTGAGGGTATGGATTGGGAAGTTGATCCCCGGGGAATTAATACAGGTGGCTGGGGCCTGAGGCTGAAAACAGAAGACATGGCGAAATTCGGACAACTGTTTTTACAAAAGGGAATCTGGAATGGGAAACAGGTACTCTCTTCCGCATGGATCCGGGAAGCGACGACAAAAAAAATCGACCAGAATCCCGATGCTCCTCAGGCAGTCAGGGATTCAAGCGACTGGCTGCAAGGCTATTGCTATCAGATGTGGCGTTGCCGCCACGATGGATACCGGGCTGACGGGGCTTATGGCCAGTATATCATCGTTCTGCCTGATCAGGACGCAGTTATTGCCGTTACCTGCGAATCGCCTGATATGCAAAGTGAAATAAACCTTATCTGGCAATATCTCCTGCCTGCCATTAAGGCGGATAAATTGCCTGAGAACAGTACCCTGGCCGCAGCCCTGAAGCAAAAATTATCATCCCTGGCGCTCCCGCTGCCTGCCGCAGGAAATGGATCTGCCATAGTTTCACAAATTACCGGTAAGACCTTTGCCCTGGATCCAAATTATAAGCACCTTGAAACAATCAATTTCCGGTTTACAGACAATACCTGCAAAGTCTCAATGGTTATTGATTCAAAGGAGTACAGTTTTTCCCTGGGATCAGGACACTGGATCACGGGAGAAACAACTCTTCCCGGACCAAACCTCTTATTGGCCGCCAAAGCTCATTTTGTCGGCCTCCCTCCTGCCAAAGTAGCCGGTAGTTGGGGCTGGAAAGATGAAAATACCCTTGAATTGGTGCTGCGTTATATCGAAAGTCCTCATACTGAAACAATCACCTGCAGGTTTGATGGGAAGAAGGTTGTGGTTGGCTTTCATTACAGCAATGAGCCCGATAATATTCCGCCTGAAATAAAAGGTGCTTCAAAAGATTAAACATTGAGTCCACTCCGTAAAAGCTAAAAATGAAAATGCCACTTTTCGGAGCAGGCTCAACATTTAATACCAGATTCAGCCTGAAATATTTATCTTATTTATAAAAAATCAAATCAACTATGAAAAGGAGAATTTTTGCTTTCTGTACAGGACTTCTAATTGTTCTCCCGACTGTTACAACACAATATCTTTTCTGTCAGAAAGTACAGGCCAGACAAATCGAATCGTGGATAACAAATCCCGATCGTTCCGCCCTGTTCGAAAAACAGTCCGACACCCTCTTCTTCAGTGACAACAACAAAGGAGAAGGAACCACGATTGTCATTGATGACCGGCAACAGTTTCAGGGGATTGATGGTTTTGGATTTGCTCTTACCGGCGGAAGCGCAGGGCTGATCATGAAAATGAGCCCCACCGCACGTAACAGGCTGTTGCAGGAGCTTTTTTCCGGAAATGGCAGGAGTACAGGCGTCAGTTATCTTCGTATCAGTATCGGCTCTTCGGACCTGAACGAATTCGTTTTTTAATACGACGATCTACCGGACGGGGAGACAGATTTTGAACTTAAAAAATTCAGCCTTGCACAGGATCTTAATGATGTGATTCCGGTCCTGAAGCAGATTCTGGCCATCAAACCGGATATCAAAATACTCGGTTCACCCTGGTCGGCTCCCAAATGGATGAAAACAAACAATAACGTCAGAGGCGGCTCTCTTAAAAAGGAATGCTATGATGTATATGCACTATATTTTGTGAAATATATTCAGGCTATGAAAAAGGAGGGCATTGCAATTGATGCTATTACAATTCAGAATGAACCGCTGAATTCTAAAAACACACCTAGCATGAGGTGGTTTGTTTCTGAACAGGCCTCCTTCATCAGGGACCATCTTGGGCCGGCATTCACAAAGGCAGGTCTGGCAACCAGGGTTATTCTCTTTGATCACAATTGCGACAGGCCTGATTATCCGCTGGCTCTTCTGAGTGATCCGGAAGTGGCCCGGTATGCTGATGGATCGGGATTTCACCTTTATGGCGGAGATATTGGTGCGATGACCACTGTTCACATGGCGCGGCCTGACAAGAACCTTTACTTTACGGAGCAGATGGTAACTGAAGATCCGGGGAGTCCGGCTATTGACATTACCGAACCGGTCATACGTCTCATTATCGGAGCCACCAGGAACTGGAGCAGAAATGTTATACTCTGGAACCTGGCTGCAGATCCTCTGGACGATCCGCACACCGGCAACGGAGGTTGCTCCATGTGCCAGGGAGCTGTTACTATCGATGGAGATAAAGTTGTCCGCAACATCGCATTCTACACCGTGGCTCATGCTTCAAAATTTATACGACCGGGGTCAGTAAGGATTGCTTCCACATATCCAGGAGATAATACAGTCAGCCTGACTCAGGATGAGGAGCAGCCGGGAGTCTTTCGCGCAACTGTGATCACGAATACGCAGGTATTACCCAACGTGGCATTCAAGACTCCCGAGGGCAGGATAGTATTGATTGTAGCCAATGACACCTGGTCTGTCAGCTCATTCACGATTCAGTACGAAGGACAGTTTGCCGGCATACATCTCAAACCGGGAGCCGTGGGCACATATGTATGGTAAGAAATTAAAAATACATAACTGACGCATTACACAAGTTGAATATTTTCCCTCGCAAATGCAGCGCTTAGCTGAAGCAATGCCTCACTTTTTACATTCTCGGCTCTTTTTATAGTACTCCAGAAGCGTATATTCAACGTGCAGGTCTCAGAGGTCACCCTTGTATATAAGATCACCGGCTTTTTTTCTGAAATCACATCAGCCATTTTACTGATTGTATTGTTAATCACCTCATTAATTACATTGGCATCCATCTCTTTCCCGGAAAGAATAAACCATAAAGCAATTCTTTTCTGATCATTGGTGAAGGTCCAGTTTACGATGTTCTGCGACAGAATATTCCCGTTCGGGATAATTACTTCGGCGCCGTCAGCAGTATTCAGAGTACTGGCACGCAAACCAATTTCTTTCACCCTGCCTGCCTGACCGCTTACTTCTATTTCATCTCCGATTTGCAGCGAGCCGTCAAAAATAAGTATAATGCCTGAAACGAAGTTGTTAACCACATTTTGAAGGCCCATGCCGATACCTATACCCAAAGCACCAAGCAGTATTGTTATTTTATCTAAAGGCAAACCCGTTGCCGCAATGGCCAGAAGGTAACCACCGGTAAGTACAAGTAACCTTGTTATAAGCAACCTGGAGTGCTGTTTTTTGGAAACTGCTGATATATCCTCAGTGTCAATTCCCGTTTCTCCGAACAAGAAACTTATAAGTCGTTGCAGAATATGAGCGAACCAGACAATTACAAAAAACAATAACACGCTGATCAGTTTAAAAGATACGCTGCCTATGTTTCTTGTCGTGGTTAACAGATCTGTCACACCGTTGGTTATACTATGGTAGATATCAAGATTGGAAGTGAGCATTATAAACCATAGGATTACGGCAATGATGTCGAGAGGGATTTTAATTCTTTTTACTATTATGGCACGATCAAAAGGCTTGTTAAATCCCTTTTTCATCCTGCTGTTTTGCAGCTGTAATAAAATAATTTCGAGAATCGTTTCAACAAAAACAGGTAATATAACCACCTGTGTAACGGCGAATATTGCTGACAGGCCCAGGATGCCCGAGAGGGAGAATCTTCCGAAGATATTACTGAGGATGGCAAGTCCTGACAATATCATCCCGATAATTATGGCGCTTCTTGTTCTTTTATAATATGCTCTGTCTCTTTTCAGATTTTGGTAGAAAAGGAATGAGAACACAATAATACCTGCCTGCAGGGCCAGCATCCAGATTCTTGCAAGGAATGTTGGTTCTGCAAACAAATAGGTAAGGGTATCAGCTATTAACAAAGTTACCAGTGAAAGCCAGTATAAAAGAAAGAGCCTCTCTTCTTTTTTGGACAGGATGACAGTCGAAAAGATTAGCAAGAGAAAGTATTCAATGGCGATATATGGTGTCGGGGCATAAGCATCAAAGAAAGGCATCAGGCTAAGCAACAACACGAATACTGATATAACAGGATAATTATTCAGATAATGAAGATGCAGGAAATCAAACGGGCTGTCAGGTTCCCTCAAAGCATTTAACAGCTTCCTTTTGTTATACAACCATATAAACAGAAGGATGCCAAGAATAATGACAAAAGCCCTTTTCTGTGATGTCCGGCTGAAATAATAACCGATGGCATTTTTTTCACTATTCAGCCTGGTCACTGCAATTCCGGCTGATCCCCTGGCAGTGGTGTCTTTTTCAGCCCTTTGCCACAGAAACTTTACTTCTGGTCCAAGGAGTTGCCTGTCAGCCCTGTCGAGCCTGAGATCCATTATATTGAGCATATTGGACAAGTTTACAGCATTGTCTGCTATTTTCATTTTCATGGCATTCAGGGTGTCAACATTGGCTTTGACAGTGCTGTCGGATCTGCTCCATTTTCGTTCCAGGCGAACCAGTTTCCTGTCAAAGGAATTCCGAAGGCTGTCGTCGGCATACATTATGCGAAAAACTGAATCTGACAGCACCGTTCTCAGGTTTAGCTTTGCATTATATACCCGATGATACATTTTTGCAACATGCTCTTCAATCCGATCGTTTTCTTTATTCAGATCAGAAATAAAATTCTGATAGAGGTACTGGTTCTTAATACTGAAGGTTGTACTTCTGCCTCTTACATTTTTGCGGATTATGCTGATATCGCTTGCAATACCTTCTATTCTCCTGCCTAATCTCACCACTTCAAACCCTAAAGCGGAGCTATCCCTGATTGAATTCAAATCATCATTAACCCGATCAATGCTCATCATATAGTCGCTTGTAGTAAGGGTATCCTTTGCCATAATCAGGTTCTTATGCGTTGACCGCCTGCCCGTTCCGGCTGCTGAAGATGTTTTGATCTTTTCCCTGTCCGAAGTTGCTTTATCTGTATTTTGCCAGTTATCTGCAGCTGTAGCCGCGGGGTGTTCCGGCCGGGCTAATACACCAAACCCGATAAAAAGGAATATGCAGGCAATTGATAATCTCTTCATACTATGTCTATGTTGAATACAGAGTAATATTAAATGATGAACAAAGTAACAGAAAGTGCGATTCCCGTCATAATTATTTGCCGAAATTACAAATTTCAATTGGTGGCTGATTCAGAGTTAATAAAAGAATTATCGTGTGAGTATGCGCCGGGAGTGAAAGCAGGAAGAATCAGAGGTTAAATTGATATCTTTGAATGTCGGAAGACACAAGTCAGAATAAATGTTTAAAATGGGGACCATCTTAAAAAAGATATTCAGCCTGTTCTTTTTACTCCAGGCTTTCACTTCCCAGTCATTCCTGGTCTCACAGGTGTCTGCCGGAGAGCAGGTTACTGATACAGTCCGGTGCCGTAATGATAAAAGCCAGAGTTATGCCCTTTACCTGCCGGCACAATATGATGAAAAAAAAAGCTGGCCGGTCATCCTTATTTTTGATCCTTCGGCGAGAGGAAGAACAGGCGTCAGTACCTTCATTGAGGCAGGGCGAAAATATGGATTCATCCTTGCCTGTTCAAACAACTCGCGCAACGGACCAATAGCAGATAATTTCGCTGCCGCTGCTGCTATGCTCAGGGATGTTGAAGAAAGGTTCACAGCAGATCAGAGACGGATCTATACTGCAGGTTTTTCAGGAGGATCACGTTTTGCACTTTCCTTTGCCGTAAAAGAAAAGAGGATCTCCGGTGTTATCGGTTGCGGGGCAGGCCTGCCTAATGACAGGAATTATCTCCCGTCAGGAAATTCCGGCTTCCTGTATTACGGACTGGCCGGTACCCGCGATATGAATTATCCTGAAATGCACGACCTTGCCGGTTTCTTCAGAAACCAGACCCGGGTCATCTCATATCTCAGGACATTCTCCGGAGGTCATCAATGGCCGGAGCCCGGATTGATCACCGAATCTGTGGAATGGCTTCTCCTTCAGACAATGAACAGGAAAATAATACCTGCTGATCAGTTATTTCTTTCATACATTGAAGGCAAAACACAAAACCTAATCAGTTCCCAGTTATCAGCCGGAAACCAGGTTGATGCAGTTATGTACATGAGGTTTGCCGCAAGGGACTTCCGGGGAACTCCTTTTGCCTCCCGCATAACACAGTTGCTGACTGATTCAGAAAAATCGCCTGAATATCAGAAGGCAGTCCGCAGATGGAATAAAATGGCTGCAACCGAGCAGGAGAAGAAAGAAAGATATCTGTCCTACCTGGGTGAGATCGTTAATTCAGGTTCCTTGCCTGACAGTGCTTCAGCCTGGTGGAGAAATGAGACCAGGACCCTTATCAGGCTTCGTGATAAAGGCAATCCTGAAAACAGCCAGATGGCATCAAGAGTCCTGAATTTCATCTCTATCCTCTGCTCTGAACAGGGGACATCATATTACAGGAACAGGCTTTATCCACAGGCAGCCCTCCTTTTTGAGATCTGCACATTGTCGGACAGTGAAAACCAGAATAATTATTATAATCTTGCCAGGTCACTGGCCGGATCTGGCAAATCAAAGGAGTCGGTTGATGCACTTTCTGCAGCTATAAACCATGGATTTAATTCACGAAAAACGATCGAGTCCGATCCTGCCTTCGGAAAGATCAGGGATGACGCCCGTTATAAAGCCATGATAATTAAAATGAAATAGAAGATCTCCCTGATCACTCAAACCCGGGAAATGACAATCACAGTAATTTCGTCAACTGTTTAACCAATTATTCTTTAGTGGCTTAAGTTAACTTATGGATTTGCACCCCGGTCCGCTTAAAACACTTCTCCCTTCACGTATCGGCTGAACAATAATTTTCGTATTTATCCTCTCCTTCATGGCCCCCACATGGGAGATGACACCTATCATCTTTCCATCCTGTCTCAGTCCTGCCAGGGTGCCCAGGGCCGTCTCGAGGGTATCCTCATCAAGAGTACCAAATCCTTCATCCAGAAACAGCGAATCCACGCTTACATTCCTGCTCGACATCCTTGATAATCCCAGAGCCAGGGCCAGACTGACAATAAATGATTCACCTCCCGACAGGTTTCTGGTGGAGCGGATCTCACCTGCCTGGTAGTTGTCAATCACATTGAGCTCCAGTGGATCACCCTTGTCGCGTATAAGAAGATAACGGTCACTCAGCTTTACCAGCTGGCTGTTTGCATACGATACCATTATCTCAAGGGTAAGCCCCTGAGCAAAATTCCGGTATTTCTTGCCATCGTGTGATCCTATAAGTTCATTGAGCCTGGCCCACCGTTCATAAACACCTTTTTGTGCCCCGACCTTCCGTGAGATCTCTTCACCAAGGATTCTGGCTTTAGTGTTGGCATCCAGCTTCTGCGTAAGGGCGCCAATCTCCTGCAGCAGAATCTCCAGCGCCTTTTTCGATTCCTGGTAGTCCACCGCCAACTTATCCGGTGTATCTTCTGTAAGCTTTTTCAACTCCTCCCTGGCAAGGCTCTCCTGCTTTTCTTTTTTCCTGGTCTCAAGCTGGGTCTTCCTTGTTTCACGAGCTCCGGCCACCACTTCAAGCCTCTCTTTTTCAGCAGGACTGAGCCTGCATGACAAAAAATCCGCTTCATCAGCAAATCCCTTTTTCAGCAGCAGTTCCCTGAACTGCCTTTCGCTTTCGTCAAGAACTGTTTTCTTTTCCTCTGTCTTGACTTTAAGATCATTAATCCTGACCCTGGCAGTTGCGAGCGATTGATTCTTCTGCTGAAGCAGCTCATAGGTTTTGTTCCTGGCGGCCTCTGCTTCCGAGACTCTTATCCCCGCCTTTTTCTCTTCTTCATCAGCTCTCTTTGTACCAAACAATTCTGTTCTGCTGTCGGAAAGAGTCTTCAAAGCATTTCCCAGTTCTCCGGCTTCCTTCTCTCTGAAAGCAATATCCTTCTCTTTGGTCTCAATAATGGCATCGCATCTTCCTGTCTCAGTCTGTTTTTTATTGATGTCAGCGCCAATCTCCGTTATCCGCTTTCCCTGGTTCTGCCATCTGTCCTTACGGATCTCAAGCGATGTCAGCATGTCTCCGATTTTCATTTCACCTGCAGGAATTTCAGTTATTCCAAAAGGGAGCAGAAGGTTCCTGAGACTCAATGATATCTGATCATAACCTGACTTCGATTTGTTTAATTCCGCACTCTGTCTTGTAATATCATTCTCAAGGGCGAGCTTCTGCTGTTGTGTGGTATTCCTTCGGTTATTTTCATTGATGACTTTCGTTCCTGAAATTCTTTCAGCCTCTGTTAGCTCACCAATTTGCCGGCTTTTTGATCCGTATTCCTTTAAAAGAGCATTGAGGCCCGCCAGCTCCTGTTCAGCTTCGTTTACTGACGGCACATTTCCTTCTGCGTACGGATGATGCAGTGATCCGCATAACGGACAGGGTTTGCCGTCCTCAAGAAGAGTACGTGCAGTCCCATAAACTACTATTTTCCGAAGGTCTGCCTGGTGCAAAATCAGATCATCTTTCCGTCTTTGCAGTTCCTCAGGTGATTTGCCGTTCAGCAGCGCCGTCATGGTGGCCTTAGCCAGCTCCAGGTTATTAAGGTCTGATTTATTTGCATTGATGATCACAGCCAGTTCACTGTCGATACGACTTATTTCTTCTGTTTTGTCCTCAAGAGCTTTCTTTGAGACCTTAAGATGTTCATCCGCCTCTGACAAAAGGGTAGAGTAATCCAGCAGTCTTGTAACAATAGCTCTTATCCCTGTCAATTCATTGATGAGTGAGGCATCAGCCCTGTTATCCGCCTGGTAACTCTCAATTAAAGCTGATTCGGCATTAAGTTCATCTATTGATCTCTTAATATCCGCTTTCCTTTTTATTTCTTCTTCCAGCTCGCCTTTAAGGAACCTGACCTGCGAATTAATGTTTTCCAACGCTGATTTTTTCTGGCCGATTTGCTGATCAAGCAGTCTTGCCTGTGTTGTTATCTTAAGTAACAGATCCTGTTCAGCTTTTGCATCAGCGCCAGCCCTCTCTGCGGTATTAAAGGCTGCCTGAGCATCTTTTTTTGCGCCTTCCAGCCCGGGTATCCCGGTCAGAAGAGCAGTCAGAAGTTCAAGATCAGCTTTTTGCTGATCCCTCACACCTTTCAGGGAGGCAAACTCGCCATCAAGGCCGGCCGCTTTCCGGGCATTTACCAGGACCATCCTTACAGGTTCAAAATCCGCGATATCTTTGGTAAGGGCAGCTTCATCCAGTGATATAGCAGCCAGGTCGTTCCTGTAATCCTGAATGGTTTTGATCCACTTAATGGAAGCATCCAACTGCTCAACCTTGCCGGAGACAGAAATCTTGCCGGTATTCTTTTCGAGAAGGGCACTGGTTGTCTCCTCTTCCTCCTCAGGGCTGAGAAGAATGATTCCCCTGCTTTCTGCCTTCAGCTGCTCAAGTCCGGCCTTTTCTGTATTATGCCGTTGATGAACATAGATTGAGATGTCACTGTAAATCTTTGTACCCGTGATCTGTTCAAGTATCGGAGCACGCTCATCACCCTTTGCCTGCAGAAATGCTGCAAATCCCCCCTGGGCAAGCATCATGGACTGTACAAACCGGTCGTAATCCATCCCTGTTCGTTTTTCAATTTCCCTGCTTGTGGTGCTAAGCTGTGAAGAGATAACCTGCGTGGTAACAGCATCCGAGATCTCATGTTCGGGATTCTGAAGGGCGCCATTAGCTTTTTCCCGGGCCCGGCGCTGGCTCCAGAATGCGATGAAGTGTCCTTCGTGCGACTCGAAAACTACTTCAGCGAAACAGACTCCTGTCTGCCTTGACATTATTTCATTAGTCGACTTTGAAATGTTTTTAAGTCTGGGTGTACGACCGTATAAGGCCAGGCAGATCGCGTCGAGTATTGTTGATTTGCCTGCACCGGTGGGTCCTGATATGGCAAAGATTCCATCAGCTATATATTCACTTGCTGTAAAATCGATGGACCACTCTCCTGCCAGGGAATTAAGATTTTTAAACCGCAGCTGATTTATCTTCATAACAACTACTTAGTTTGCATTTGGATCTGCATTAAGCAGAGAAGCTATGGCTTCATTATAGGTATCTTTAAGAAGAATCTGTTCCTCTTCAGGTATATCATAAGATTTGAGGCAACGCATGAATACATCCTTGTCGTTAAGTGATTCAAGTGTCTCATTCTCTGCCAGGGGAGTCAGAGCCCTGTCAATGATGTTTTTGTTCTTAATCCTGAGAATCTCGATATCCGAACCTTTAAGCAACTCGTCAAAATGTGATGTGATAAGTGTGGCAGCTGTAAAGGAAGTAACCTCAATCTCCAGCCATGCATTACTTTCAGCTGCCTTAAGCCCGCTGATCTTTTCTGAGATTGTATCCACATCACCGGCTATCCTCAGCAACTGCTGAAAACAGGGAACCGGGTGCTCCGTGATTACCGGAGTATGATCATTAAAATCAACCACTATCACTTTTTTGGTCTGTCCCGCTTCGGAAAATCCCATTGGTATGGGTGATCCGGAATACCTGACTGTTTCGGTATTGCCTGCAATCTGTGCCAGGTGTAAATGGCCGAGAGCCATATAATCGAATCCTTTGGAGATATCTTCCCCGTCTATATGTGCGATGGTGCCGATATAAAGTTCCCTCACTCCATCTCCCTCTGAAGTCCTGGCGTTCCTGGTAAACAGATGTCCCATGCCAATAATGGGAATCTTATTCTCTTTATCCTGATGCTTGCGGGCCGCTGCAACAATCTCCCTGTAGTGCTGAGATATATTTTCAATTAACTTTTTTGTTTTATCGTCAGGATTCTCGCCTGCTTCCACTGTCCTTATATCTCTGTCGCGCAGGAAGGGGACTGCGCAGATAATTGCCTCATTTTCTCCATCTATATTTTTTAATATGCAAATCTCATCTTCAAGGTTTCCGGTAATGGCCCCTATTACACTGATATTAAGCGCCTGTAGAAGATTCCTTGGCGCATCCAGGAATGAGGGAGAGTCATGATTGCCTCCTGTAATTACTACATGCCGGCAACAGGAGCGGGAGATCTGCCACAGAAAACTGTAATAAAGCTCCTGTGCCTTGTTGCCCGGAGCAGATGAATCAAAAACATCACCTGCAACAAGAAGAAGATCAATTTTCTCACCGGAGATGAATTCAGCCAGCCAGTTCAGGAATGCCTCAAATTCATCATAGCGCTTTCTGTCATATAACGACCGGCCCAGATGCCAGTCGGAAGTGTGAAGGAGTTTCATGGGATTGGTCTATCGTGACGATAAAATTAATCATAATTTATTATCATTTGTCATCCGGTGGGAAAGCGGTTAAGGATCACATGGAAT
>VFSW01007762.1_pt1 | contig 15521 bp, 12 predicted proteins | sample 5358111 | NCBI WGS metagenome assembly VFSW01 (sample SAMN11554181, study PRJNA540505) | mine drainage metagenome | isolation source: sediment from site ElyBrook_90M | place: USA: Ely Copper Mine, Vershire, VT | collected 2017
ATTTCCCGCGGCCCGGAACCCAGATCACCGAGGCGCGCCGAGGCCTGGCTGGTGAAATAATTCTGGGGATAGCGCTCCGTCAGTTTTCCGTAGTAGCTGCGCGCCAGCGGCGAGTTCCCCGCTTCCTCGGCGAGGCGGCCGAGCCAATAGAGTGCGTCGGCGGTGAAGGGCGAGCCGGGATAACGCCGCAGATGATCTTGCAGGAGCGCGGCGGCGTCGGCCTGGCGCTTCAGGACGGCGGTCCATGCCACGCGCCACTGCGCCGCGCCCGCCTCGGGGGCCGCCGGGAAGGATCCTTCCAGCCGGTGGTAATAGCTGACGGCTTGGTCGCGATCCAGATGCGTCCAGTAATAGTTTCCAGCCAGAAACAGGGCGCGCTCGGTCCAGCGGCTGGCCGGGGCGCGCGATACGGCGGACTCCACCGCGGCAGCGAGCTCCGGCTCCTGCTGCTGGCTGCGATAATAGTCGGCCAGCGCGACGAAGCGCTCCGCATCCACCTCGGGATCGCTGATTTGCAGCGCGGCCATTTCCGAGGGGCCCGCTCCGAGCGACATGCCGCATTCCAGAATGCGGAGTTGGGCGCGCTCGCGGGCGGCGCCGGCAAGCTCCGGCAAAATGTCGGCGTACTCGCTGCGCGCGTCGTCCCACATTTTCGCGCCGAACAACAAATCGGCATGAGCGAGGCGCAGATCGATGTTAAGGGGCGGAATTTTCGCGGCGGGATTGCCACGCAGGAAGCTGAGCCGAGTGCTGGCTTCGCGTCCCTGCTCGGTGGTGGCGAAGCGCAGGTAGAGCGACTGGAAATCGGCGGCCGCTCCGGACAGATCTCCGGCCATTTCGCGAGCGGCGCCGCGCAGGTAGAGCAGCGCAGGCCGGTCGGACGTGGCGGCGTAGGACTGCAGGGCCGCGACGGCATCGGCGGGGCGATTGGCGGCCAGGGCGGCATTGGCAAGCGATTCCAGGGCCTGTTCGGCAATCACGGAATCGGGATATTGACGGCGAAACTGCGCGAACTGGCGAAGCGCGTCGGCATTGTGGCCCAGGGCTAAATCGTTTTCCGCGCTCCAGAACAGCGCGTAATCGGCGAGCAGCGGATCGCCCTTGGCGCGCGCCAGCCAAGGGGCGGCCTGCGCGTAATGCGCCCGGTTGTAGTCAAAGTAGCCGAGCACGAGCGCCGCGCGCTTCCCGGAAACGCCGGAATCTTTCCGCGAAGCCAGCGCGCTGAGCTGGCCATAAGCCCAGGCCGAATTCTGCTGCTTGAGGACGCGCGCCAGCTTTTCCAGGCGCTGATCCACCAGCACGGGCTTGGCGGCGGGCGCGCGTCTGGGCGCGGGCGCGCCCGCCGGCTTGGCACGTTGCCCGGCGAACGACAGCGTGCACACCAGCAACGCGGCGCCGGCGGCGCACACCAGCCGGAACGCGAATTTCGTCGCGAGCGTTTGGTTACCGCAGGACAGGCGAGGGATAAGGATATTCTCCGAGGGCGTCGACGTCTCCCCCGGCAAGGATTTCCACCATCCAGGTGCGGAAGTAGTCCACTGGATGTTCCTGAATCGCTTGAAAGCGGCGGTCATATTCTTTGCGAGCTTTGTCGAGATCACTGCGCAACCGATGACAAATGTCTTTGTGCTCCTGGCCCAATTGTACATCGTCGGGCCTCAATAGTTTGATGTCTTGCATGGCGACTTTGGCGACGCGGTTGGCCCGGCGGTGCAGATCCTGGAGTTCCGTCGAAAGCGTGCCGACGTTGAACGGGGCGGGGCGCGCGGGTTCGGTTAGCGGCGGGCGAGCGTCGACCGGCATGGGCGCGCGCGGCGCCACGAGCGCCGGGGCCACAGGCTCTTCCGCCCAAGCGGATTCTTCCTCCGCGGCGGGTTCTTCGACTTCCTCCACTTCCTCCACGATGGGCGCGGCGGCGGCCGCGACTGCCTGAGCCACGCCGTGGGATCGCGGTTTCAGCGCAAAGGCCACAAAGTTCGAAAGGGAAGAAAGCCCCGCGGCCAGCGCCGCGGCAGCGGTTTGCGCGCGGACCATCGCCGGAAGTGAGTTGCTGGGGCGGCTGGAAGAGCAGGCCGCTACCAGATCGGCGAACGCCGTGTCCAGCTCGTCTATGGCGGCCTGAAGCGGGGACAGATTCTCGCGCAAGGCGCGAGAAACCGCCTCTTCCAGAGGCTGCTCGGGAGACGGCGCACGTTCGCTCACGGGGTTTATTACTCCTTCAGGATTATGGAAACCGCAGCAAGGTTGTGTCAACTGGCATTCGGCAGGGGCGTTCCTCAACGTGCAGGGCCAGGACAGTCCCCGGGCTGCAGGGACGCAGGCCAGTCCTGCAGGTTTCCCAAGCCGTGAACTCAAGGTACAATGGGCCCCGCGGTGACTTACTTGTAGTGCACTTGAACAAGGGCAACAAACAGAAGAGATGACTTACGAGATCACTCCGGCACACTTCGGCTACACCAACTGGAAGAAGTTGGTGTTGGCAGTCAGCTGGCTGGCGATTTTGACGCTAGGGCCGGTGCTTCTCGAATGGATCATCAGCCTGCTCTGGCCTGGCTCGAGCTGGGCTACACGGTCATGGGATTGGAGAGAGCGAGACATTCTCGGAGGTGTGTTCGCGGCGGCCGTGTTCGAGTTCGAGTGGTCCTTCGCCCATAACTATTCTCTTGAGATTGACGAAGACAGCGCCCGCGTAGGCGGGAGGGTGGTTCGAAGAGGCCACGTTCGCTACTTGCGTGAACTCGATGGGAATCTATGGGAAGGGCCCAGATTGGTTATTTCCGAGCATGGACCTGTGTGGGTGCAGTTCCTCGGCGGCGTCGTGGTCGTGCCCAAAGGGTTGCCGGATTACGAGCAAATCCGAACGCGAGTTTCGATGTGGGTGGTGGATGCCGCAGCTGATGCTGAGAAATGCTGACGGCCGAACAAATTCGGGAACTGTTGCAGATGAAGCCGCATCCGATCGAAGGCGGCTATTTTGTCGAGACCTACCGGTCCACGCAGAAGTTCCCCGAAGGCTTGCTGGCCGCGACGCAGCAAGGAGAGCGAGCGGTCAGCACCGCGATTTATTATTTGCTCACGCCGGATACGTTCTCGGCGCTGCACCGCCTGCGGGGCGATGAAATCTTCCACTTCTACCTGGGCGATCCGGTCGAGATGCTGCAATTGGCGCCGGATGGCACCGGCCAGACGATTCTGCTGGGCCCGGATATGGCTGCGGGGATGCGTTTGCAGCATACGGTGCCGGGCGGGATGTGGCAGGGCTCGCGCCTGGTTTCCGGCGGGCAATACGCGCTGCTGGGCACGACCATGGCGCCCGGATTCGATGCCCGGGACTACGAATCGGGCCGCCGCGACGAGTTGAGCGCCCAATATCCGCACTATGCATCGCGGATCGCGCTGCTGACTCGGTAGCCTACCAACGCTTCCTCAGGCGCCCCGCAGTAACTCCGACGGGCGCTCGAACGGCATTCTTGAACTGCAAATCGCTCGCATGTAGACTCCTGCGTACAAGTCCGGGTTCCACAATAAGGAGGGGGTCCCATGAGCCAGATTCTTTCGGAAGTTCTCCAGGCCAACGCCAAGTACAGCGCCGGCTTCGGCGATAAGGGCCAGCTGGCGATGCCGCCGGCGCGGCGCTTCGCCATTCTGACGTGCATGGATGCGCGGCTCGATCCGGCGAAATTCGCGGGGCTGGCCGAGGGCGACGCGCACGTCATCCGCAATGCGGGCGGCCGCGCGAGCGACGATGCCATTCGTTCGCTCGTCATCAGCTACAAATTGCTCGCCACGCGGGAATTCTTCGTGATTCACCACACCAACTGCGGAATGGAATTCTTCTCCAACGAATCCATGCGTGAATTGCTCGCCTCCAGCCTGGAAACGGCCGAGTTGACACCCCAGGGATTTCGCGACGTGGGCAAAGGGCCGGGCTCGCGGGAGGGCGAATACATCGAGTGGCTGACCATCCAGGATCAGAAACAGTCCGTGATGGACGATGTCGCCCGCATTCGCTCCCATCCGCTCGTGCCCCAGGGGATTCCGGTCCACGGCTTTATCTACGACGTGGCCTCGGGGAAGCTGATCGAGGTCGAAGGCGCGCGAGCGGCCGGCGCCGCGGGTTAGGCTGCTCGCGGCCCGGCGACGGGCCGGGCGCTAACCTCCCGGGGCAGGAAACCAGGGGCTGCGGCGTTCGCCTCTGTAGTGCGCGGGGTGGTATTATAGATGTGTACCAACGGGGGCGACACGGTTTCGACGGAAGCTGTCGCGGCCCGAAGGCATGCCGGGCGCCACCTGCCCGCTATCGGGTGGAACAACACAACTGGCAACTCACAGTTGGCTCTCGCTGCCTAATTAAACCTAGGTAGCGCGTCTCCTCCAGCGTCGCCTGCGCGCTGGAGATGAGGCGTCACACAGTAGGCTGGTTGGCGTCTTTCGGTCCGTAAGGCGCCGACGAGATCATCGGACTAGCCGGCGGCGCGTCTTGCCCGCTCTAAGCGTCGCTAGCGAAAGCGTGAGCGGTCCGCAAGGGCCGTTCGCAACCGGAACGGGCTACGCATGTAGTCTTCGGGTGGCAAGGCTTTTCGGACGGGGGTTCGACTCCCCCCGCCTCCACCAATTTTATGACCGTTTTTTTCAATAAGTTGTAGCTGTCGATTTTCTCGCGTACCTTCCGTGTACCCTTCGTTCGGAGTCCGGCGCAACGTAGGCGGGATTGAAGACATGGGCCGGCGACTTGCCGAGGCGGCTCAATCATTGTCCGCTCTTGGTCAAAGAGCCGCTGACGAATCGCGATAGTTGATTCTGCTGGTTTGAGGCCCGACAAACCCAGATGCTGGCTTGGCAACGGACAAACCAGAAAGTTTATCCCATACCCGTCGCACGTCCACCGCAAGCTGCTCCTGCCGGGCACGCATCCATAGTGCGTAATGCTTCTCGGTAATTCTCCAATTGGTGTGGCCGAGCAGTGTAGCAACCCTCGCGAACGGCTCTTAACTGTTGAGTCCTCCGAAAGCGGGCTTCGAGCTAGTGTTGCGTCAACCCATTGAGACCGCCCGAATTAGCGGGAGTTGGCACACAGCCAATGGTGATGTGGGTCACAAAATCCAGTTCAAGCTTCTAGGGGACTTCTTGCGGGTACCCAAATTCTCCGCGAAACCAGAAAAGCGGATGTTCGTTAGTGAACAGACAGACCACTTGGAGTTGGTGTTCCATAGACTATGGCGGTTCTAGCTGCCCCCCTCCTCCCGCCTTTGTAGTTGTTTTTCACTCGGCATTCGCGTGGCAAATGACGAGATTCAAATCTACTTCTGAGTGGAGTCGGCGAAATGAGAAGGTTGATCAAGTGTGTTTCTGTCGTATTGACCCAGCTTTTTGTTTTTTCTGCGTTGGCCTTGGCGCAGACACCAAAACTTGTTCACTCTAACAATCTCTCTGCACTGATCAATGCGACCGGAGCAAATAACTTGCGCATCCAGTATGGAGGATCAATGGGTACGGGGACGCTAGGAGGAAATCTCCTGATTCTCTCGATCACCTATCCTCATGGATCTACGGTTTCTTCTATCGTGGACAACATGTCCAGCGGCTACGTTTTAGGTGCAAGCACAGACAGCGGAGCTTGGGTAACGTCTGACTACTATGTGCCAGGATCTGCTGCGGGAATCACGCAGATCGCTATCAACTTCTCCGCGCCTGTAATCGATTGGCATGGGTCGGTACGCGAATTCCAAGGCGTAGCAACAGCCTCTCCGCTCGACGGGTCTTGCGCGAGTAGCGCGGCGACTCCCCCCGTCGTGCAATGCGGTTCCGGAATCAGCACTACCGCCAGTGGCGACCTGGTTGTCGCCAGCGCAATGCTTGTGGGTGGACTTGGCCCCAATCTGTGTGGAAATACAAGCACTTCGATCGTCCCCGGAGGAAGCTTTGTACTGGACTCGGCTGACCCGTTCTGCAGTGATGCGGAAGAGGAATCGGTACAGTCATCGGCCGGCTCGATCACGCCATCGTTTTCCATCGGGGGCAATACGAATGATTTCAACATTGTGGCGATGGCGTTCAAGGCGGCCTCGGCGGGAACATTGCCGACGGGAATGTACATCCTGCACCAACAAAAAGTGTTCCTCAATGAGCAAAGTTCCAGCCAGCCTAATTATTTTGTGTCCAATGGAAACCTACTGGTGGCATCGGTGGACGTGAACAACACGAATTCCGGAGGCGGTAATGTGGTCACGATCGACACTTGCACGCCATCGAATACGTGGATAAAGCGCGTTGACAGCGCGAGCGGTGGGTATAGTCCTCAGATATTCTTCATTCCTTCCGTAACGGCCTCTACAAATATGCATTGCACAGTCCACAGCGGACAACCTGGTGATACGACGTTGATGGTTATCTATGACGTAGTGGGCGCTGCGAGTTCCCCCGAGGACACAGATGCAACCACCGGTCTCACGGGACCAGAACTTGCCACGATTACCGATGCTCCGGACCTTACTCCGAAGGCTCAACCCGGAATTGCATTTGCTGCGATGAACATTGGAACTGGCCCCGCAACGGGAACTGTCGGTGCCGGATATATCTTTGACAATACCCCCTATACGGGAGAGACGGATTCAGGCGGACTCAATAATGGCGATGGCTGGCAGCATGTCTTTTACACGAGCACGTCAAATCTGGCGTTCGGCTGGACCATGAATAGCTCAGGGTCGTGGTGGCAGGCATTTGCCGTCTCTTTTAAGGCGGCCTCTCCTATAGCTCCAGCAGCTCCGGTCATCACCAGTTCTACTTCTGCGAGCGGCACAGTTGGAACCGCGTTCAACTATTCCATTACTGCATCCGGTTCTCCAACTAGCTACGCTGCGACCGGTCTACCGTCTTGGGCTTCTATCAACACGACTACGGGACTGATCTCTGGGACTCCCGACGTAGTTGCGAATCCAGTCGTGACGATTTCGGCCAGCAATAGCTTAGGGACGGGGACAGCCACGTTGACCATAACCATCCAAGCAGATCCACCGCCCCCGGTTATCGCGGTCACAATTAGGCCGACCTCCGCGACGATGTCCGTGTCCACGACGCTGCAATTCTCTGCAACCGTGACAGGAAGTACGAATACTTCCGTTACGTGGTCGGCTACTTGTGGAACAATCACTACCAGCGGGTTTTACAAGGCCCCTGCAACTATATCTTCTTGCAAAGTCACGGCGACCAGCGTGGCAAATACCGCAAGTTCCGCTTCCGCAAGCGTGACCGTGACGGCTCCCGCCGCAACACTTTCTTGTTCACAAAGCAGCTCGACAACGACCACTGATTTGGTTCGCTGCACCATAGGAGGATTCTCGAAGGGACAGACGGGAAGTTTGATGTGGACGCCGGCAGATGGAAGCGCACCAGTTTCGGTTACGATCACACATCCATAGCTCTACGGGAGCAGGTGCCACTGACCGAAACCGTTTTCCAGTCGAAGTGGTATTGCAGCATGGGTGTGTGGTCGCGCCGCGACCGGGTCCGGGAGCGGTGCGGCCGCTGGCTCAGTCCGCTTTCGTCCAGAAAGACGATCGTTCGCCCTTCTTTTTGGGCTTTTTTTACTGGCCGGCCAAGTGGCCTTTTTCCAGTAGCGGATGGCCCCTTCGTTGCGCTCCAGCGCCCGTCCCACGGGCCGCTGGCAGCTCCAGCCCGGCGACACCAGAATCTTCCACACGTGGCCCGGATGATAGCGCACGCCAAATTCCTGCTCGATCAGATCCGCCACGCGCCCGGAACTCCACAAGCTGGTTTCGTAACCCAGCCGCTCGATGCGATATTCAATGGGACCCAGGACTCTAGCTGGAGGAACGAATAGCAGATCCCTCACACCGTCCGCTGACAGCGCGGCCGGGTTCGGCGAAGTGCATGCCCTCGGCAAGGAATTTTGCGCAAGGAACTTTGCGCTTGACACCCGAGCAAGCGGACCAATACAGTGCCGCGGCGGCCGAGTTTCCGATGCGGATGCGCGCGATGCGGCACACATGGGACTCATCGGGCAACGCCGGGAGGCCGGGATGAAGGCTGGAAGCTGGGGCTCGATCGGGCTGGTGTACCTCTACTCGCTATTGTGCGCCGCATCCATCAGCAAGCTCATTCCAATTGAACGGGACATCGAACGCGCCTTCGGCACCACGCCCGAGGGTGTCGGCATTGCGATTTCCCTGGTTTCCATCTTTTCGGCCATCGGCGCGACGGTCGGCGGAGGAATCATTGATCTGGTCGGCGCGCGACTTTCCATCATCATAGCGAGTCTGGTTGTTATCCTAGCCGACCTGATCAGCTTCTTTGCCAAGACGATGTTCGTGCTCGACATGGCGCGGGTCCTGGAAGGCTTCGAGTTTATCGGGATCATGGTCGCGGCGCCGGCCTTGATCATGGCGACCACCACGGGCAAGCGCCGGGTGCAAGCGATGTCGCTTTGGTCCACGTACGTTCCGACGGGCTTCGGCCTGGGGCTGCTGCTGGCGGTGCCCTTTGTGGGAACGCCGCACTGGCGATGGACCTTCCTGGTCCACGGAGGTCTGTTTGCGGCCGCGGTGTCCCTGGCGGGCCTGTTGCCGAAGATTCCGCGGGAGGCCATCGCGGCGAAGCCCGTGTCCCAGAGCTCGCGCATCAAGGATCTGCTATCGGTTTACGGCGAGATTGGCCCGGTGCGGCTATCCATCTCGAACGCCCTGCTGGTGAGCGTGGGCCTGGGCACGAGCACGGTGATCCCGAGATATTTCGCGCAGACTCACCACGTCTCGATGGCAACTTCCTCCGCGATTTCCGCATTCACGAATCTGGCGATGATCGTTGGCGCAATCGTGGCGGGGTTCGCCTTGAGCCGGGGCATGCGCACGATCTCGCTCTACAGTGGGGTCGCGGTGATCGGTGTGGTCGTGGGCATTCTGCTCTATGCGCCGTGGGTGGCTTTTTCGGTGGCCGTGACGATGATGGTCCTGTGGGCTCTCACCACGGGCGTGGCCTCGGCCGCGCTGATGGCGCTGCTGCCGCGGGTGGTGAAAGATCCTTCGCGTGGCGGCGCGGCATCCGGACTTGTCGGCCAGGTCATGGCCGTCACGAACTTTGTCACGCCGGTGATCTATTACCATACGCTGGCCAGTGGGAGCTGGCTGTACTTTGTCGCGTTGGTGGTGGTCTGCTGGTTTGGGAGCCTGGCGTTTCTGCCCGCCTGGAAGCTCCGATCGGCGGCCGCGTCGTCATAGTGCGCGTCGGCTGACTGCATTGCGCTCGCGCCGTCGGGCACGTACAATCCTCCCGTCGTCCGGAACCTGCGCGCGGCGTCGCGCCGGCGCCCGGCATTTTCTATCAGAAGGCAGGTGCCGCCATGTCCGATGCAGGATCGAAACTCTCGGTGGAAGACCGGCTCGACATCCAGGAACTGTTCGCCAAATATTGCTGGGCCCTGGACCTGGGCGATGCCGACGCCTTCGTGAACTGCTTCACCGAAGATGGCGTTTTCAACCATCTGTGGCAGGGACAAATGCAGGGCCATGAGGCTATCCGCCGCGCCGTGCAGGAACTCTGGTACGACCGCCACACCTGGTGGCTGGGACGGCAGCATCTCGCCAATCATTTCCTGATGACACGGGAAGGGGCGGGCGCGCGCGTGAAGGCGTTTTTTTCCATCGTGCAGTACAACACGGAATACCGCACGAATTTTGTCTTCGGCATTGGGACGTGGGACAACGTGTGCGTCAAGCAGAACGGCACGTGGCGGTTTCAGTCCGTGCAAATCAACGCGTGGATGGACAAGGATAAGATCCCATGGGCCGGCGAGCGTCCCGCTCCCGTCGTCCGCGGCAAGAGTTAGCTGTTTTTCCCCAGCGCCCCGTTTTTTCAGGTGGCACACATGACTCCAAGCACGCCAGGCCGTGCAACATCCGATTCCGCCGGGCCGGCAGTCACATCGGCGCAGCGGAGAACCCTTCCCGTCCGCAATCCCCGCACCGGGCAGGTGGACCGGAGCATCACGCCGCCGACGGCCGAGGAGCTCGCCGAAATCTGCACCCGTCTGCGGAACGCGCAGAAGGCATGGGGCAGCGCGCCGCTCGAGCATCGCATTGCCGTCATGCGGCAGTGGGCGGAGCGGCTGAAGGTCCATAGCGCAGCCCTGGCCCAAGCGGATTCCGTGGACACGGGCTATTGCGCGATTTCGCGGATGAGTCCGGGAATCGCGATCGGAAATATTCTCGGCTGGAGCAACGCCGCCCCCAGCGTTCTGCAGCGGGCCAGTCTCGAGGGCAAATCCTCGATCATGCCCCACATCGCATTCTCCACCGTGCTGAGGCCGTACCCTCTTCTCGGCGTCATCAGCCCGTGGAATGCGCCGCTGATGCTCTCGCTGATCGACGCCGTGCCCGCGCTTTTCGCCGGATGCGCGGTCATCATCAAACCCAGCGAAGTCACGCCGCGATTCGTGGAACCGTTGCTGCAAACGATTGCAGAGGTGCCGGAACTCGCCGGCGTGCTCACCTATGTGGTGGGCGACGGCCAGACGGGGCAGGAACTCATCCAGAATGTGGACATCCTCTGCTTCACGGGCAGCGTTCCCAACGGCCGGAAAGTGTCCGAGGCCTGCGCCCGCCGCTTCATCCCCGTATTTCTCGAGCTGGGCGGAAAAGATCCGGTGATCGTCACCCAGACGGCCGATCTCGACCGGGCGGTCACCGCCATCTTGCGCGGATCGGTTTTTGGCACCGGCCAGGTATGCTTCTCGATCGAACGCATCTACGTGCAGGAAAAGGTGCACGACGCTTTCGTCGATCTGTTGGTGAAGAAAGCCGAGCAGGTCGCGCTGAATTATCCGGATGCGAACAACGGCCACATCGGGCCGTTCGTCTTCGCCCGGCAGGCCGAAATCGTGGACGCGCACCTCGACGATGCCGTTGCCAAGGGCGCGGCCATCCGCACGGGAGGAAAAAGCCACAATCTGGGCGGCGGCCTGTACATGCGCCCCACCGTGCTCACCGGCGTCACTCACGAGATGAAAATCATGCAGGAGGAAACTTTTGGCCCGGTCATGCCGGTGATGAAATATTCAACCGAAGAGGACGCCGTGCGACTCGCCAACGACTCGATCTATGGCCTGTCCGCCGCGGTGATCGCCGGCAGCGAGGAAGAGGCCCGGCGCATCGGCAGCCGGATCGACGCCGGAACGATCAGCCTCCAGGACACATTTCTGACGCTCGCCAAAACGCGCGACATCGAATCCAACTCCTTCAAGTTTTCCGGGATGGGAGGGGCGCGCACCGGGCCCGGCTCGATTTTGAGGTTCGTGCGCAAGCAGGCGTTTCTTGCCAACACGGCGCAGGCCGAGGACTTGACGGCCCCGCCCGGGCCGCCGGGCCCGCCCGCGCGAGGGTAACGTTTTTGTAGCGGCCGGTCCCGCAAAACGGGACCCGGCAGCCTGCCCGACACAGGCGGGATTGGCCTATCGGCGCCGCGTCGCAACATCGCCGACGCGCCTGTACAAAACCGAAATGTGCCGACGCTAACATTGTGCTGAAAAATACGCCTCGGGGAGCTTCAGGGGCTAAAGCCCGATTGATGTTATGGCGTTTACGTCGCGGCTAAAGCCGCGACCCACAAAGCTCGCAGGGTCTTTCAGCTTCCTTCTAGACATCGGAGGTAAATGAACATGGGTCAACTCGATGGAAATGTCGCCATTGTCACCGGCGGCGCGCAGGGAATCGGCCGGCATTACGCGCGAGGGCTGGCGGGCGAGGGTGCCCGCATCGCCATCGGCGACGTTGTGGATTGCGCGCCCGCGGTCCGGGAGATCGCGGAAAAGCACGGCGCGAATTCCTGCCTCGGCCTGGAACTCGACGTGAGCGACGAGGCTTCGGTGCGATCGTTTGTCGCGCAGGTGGCCGAGCGATTCGGACGCATCGACATCCTGGTGAACAACGCCGCGCTGTGCGCGGCCCTGCGCCCCGTCCCGACCGCCGAACTCGATGTCGAGCTGTGGGACCGCGTCATGGCCGTCAATGCGCGCGGCCCGTTCCTGATGGCCAAGCACGTCCTGCCGCACATGAAGGCGCAGGGCTACGGCAAGATCATCAACATCAGCACGGGCATGGCGATGCGCGGGGTTCCCGGGATGCTGCACTACGCCACTTCCAAGGGCGCGGTGCTGTCCATCACGCGCTGCCTGTCGCGCGAGGTGGGCCAGTGGGGAATTTGCGTCAATACTATCGCGCCGGGATTGACCGTCAGCGAGACGGTGATGGCGCAGCAGCCCGAGTTCATGGAGATGGTCCGCGTCCCCACGAACAAGAGCCGCTCGATCCAGCGCGACGAGCGCCCGGAGGACCTCGTCGGCACGGTCATTTATCTCGCGTCGCCCGCCAGCGATTTCGTCACCGGCCAAACCATCCTGGTGGACGGCGGCTCGCTGAACAATTAGGACTCACTGCACGAACAAGCCGCTTTGGTCGCGACTCGTCCAATGACGATGTTTCGCCAAGTACCGCTTCGTTTCCGGATTGCCGACGATGCAGCCAGAATCGGCGGATTCGCTGAGAAAGGAAACTTCCCGGGCCGCCGTGTCTCAGGACTTGGCCGATCACCTCATGCCGAGTAAACTTCAGTAAACACCATGCGCCCGTGCCCTAATGACGCATTTGAGTGGATTCGGAGCGGACGGCAGAAGTTTCCCCCACGCGCTGATTCCAACTGGAAAGGCATATCTGTTTCGGGTCTGATTCCAGAGAAATTCGAAGCGTATGCGAAAATTCTGCACACCATTGAAGCGACTTATAAGAATATCGACGCCCCTCTCACTGAGCACGAGAATGACATTCTCAATATTCCGAAGTGCAAAGAACTGCGGTCATTTGTCGAGAGGCTGAGAGAGGAACGCCGAGGAGGGAGAGTCCAATGGAAAACGTTAGCTGAGCTGCTAGGCGTGCCGTTTCAGGCTGAGATATGCCACGAATGGTTCCGAACCACTATGGAGGAACCAGGGTGCTGGCCGCGATTTTTGGTTGGCCCAGGCGAGGGGTTCTTAAGCGCCGAGGAACTCTCCGAAGTCGTTTCCATCCTCGGCCATTTTACACATAGACAAGATTGCTTCTTTCGTTTCTCTGAAATAGCGTTCATCGGTACGGAGAGGCAAATCCTCTTCCGTGGCGCTCTCGACGAACTGTCACAATTCCTAGCGGACGGGAGGTATCAATTGACGCCAGAATATTGCTGGCCCTCCGACCACAGTTGGTGCTTATGCAGTGATTACGACCTCGATTTCACGTTTGTGGGCGGCCCGAAGGAATTGATCTCTACGCTGCTAAATAGCGCGAACCTTGAAGTTCTTGCAGTCACAGCGGAGACGCGAGTCGATAGCTTCGCCCCAATTCCAAAGTGAAGTTCATCGTATTCAAGTCCCGGGAGGCCCGCCCTGGGAAGTTGCAAGTCCCAGTGACGCTTGCGACCGATTCCGGTTCGATCACGGCGCACACGGAAATAGTTCATCCTCACTTACTGGATCGTTGTTGTAATCAGTTGGTTACACGAACTAAGCGCACCGCCATTGATGAAACACCGGCGCGGGGAGGGGTAGATGTAGGTGCGGATGTAGAGCCGCGGCCTTTAGCGCGGCAGGTAAGACGCGCCTCGGCGATGCCGGCGCGCGGGCTGAAGGCCCCGGCGCTACATTTACACCTCGGATGAAATGCGCGCGGAGGTGTAGATGAAGGTGTGGATGTAGGAACCCGCGGCGATCAGCGGGCGCCGTATTCCTTGCCGGTTTCGACGAAGGCGCGCACATTGGCGGGGTCGGTGTCGTACATCGGCGCGCTGGGGGCGAGAATGTAGCCGCCGTCGCGGCCCACGTCGGCGATCAAACCCTTCACCGCCGTCTTGATGTCCTCCGGCTTCCCGGCCTTGAGCAGCGAGGTCGGCACGTTGCCGCCGAAGCAGGCCCATCCGGCGAAGCGTTTCTTCACTTCTTTCATGTCCACCTGATCGAACATCCAGAGCGTGGTCCCGGCGGGAATATCGGGATCGGCGATGACGTCGAGCCGCTTGCGGTAGCTTCCCTCCACGAAAAGGTACGGGACGAGCCCTTCCTTCACCATCCCGAGAATCGTAGCCTTCAGCGACGGCCAGTAAAACGTCTTGAAATCCTTGTCGGAGAGGAAGGCGTCGGCGCCCTTGTGCAGCGGCATGAAAATGAGCGGATTGCGGGCCTTCTTCGAGGAGCGCACGCCGCACTGAATCGCCAGGGGAACGAGCCGCTCGACCGCGGCGAGCACCTTCTTGGGATGGCGGTGCAGATCGAGCATGATGGCGCGCGTGCCCCGCATCGTATCGCCCACCATGTCGAACGGCGCCTTCGAGTAGCCGCCGGCAAATCCCGGAATGCCGAGAGTCGTGGTGGTCGAGCGGTCGATTTTGGCGCACGCCTGAATCCATTCGAGCGCGGCGGTGCCGGCTTCCATCAGCCGCTTGCACGCCTCCTGCACCTGGGGCAATCCAAAGGGAACAAACGCCGGAGCGGTGTAGGGCAACTCCTGGATGTCCGTGAGGGTTTCCATGTTCTGCAACGGGCCCAGCGTGGCAAATATGCGCGGCAAATACGTGCGGATGAAGAAATCGGTCGGATCGGTGGTCAGTTGGTCGTACTCGTCGGCGTGCATGTATTCGTTTTCGACGCACTGAAAATGCGTGTCGGGCGAAAGGCCGTGGCCGGGCCAGCGATAGAGCTGGTAATCGAGAATCTCGAAGACTTTTCCGGGGCCGTAGAGCATCGAGCCGGCGCGGTTATCCGGCAAAAAATCGGCGTGATATTTCTTGAGGGCGAAGCCGAGCCGTTCGTAATCGTACATCGCCTCCCAGGCCGTCACGCCGGCATAGTGGAACGGAAAATGTCCCGCCGAGGGGCACACGGGAATGCGGTCGGGCTTGCGGAGCTGGACGACATCCAGAAACCTCTGCACGCGCTGCTGGTAGGCCTGCGCGACTTCCGGGCTGGCGAACTCGACTCCCTCAGGAAACTTCCACTGCCGGGCGCGCTCCTCGAATTTCTGCGTCGGTGTCAGCGCTTCCCATTGTTTGTCCGTCATCAGGTCTCCACTCATGACGGGGGCGGCGTCACGCGACTGGCGAGGTGCCGCGGACTGCCGGAACGCCGCGCCTCAAACGAGTGACCCTGCCCCCGCAAATCGGCGGTCGTTATCAAGCCGCCTCGGGATTTTCGAGCAGGACGGCGATGCCCTGCCCTCCGCCGATGCACGCCGAAGCAATGCCATAGCGGAGCTTCGCTTCGCGCAACTGGCGGGCCACGGTCAGCACGAGGCGAACGCCGGTGACCGCGAGCGGATGCCCGATGGCGACGGCGCCGCCGTTGATATTGAGCTTGGCGCGATCGAGCTTGAGTTCGCGCTCGACGCCGAGCAGCTGCGCCGCGAACGCTTCGTTGATCTCGAAGCGGTCAATCTGGTCCAGCGTCAGCCCGGCGCCGTCGAGCACCCGGCGAATCGCGGGCGCAGGGC
>VFSW01007763.1_pt1 | contig 15520 bp, 10 predicted proteins | sample 5358111 | NCBI WGS metagenome assembly VFSW01 (sample SAMN11554181, study PRJNA540505) | mine drainage metagenome | isolation source: sediment from site ElyBrook_90M | place: USA: Ely Copper Mine, Vershire, VT | collected 2017
CCCCGCACCCATCCAATACAGCACCGCCCGATCCCCCATCCTACGCCCGAACTCCTTGACATACGCATCATCAAAATTCAGTATGGCCACGCCATCCGCCGGTAAACCCTCGATCAGCTCATACTTGGCCCGCGCAATCCCAGCCAGCCCATCCGGAAAAAACTCGATATGCACCGGCGCAACATTGCTCACCACCCCCCAATCCGGCGCTGCAATCTTCGCCAACACAGCGATCTCCCCCGCGTGGTTCATGCCCATCTCAATCACCGCAACCTCATGCTCCCGCTCCAGCTTCAGCAACTGCAGCGGCACCCCAAACCCATTATTCAGATTCCCCGCCGACTTCAACACCTTGAATCGCGCGCTCAGAACCTGTGCCACCGCCTCCTTGGTCGTCGTCTTCCCCGCCGATCCCGTCACTCCTATCACCCGTCCACCCCAGTCCTTGCGCACCGCATGGGCCAGCATCTGCAGTGCATTCAGCACGCAATCATCCCCATCCGCCACCATCAGCAGCCGAGCCTCATCCACTTCTGTCGGCACCATCCATCCATTGCGAACCACCGCCGCCACCGCACCGTTTGCCAGCGCCACCGCAACGTAATCATGCCCATCCAGCCGCTCGCCCTTCACCGCAAAATACAGCTCACCCGCCCCAATCGTCCGCGAGTCAATCGAGTACCCAACCGCCTCCGCCGACGTATCAAACTCGCCATCCGCATGTATCCAGTCCGCAACCTGCCCCAACGTCAGCTTCATCCAATCTCCTTCAACACTCCAGCAGCCACTGCCACATCATCAAACGGCACAGTCCCGTCACTCAAAATCTGCACCTTCTCATGTCCCTTACCGGCAATCAAAACAATATCCCCCACCCGCGCCGCACGAATCGCAATATCAATCGCCCCCGCCCGGTCTTCCTCGACAATACAAGTCGTCCCCGTCTCTTTCACTCCCGCCAGCGCCTCCTCAATAATCGTGGCAGGCTCTTCACTCCGCGGATTATCACTCGTCAGCACCACCAGGTCGCTCCCCGCACCGGCCGCTCGTCCCATCCGCGGCCGCTTCGTTCTGTCGCGATCCCCACCACACCCAAACAGCGTAATCACCCGTCCCCCACGCTCCTTCACTAACTCACGCGCCAGCGCAATCAGATTCCGCAGTGCATCGTCCGTATGGGCATAATCCACCACCACCGTAACCCCCAGGTCTCCCGAAGGCACCACCTGAAACCGCCCTGGTACCTGCGCCAACCTCTCTGCCCCAGCCGCAACCTCTTCCAGGCTCAATCCCCGTGCCCACGCCGCCGCACTTGCCGCAAGCAAGTTATAGACATTCACCCGCCCACTCAGCGGAGACAGCATCTCGACCCCACCCGCTGGTGTCTGCATCAAAAACCGTGTCTCACCCGCGCGCATACTCACGCCCTCGGCACGAAACTCGCCTCGTCCATCCAGCCCATATCCCAACACCTGCGACCTCGTCGCCATCCGCACCAACCGCTCGCCCGCAACATCATCGACATTGATCACCGCCACCCGCGGTGCCGCAGCACCTACGCCCTCAAAAAGCCGCGCCTTCGCTGCGAAGTAGCTCTCCATTGTCCCGTGATAATCCAGATGGTCCTGCGTTAGATTCGTAAACATCGCCACATCCACCGGCAGCCCCCACACCCGCTCCTGCTCCAGCGCATGGCTCGACATCTCCATCACTGCCTCCGTAGCCCGCACTGCCACGCCATCCGCGAACACCCGCAGCGTGTCCGAAGCCTCGGGTGTCGTATGCTGCGACACCCGCACCTCATCTCCCACATGCGTCTCAATCGTTCCAATTAACACGCACGTCCGCCGCACGCTGCGCAGCATCTGCTCCAGCAGAAACGCCGTCGTCGTCTTTCCATTCGTTCCCGTCACCGCACTCAGCGCCAGCCTGCGCTCCGGATGGCCCAGCACAGCAGCACTCATCTCAGCCAATGCACGGCGTCCCCGCTCTACCAGCGCTGCACCCACGGCAACATGCTCCCGCCGCAATGCCTCATATGCTGTTCGCGAGTCAGTCACCACCGCCGACGCACCCAGCGTCAACGCACTTTCGATATAGCGATTCCCATCCGTCGCCTCACCCCGCATGGCGACAAACACATCCCCGCGCCGCACCTGGCGTGAGTCATACTGCACGCCAGTTATCTCGCCCGCACCATCGGCACACTCCACCGCAACCACGCTCTTCGCTACTTCATTCCATTGCATATCGAAACCGATTCTATGCGACGCCACAGCCCAGTAGCTAACCCGACCCTACCGCATGAACCGTACGATCACTTCCGTACCCACCGGTACCATCGTGCCAGCCGCCGGGGCCTGCTCCCGCGCCAGCCCACTCCCTACCGGCTCAATCCGCAGCCCTGCGCCATCCGCTTGCTCTACTACGGTCCGCAACGCCGCACCCGCAAACGACGGAACCGCCACCCGCTGCCCCGCATCCACCAGCACCCCACCCTTACTCCCTGTCTTGCTCGCAACATGCGCAGCCACCAACGGGCCACTGCTTCCAGCCTTGTCATCCGGCATCGCGGAGGTCGTCCCACCATTTGCACGGAACGCTGCCATCACCTTCGCCGGCAACAGCGCCATCACTCCCGAGGGCTTCGGTGCCACATGCGTCACCGGCGCAACCTCCTTCGGCGCACTCTCCGGAACCGCCGCTGTAGCCGCACTCGAAGCCCGCAGTGGATCATCCGCCGGCAGATTGTTCACCTCGGCAAACATCGCATCCAAATCTCCAATGTTGTCGCTCGGCGAATCGTCGAACCCATCCTTAACCGCTGCCGTCAACATCTCCTTCTTCGCTTTCAACGGCTGATCGTGTGGCACACCCAGATACTCCAGCACCTGCTGTGCCACATCCGCAAACACCGGAGCACTCACCGCTCCGCCATACTTGCTCGCACCCACTGTCGGATTATCGATCACCACCGTCACCGAGATCGCCGGATTACTCACCGGCGCAAACCCCGCAAAACTCGCCACCAGCTTCGTGTGCGAGTACGTGTGCGTCGCCACATCAATCTTCTGCGCCGTACCCGTCTTGCCCGCCGAGCTATAGCCATTCAGCCGCGCCAGAGACCCCGTCCCCTCCGTCACGATCCCCTGCATCATCATCCGCATCTTCGCCGATGTCATCTCCGAGATCACCCGATGCGCCCCATCCGGCAGCTTCTCTGGCAACTGGTTCACGGGATGAAACGCCATCGGCTTCAACCGCGGATCGCCCTTCATCTCATCCGTCGACTGCAGCAGCACATGCGGAGGCATATACACGCCCCCATTCGCAATTGTGCTCACCATGGTTACAAGCTGCACCGGCGTCACACCAATCTCCTGCCCAATCGCAATCGACAGAATGCTCGTTGCTCCCCACTTGTGCGGCTGCCGCAGCAGTCCTCGCGTCTCGCTCGGCAGCTCAATTCCAGAGCGGTCGCCAAAGCCATATCCTTTGATGTATTTGTAGAACTTATCCGACCCCAGCTTCAACGCCATCTTCGCCGCGCCTACGTCACTGGAATGCTCCAGCGCGTACTGCACCGTGACCACGCCAAAGTGATCCGTCTTGTCGTCATGCAGGGTCCGCCCGTACATCGTCATCGCGCCCCCCTGGCAGTCCACTAAATCCGTAGGCTGCACCCCCGCGGCATCCAGCGCAGCCGAATAGGTCACCAGCTTGAACGTCGAACCCGGTTCATACACATCGCTCACCGCCAGATTCGACAACACACTCGCATCCATGTGCTTCTGGTCGTTCGGGTTGAACCGCGGTGAAATCGCCAATGCCAGAATCTGCCCCGTATGCGGATCCTGCACCACCACCGTGCCGTGCAGTGCCTTCACCTTCTCCATCTGCGCATCCAGCGCCCGCTCGGCCATGTACTGGATATTGGCGTCGATCGACAGCACCAGATTCTCGCCCGGCATTGGCTGACTCTCTTCACTACCCAGCGCATGACGCTTCGCATCCAACGCCGTCAGCACATGCCCCGGCGTCCCATGCATGTCGTCATCGAACTGACGTTCCAACCCGCCCAACCCCGTGTCGTCCGTACCCACATACCCCAAAACCTGTGCGGCCAGATCATTGTTCGGATAGAACCGTTTGAACTCCTTTTGCAGATACACACCCTTCAAGTTCAGCTCACGCACCCGCGCCGCCGTCTCCGGATCCAGTCGCCGTGCCACCCAGGCAAAGTTACGCGAAGCATTGAATCGCGCCAACATCTGTTGCTGCGACGTAAAGTTGTCTTTCGGGTCGGAGTGCACAATCTCCGCCAGCAACTCCGCCGCCGTAGCGCGGTTGTCCCCCAGCTCCGAAGGCACCACATAGACACTGTCCACCAGCACCGTCATCGCCAACTCACGCAGATTGCGGTCGTACAGCACGCCGCGCCGCGGAGCTACCTCGAACGTCTTCTGCTGCTGACGAGCAGCACGTTCCACAAAATCCGAGTGCCGCACCACCTGCAGCCACACCAGCTTCCCACCAATCAGAGCCGTCCAAAAACAAAAAAACAGCGCCACGTAAACAAACCGCATCCGCCGTATAGGAGCGGTCATCGTCTGCCGTGGCGCCTTATTCATTCGTCTGCCTGATCCTGATCGTTATTCGTTCACCGTCGTACTATCAACTCGCCATCCCATCGGCTCGCAGCACCATCTGCCCAAGCCTACTGTACAGAAAGCCCAGGAGCATTAGCCTGCGCCAGCACCGGCGCATTCGGATCGCCGCCCTCCGGTCGAACCACCTGACCAGGCTGAGGCGCATCCAAGCCCAACTGCTTCGCAATCCGATCAATCCGGCCCGGATCGGTCAACTGCGCCTCCGACAACCGCAGCTGCCGATTATCCTCGCGAAGCTGCTCCACCTGCTGCTTCTGCGACTCAACGTGATATCCAATCTCAATCGCAGTAAAGTGCTGCCACACATACACCATCACCAACAGAAACAAAAAGCTCATCACCGCCGTAAAAACTCGCATCTCGCGTCGGCGAACCGGATCGTCAGCCTTCACGATGCGGCTGTTATCAATGTGCTTGGCAAAGAAAACCTCAGGCGTCGGCCCGCGGCGCGCACGACCCTGCGCTTCAAACAGACGGCGATTGCGCTCCGCCAGAGACTCCGTGCGGCTCCGCGTTCCAGTCCGCGCACCCATCATCTCGATCTGTTGTCCTGCCATTGCCGTCGTCGCCATCACCGCACCTCACGTCTGCTGCTGCCGTTCCAATCTCGTGCCGCTCTCCTCCATAAATACGAACCGGGCCGGGATCGCTATGGGAGGAAGGGACTTTGTCGTACAGAGTTGTCTTTCGCCTGAAAGAAGGTGGGACAACCCCGGCCCGATCACTTTTTAGCCATCTCTCCATTGCACCATCTTTAGTGCACCGTGAGAGTGGAAAACCTAAACTTTCTGCGCTGCCCGCAACTTTGCGCTTCGCGATCGCGGGTTTCGCATCTCTTCCTGCCTGCCGGCGACAACCGGCTTCTTCGTCAACACTTCAAACACCTTGCTCCGGCCTGCTTCACGGAATGCATCCTTCACCAACCGGTCCTCCAAAGAATGGAAGCTGATCAACACCAGCCTTCCGCCCGGCTTCAACAGAGACGGCGCGCTCTTCAGCAGCGACTCAATCTCTCCCAACTCGTTATTCACTCGAATCCGAAGCGCCTGAAAAGTACGTGTCGCCGGGTGTATCTTCTCGCCTTTCATTGATGGGGCCTCGGCCGATATGATGCGGGCTAACTCCGCTGTTGTCGATATCGGTCGGGCCCGCACAATGGCTCTGGCGATTCTCCGCGACCTCCTTTCCTCTCCGAATTCGTAAATCAGGTCGGCGAGTTCGTTTTCGTCTTCCTGATTTACCACTTGACCGGCCGTCTCTCCGCTGCGCGTATCCATCCGCATATCCAGCGGGCCTTCCGACCGAAAACTAAATCCTCTGTGCGCCTCATCCAGTTGCAGACTGCTTACGCCAAAGTCTGCCAGCAAGCCGTCCACACTGCCCGGTGCGAGTTCACTGGCTGCCTCGGAAAACGCCTTGGCGACATACACCACCTCCGGCATCTCCGCTCCCAGTTCAGCCTTTACTTCCCCCAGCCGAACCTGCGCTGCTTCCATCGCCTGTGGGTCGCGGTCAAAGCAGATCAGCCTGCCCTTACCGCCCAGCTTTTTTGCGATCGCAGCAGAGTGACCCGCCAAACCCAGCGTGGCGTCTACATACACACCGCCTGGCTGCACATTCAAGTACTCCATTGCTTCATCTAAAAGAACCGGCACATGCTGCGGTTTATTCATCGCGTTCCCGCCTTCTGTGCTGCCCCTGAGGGCCAACGTCCAACCACAAAACTCTCAGCCTACAAACCGCTCGGCATCGTCTTCGCTGCAAACGAAGCCAACTCGCTCTCCGTCAACTCAATCACCTTGCCTGCACCCTTCAGTTCAGCCTCGAACAGTGCCGCATTCACGACTTCCAGGTGATCCTGCTGACCCAGAACGTTCACTTCGCCCTTCACCGTCGCCGAATCCCGCAACAACTGCGGAATCAACAACCGGCCCTGCGCGTCCATCTCAGCCATCTGGCCGTAGTAATTCGTTACGTCCAGAAACTTCCGCCGCACCGGATCCATCGGGGACAACTTCTGCAGTGACAACTCAATCGCTTCCCACGACTTCAGCGGATAAACCTTCGCCCGCTTTCCATCCAGGCTCGTGATATAGAACTGGGGCCCGTACACCTCATCCACTTCGCGCTTGTAGTCAGCCGGCATCTTCAGCCGACCTTTCTCATCAACGCGGGTTGGGTGATTGCCACGAAACATAACGCCCTCGACACCTGTCCATCACCATCTGGCTTCAAAACTCGCTCACCGGAGTAGAATCTGGCTTGAAAGCCGGCTATTCAGTCCGCTTTGCTCCTTTTTTGACCACTTCACTCCACTATCCTGACCTGACCGCCACCCCCTGTAAAGCGCTAATTTGCGCATAATTCTGCATTGCAGCGGAAGGTATGTGGAAAACTCAGCAGGTTGGGTTATCGAAAAGGTCAACCCCTACCAGTGGTGTTGTATCTGTTGGTTCAGGATCAGGCTGGTACTTGCGGAAATTCGAATCTATCTGATAGGCGAACTAAAAGCGAAAGCGCGGCTACTCTGCCCCCACTACACTCTGCTTCTTCCGCTGCAGCAACCACATCAGGTACCCCAGGACTACCAGGTTGATCACCAGCAGACTCAAGCGGAACCAGTTCGGCCGACGCATCAACTCATACAGTTCCCAAGGCAGAAACGAAATGGTCAGAATCAGCGTCAGGTACTCGGCCCACACCTTCTCCAGCAGCAGCCCCACGCCCTCCGTAAGAGCCAGCGCCGAATACGCAAAGGTAGCCGCTCCGATCTGCTTCAACCGGTGAACATCAATCAGGTCCACCTTCTCCATCAGCAGCGATACCACTCTGCTCTCCGGATCGAACTTCAGCGACGCAGCCAACTTGAGAACCTCGTCCCCGATGTCCTTGTGGAGCAGGTGAATCGCACCCACGCCGATGCCGAAGAACAGTGCAGCTTTCCCCAGCTTGAATAAACCAATCGTCAACAAGCCGCGGTCGTGAACCTTGCCGTGAGGTCGCACTTCCACCTGGTTCTGCTCGTGCGTCGCGTTGACTATCGATACCTCTGTGGATGGATCGTTCATGAACCCTTTGACTCTCAGTTGACGGTGACCCGCCCAAATTGTCAACGTCCCATCCCGGGCACACCCCACTTCACCCCTGTCAACAATCTCATAAGCCCCTTCCGTTACACGCAACTTGGCCATTTCGCACCGCACCGCAAAATTCTTTTGCTCATCCCACTCAGTACAGGCAATCCACTCCGCAATCAGGGACGTAGATGCTTATGAGTGCCCTGATACGGGACCGACTCTCAGAAAGATCAAAGGATAAACACCATGAAGAAGACTCTCCTCGTAACCTTGGCTGCAGCCACCCTGGCAGTCGCCTCGCTCAACGCCTCTGCCCAGATGAAGGACCCCGACGTCGGCGGCGCAGCCATGTATCCCACCAAGACCATCGTGGAAAACGCTGTCAACTCGCCCATACACACCACCCTCGTCGCAGCCGTCAAGGCTGGCGGACTCGTCGACACCCTCAATAGCGCAGGCCCCTTCACCGTCTTCGCCCCGACCAACGACGCCTTCGCCAAGCTCCCCGCCGGTACCGTCGAGACCCTCGTCAAGCCAGAGAACAAGGCCACCCTCGATAAGATCCTCACCTACCACGTCGTCGCCGGCAAGATCAGCTCCAAGGACCTCGCCAAGATGATCAAGAAGGGCCACGGAAAGGCCACGCTCAAGACCGTTCAGGGCGAAGACCTCGTTGCCTCCATGTCCGGCAAGAACATCATCCTCACCGACGCCAAGGGCGGCACCGCCACCGTCACCACCGCGGACGTCTTCCAGTCCAATGGCGTCATCCACGTCATCGACTCCGTCCTTATGCCTAGCTAACCGCTCAACTACTAGCTGTGTTACCACGGCATCCCCACCCGGGGATGCCGTTTTCTTGCAATCAACAAGTGCTCCCACCCATCCCGTCAAGGCATATACCATTACCCCTATGCGTCACACCTTCAGTGCCGAACAGTGGCTGCCCTATCCCATCGAAATCGTCTTTGCCTTCTTTGGCAATCCTGAAAACCTCCCACGCCTCATGCCTGCCTGGCAGCAGGCCCGCATCGAAGAAGCAGCCTTCGCCCCACCACCGCCCAAGCCGGTCGCCCCCGACCCCGCACTCCGCTTCAAAAGCCTCGCCGCCGGTGCAGGCACCCGCATGACCATCAGCTTCCGCCCCTTCCCCTACTCCCCCATCCGCGTCCCCTGGGAGGCGGAGATCACTGAATTCGCCTGGAACGACCACTTCTGTGACGTCCAGCTTCGTGGCCCCTTCGCCTACTGGCGTCACTGCCACCGCCTCCACGCCGAAACCCGGGCCAACGTCGTCGGCGTACCTATCCACGGCACTTTCCTCCGCGATGTCGTGGAGTACGAGCTACCCTTCGGCCCACTCGGCGATCTCGCTAAACAGATCTTCATCGAGCGCCAGCTCCGCAGCACCTTCGCCTATCGCCAGACTCGAACCCTCGAACTCCTCCCCCGCATGATCGGAACTCGCTAATGCCGCGGCCTTAGGTACCTCCAACACCCACGAGCTGAGATTCCAGTCCTGAGCGAAGAACAAGCGCCACGAAACAATCCAGCACGCAATGGAAAACGGGCTGCAACCGCAGCCCGTTCGCACTCCTTACCGTCTAACCTCTACCGCAAAGCCAGACGCTTACTCTCCAAAGTCGCCATATAAGGACGAACTTTGGCCAGCGCAGCCTCCGCCGTCAAACCGTACTTCTCTCGCAGTGAATCAACCTTGCCGTGTTCGATAAAGTTATCCGGCCAGCCCACTCGCACCAGCGGAACATTCAACTCCTGCACGTTCAACGACTCCAGCACGGCCGAGCCAAATCCGCCCGCCAGCACATGATCTTCCAGCGTGATCAGCAGTCCACACTTGTTGCCATACTCCGCGACACACGCCGCATCGATCGGCTTGGCAAACCGGGGATTAATCACCGCCGCCGAATAACCCTCCGCCTGCAGCATCGCAGCTAGCTTCATCGCCTCCGGCAGCATCGCGCCTAGCCCGAAGATGGCAATCTCCGAGCCCTCGCGTATCACCTCCGCCTTCCCGATCTCCAACGCCACCGGCTGCATCTTCGTCGCAACCCCCGGCCCCGTACCTCGCGGATACCGAATCGCACTCGGCCCCTCGTGCAGCATCGCCGTATACATCATGTCCGCCAGTTCGTCTTCGTCCTTCGGGTCCATGTGAATCATGTTCGGCACACCCCGCAGGTAGCTGATGTCGAACAGCCCATGGTGCGTCGGGCCATCATCTCCGCTCAGCCCGCCGCGATCCATGCAAAACACCACCGGCAAATTCTGCAGGCAGACATCGTGCACAATCTGATCAAACGCCCGCTGCAAAAACGTCGAATAGATCGCACAAAATGGCTTGTAACCCTTCGTCGCCATGCCAGCCGCGAAGATCACCGCATGTTCTTCCGCAATACCCACATCAAAGTAGCGCTTCGGATGATGCGGACGGAAAAGGTCCAGCGCCGTCCCGTTCGGCATCGCCGCCGTAATCGCGACCACCTTATCGTTCGCTGTCGCCAGCTTCGTTAGCGTCTCGGCAAAGATCTCCGAGTAAGTCTTCTGGCCAGCAGGCTTGGTCTCGCCCGTCTCTGCGTCGTACGGCCCCAGACCATGGAACTTCTTCTGCTTCTCGATCGCCGGCTGAAAACCGCGACCCTTCTGCGTAATTGCATGCAGGACTACTGGCTTATTCTGCTTCTTCAAAAATTGAAACGTCTCAATCAGCAGTGGCAGATTATGTCCATCCAGCGGCCCATAGTAGCTCAGGCCAAACTCTTCAAACAGCATTCCCGGACCAATCAGACCTTTCGCAGCCTCTTCCGCCTTCCGAGCGACGTGTCGAACCGTCTTGCCGCCATAACGCTCCAGCAAATCCGCTGCACGATCATGCAGGCCACTGATCGTAGGATTGGTCACAATCTTGTGGAAGTACTCCGCAATCGCTCCAACATTCTTGTCGATCGACCAGGCATTGTCGTTCAACACCACGATCAGCCGCTTCGTCTGCATCGCAATGTTGTTCAGCGCCTCAAACGAGATCCCGTTCGTAAACGCCGCATCGCCTGCCAGCGCAATCACGTGCTCCTTGCCGCCAGACATGTCCCGCCCCACGGCCATCCCCAGAGCAGCCGACAGCGCCGTACCCGCGTGGCCCGCACCGTAGCTGTCGTGCTCGCTCTCGGTCCGCAGCATAAAGCCGTTCAGTCCACCCGGTTGCCGGATCGTATCAAAGTGCTCCCGACGTCCCGTCAACAGCTTATGCACATACGCCTGATGGCTCACATCAAAAACAAAGCTGTCTTTTGGAGTGTCAAAAACATAATGCATTGCCAGCGTCAGTTCCACGACGCCAAGGTTGGGCCCAATATGTCCGCCGGTCTTCGATACACCCACAATCAAGCGTGCGCGTATCTCTTCAGCTAACTGCTCCAACTCTGCCATGGACAGCGCTTTTACATCTTTCGGCGAGTCGATTGTCTCTAAAATGTTGCTCATTCGTACCTGTTCTGCGACACTCGCTCCCGAACGTCACGGCATGTCACGATGCCAATCCTGATGCTTTTTCAAACTTCAACTGCGACTCTCAAGTATATCAACCATCTAAGTCGACCACCGAACAGCCACAGCCGAACGGTCCAACCACTTCCTACTCCGCCATTCCTCCCAGCACCACCTCGCTCACCGCCTCGCTCCGAAACTCCCCCTCCCACCGCGCCACCACCGCGCTAGCCAGGCAATTTCCCACGACATTGGCCGTCGTCCGCCCCATATCCATCACAGCATCTACACCTAAAATCACAAAGATCGGCTCCGCCGGCAGATGCAGCGACGCAGCCGTAGCCATCAGCACCATTAGCGTCGCCCGCGGAACCCCGCTCACTCCCTTGCTCGCCAGCATCAGCAGCAACACCATCCCAATCTGCTCTCCAACGCTCAGGTGCAGCCCTGCCGCCTGCGCCACGAACATCGATGCCAGCGTCAGGTACACCGCCGCACCGTCCATATTGAAGCTGTACCCCGCCGGAATCACAAACGCGACAATCTTCCGTGGAACCCCAAACGCTTCCATTGCCTCCATCGCCCGGGGCAGCGCCGCCTCACTCGCACTGGTCGCGAACGCAATCGAAGCAGGCTCGGCCACCGCCCGCGCAAACCCCAGCACCGGTATCCGAAACAACAGCATCACCGGAACCAACACCAACCCCGCCAGCGCCACCAACGCCCCATAGTAGGTCAGCACCAGCTTGCCCAGGTTCACCAGCACCCCGGCTCCCATCTGACCCACCGTATACGCCAGCGCCGCCCCCACCGCCACTGGCGCAAAATACATCACAATGTTCGTAAACTGAAACATCACCTCGCTGATACTCTCGGTCAGCCGCAGTACTGGAGCCCGCTTCCCTTCCGGCAGCGCCGCCAATGCAATACCAAAAAACACCCCGAACACCGATACCTGCAAAATCTGCCCCTCGGCAATCGACTTCACCAGGTTCTCCGGAAACACATGCAGCACAAACTCCTGCCACGCTGGAGCAGCATTCTGCCCAGCCGCTGGAGCCAGGCTCACGGCCGCACCGCCACCACTGGGCGACAACCCTCCTGCGCTCATCGCCGGCACCGCCAACCCTACCCCGGCTTTCGTCACATGGATCGCCACCAGCCCAATCACCAGCGCCAGCGTCGTAATTACCTCAAAATAAACCAGGCTCTTCCACGCCATCCGCCCCACGCTCTTCATGTCGCCATGACCGGCGATCCCCGTAATCAGCGTCGCCAGAATCAGTGGTGCAACAATCGTCTTGATCAATCGCAGAAAGATATCGCTGAAAACCCGCAGCCCCACCGCAAAGTGCGGGGCATCGATCCCCAACTCCGCACCCACCACCATCGCTACAAAAATCCACGGCGTCAGCGAGCGCCGCCGCAACGCATACCCCGCCAACATCGCCAACCCAGCCCACCGCAACAGCACGCCCGATCCATGCCCCGCAGTTCCGTGCCCGACCACCCCAAAACCCTCACCTACGGCCAGCAACACCACACCTGCCAGCAAAAATCCATAGTCGCGCTTCGTTAAAGTCATCGTAGGGGCTCGTGTCGCAGCATATCAGCACTGGCTCTTCCCCACGGCATCTATCTCGCCAATGCCTCGCAGGCAACCACAAACCAAACCTGATCCATCTCGTCTATGTAGCAGCAAAACAGGAAGGTAGCAGCAAAATTGGATCTCCTTCTGTTCCACAATGCGTCCACAAGTGCCCCAATCCATGCCTGATAGCATCTCTCCTATGCCGCCCCCGCTCCAATTCGTAGCTAACGGCACCCAACAGCCACTGCCCCCAGCCAGATATTGTGCACTGCCCAAGACATAACCTACTGCTACACCTAAAGTAGCAGTGTGGTAAACCCCCTGTTTCCCCTACCATTTACAAGTCAAATGAACGCTCTCCTGGTCAAAGACGAAGCACTAAGGCTCGAGGCTCTCGCTTACTACGAGATCCTCAACTCTGCTTCCGATCCGGTGCTCGACGATATCGCTGCACTGGCTGCCCAGGTCTGCAACGCCCCCGTCGCAGCCATCTCCCTGCTCGGCGTCGATCGCATCTGGCTGAAGTCCCACATAGGACTCGACATCGCTGAACTCTCCCTCGGAACCACCCCCTGCGAAACCACGATTCTCGGCGACACCGTCTACGAACTCCGCGACGCCCGCCACGATCCCGACTTCGCCCCGGATGGCATCCTCATCGGTGGACACATTTACCGCTTCTACGCTGGGGCACCCCTCACTACCCCCAGTGGAATCAGCATCGGGTCTCTCTTCATCCTCGATGTGCCACCGCGCACCCTTACTCCGGCACAGACCAACGCCCTCTCTGTCCTCAGCCGCCAGATCATCACCCGCCTCGAGCTCAACGCTCGAATCCGTCAAATTGACCGCAGCGCCCGCGCTCGCCAGCGCGTCGAGTCCGCACTCACCGTCGAGCGCAACTTCGTCTCCGCCGTGCTCGACACCGTTGGCGCTCTCGTCGTCGTCTACGATACCGCCGGCCGCATCGTCCGCTTCAACCGAGCCTGCGAGTCGGCCTCCGGTTACGACTTCCCCACCCTCGTAGGACGCTACGCCTGGGACAAGCTCATCCCACAGGAAGACATCGCCGAAGCCATCGAGACCTTCGAGCGCCTGCGCACCAGCGGCTTCCCCTCCGTCTTCGAAAACCGCTGGACCAACCGCAACGGCTCCATTCGCCGCATCGCCTGGTCCGCCACCGCTCTTCGTGACGGTCAAGGTCAGGTCGGCTTCATCATCGCGACCGGCATTGACGTCACCATCCAGCGCGCAGCAGAGTCCACCCTCCGCGAAAGCGAAGCTCGCTACCGCCAGCTCGTAGAAGGCTCCCTCGGTATGGTCTGCACCCACGACCTCCATGGCGTACTGCTCTCCATCAACGCCCATGGCGCGGCAACCGTAGGCCGTTCGGTCGAAGAGATGGTCGGCCTCTCCCTCGCCGACTTCATCCCCGACGAACGCAAGCTCGGCCTCCCCGCCTACCTCAAGCTCATCACCGAAACCGGAGAAGCCCAGGGACTGCTCCACCTATCCCACATCGACGGAGAAGTCCGCGTCGTAGCCTACCGCAACAAGCTCATCGACGTCCCCGGACGCGATCCCTACGTCCTCGGATTCGGCGTCGACATCACCGAGCAGGTCCGCGCCGAAGGCCGCCTCCGTACCCTCACCCGACAATCCGAGTCCGTCCTCGAATCCGTAGGCGACGGAATCTTCGGTATCGACCTCAACGGCAACATCACCGTCATCAATCCCGCCGCGGCCCAGATGCTCGGCTACAAACCTCAGGAGATGCTCGGCAAAAACATGCACGAGCTCATCCACCACACCCGCACCGACGGCACTCCCTATCCCGCCGTTGAATCCCCCATTCGCAACAGCCTCACCCACCGCGACACCGTTCGCGTCGCCAACGAAGTCTTCTGGCGCAAAGACGGTACCAGCTTCCCCGTCGAGTACGTTGCCCGCCCCCAGATCGACTCCTCCAGCGAAAACGGTGAAGGCCGTGCCGTCGGCGTCGTCGTAGCCTTCACCGACACGACCGAGCGCCGCGCCCTCGACCGTATGAAAGACGAGTTCATCTCCACCGTCTCCCACGAACTCCGCACCCCGCTCACCTCCCTCCGCGGAGCCCTGGGCCTGCTCGCCGGAGGAGCACTCACCTCGCGGCCCGAAAAAGTCCAGCAGATGCTCGAGATCGCCATCAGCAACTCCGACCGTCTCGTCCGTCTCGTCAACGACATTCTCGATCTCGAACGTATCGGCTCCGGCAAGGCCGAGCTGCAACTCACCATGTGCAGCGCTGAAGATCTCCTCCGCCGCGCCGTCACTATGCAGCAGACCCGCGCACCCCGTCCCAACATCCGCATCTTCTACGCCGCCAATGGTGTCAGCGTCTGGGCCGACCCCGACCGCATCATTCAGACGCTCAACAACCTCATCTCCAACGCCATCAAATTCTCGCCGCCCGGCAGCGAAATCCGCCTCACCGCCACCAACAGCGACGATAACGAAGCCCTCATCGAAGTAGCCGATCAGGGCCGCGGCATCCCCCCGGAAAAACTGGAAAACATCTTCGACCGCTTCCAGCAGGGCGACGCCTCAGACTCCCGCTCCATAGGAGGAACAGGCCTGGGACTCGCCATCTGCCGCAGCATCGTCACCCAGCACGGTGGACGCATCTGGGCCACCAGCAC
>VFSW01007764.1_pt1 | contig 15518 bp, 16 predicted proteins | sample 5358111 | NCBI WGS metagenome assembly VFSW01 (sample SAMN11554181, study PRJNA540505) | mine drainage metagenome | isolation source: sediment from site ElyBrook_90M | place: USA: Ely Copper Mine, Vershire, VT | collected 2017
ATATTGAGCGATGGCGTTCGTCCCGCCACGGGGCCCGGCGCCAGGCGCAACAGCGCCTCGGCGTTTCCACCGCAGGCCACACCGGCGCCCACGGCGCGCGAAAGCCTCGGTGGCGACGGCAGCGCGCTGCGCAGCAGCGCCAGCGTGTGCAGTTGCAGCCGCCGGACAACATCTTCGCTGATGGCCCCCTGGATGGCATAGGTTTCCATCAGACGGATCGTGCCCAGCGGCAGGCCCAGGCGGTGCCGCAGGGCGCCGCGCTCGAAAAAGTTCAGTTCCAGGCTGCCGCCCCCGAGATCGAAAATCAGCCGGGGCTGCGCGCTCCCGCCCAGAGTCCCGTGCACGCCCGAACAGACCAGCGCCGCCTCTTCCTCGCTGCCGATAATTTCGAGTTCGATTCCTGCCTTGCGCCGGATGCGGTCGATCAGGCGGCGATAATTGCGGACCTCGCGGGCCGCAGCGGTGGCCACGGCGCGATAGGCGGTGACGTGGTGATGGTCCATGCGGTCGCGGAAATAGCGGAAGGCGCGCGCGGCGCGGGCGATCGTTTCGTCGTCCAGCCGGTGGCGCGTGAAGGCGTGGTGGCCCAGGCGTACGGCGGCGCGCTCGCTTTCGAGGATCTCGATTTCGCCGGGGCCGGTGGCGCGCGCGATGGAAAGGCGGATGGCGTTCGATCCTGCGTCAATGGCGGCGAGTTGGACGGGGGCGGCCACGATTCAGCGCCAGAGGTGCGCGAGCGCGTGCGACGGCTTGTAGCGCGTGCCTTGGATTCCCAGATGCGAGGCGATGCGCTGGCGCAGATGGCGGTTCACCTCGGGCACGGATTTCTCGCCGTCCAGCTTGAGGAAGCCGTGCCGCTTGGCAAGATATTCGAACTCGCCCTTCACCAGGGACTGGTAGCGGATGAAGGATTGAAACAGGTCGTTCGAAAGCGACATGTCGCGGCCCGACTCCCAGTAGCTGATGGTTTGCGACTTCTTGAACTCGCGGTCAAACGCCACTTCCGGCCGCACGTTGAGCCAGAAGGTCAGGTCGGGCCGCAGCGCCATTTCGTAGAGTCCGTGCAGGTAATCCCGGCCGATCCCGCGGACCGCCGCGCGCGCGATCAGCGTGAAGATGTAGCGGTCGGCCAGCACGATCAGCCCCGAACGCAGCGCGGGAAGAATCCGCCGCTCCAACTGGTCGAAGAAGTCGGTGCCGTACATCAGCGCCAGCGTCAGGCGCGTGACCGCGTTTTCCGCCAGCAGCGCGTCGATGTCCTCGCCCACCAGGAACGAGCGCCGCAGCCCCATTGTTTGCACCGCGAAGCCCTCGGACTCCAGCCATTCGGTGAGCAGCGCGATCTGCGTCGAACGCCCCGAGCCGTCCGTCCCCTCCACCACGATCAGGCTGCCGCTGAGTTCCCCGGGCTCGGCGCCGGGCAGCGGCACGCCGTAGAATCGCGCAGCCCCCCCGGCTTTGCCGTTCTTTCCCTTTTTCGAAGGCTTCGCGAGGTGGCCGTTGGCCGGCAGCGATGGTGTGCGGGCGTTTTTCATTTTTTCCTGGGTGCGAACCGGGACATGTCCACGCGCGCGGCTAGCAGCTCGCGCATCAGCTTTTGGAGCTTGTTCACGCGCAGGGTGCCGTCCATCAGGACGAAGCTGTCGGTTTCCACCATCTGGTCGTAGTGATTCAGGATGCGCTCCTGAAAAATGCGGAAACTTTCGGCGCGGTCCAGCGACAGCCCCAGGTCCATCCCCGCCTCGTAGTATTTCAGTTTCGGCCGGCCGGCCACGATGCGGTTGACGGCCACGTCGAGCGGGGCGCGAAAATAAAACGTGATGTCGGGCACCGGCGCGAAGCTGTAGAGATTGCGCAGCCAGTGGGGCGCGCAGCCCCGCGCCGCGTCGCGCGCAAACGCCGTGTAGATGTAGCGGTCGGCCAGAACCAGGTAGCCGCCGTGCAGCAGCGGCAGGATCTGCCGCTCGCAGCGGTCGGCAAAATCGGCCGCGTGCAGCAGCGAGAACGTCGCCGGGGTCAGCAGGCGGCGCTGCTTGCCGCGTCGCGTCGCCGATTTCACCAGCGGCGAGGAGTTCCACTCCGTGAAATGCAGGCGGTAGCCGCTGAACTCCAGCCAGCGCTTCAGAAGATAGAGCTGCGTGCTTTTCCCCGATCCGTCGATCCCCTCGACCACCACCAGCGCGCCGGGATAGGAATGCTTCGGCGGCGCCACCTTCTGGGGGCCGGGCAGCGCGGCGACGGGAATTTCAGGGGTGATGGTGGCCATGGGGCACACTCAGGCGCCAGGATTCATGATACGTCGGAATTTTGAACGCCGCGTGAAAAAAATGTGACGCGCGCGTGATGCCCCGCCGGAATCGGCGAAGGGGAGCGCTGGAAAGCCAGACGTCTGGGAATCCGGCTAATCGGGACCTTCGAAGATTTGTGGGTCGAACCGTCGCGCCAGACGGTGAATCCCGAAAGCTCCCTGGGTGCAGGGAATCGGGCATTTCTGTTAACCTACGAGGCGGGTACCATCACGAAACATGGTATTTTCCGACCTCGTACTTTCGAGACGTTTGGAGCGTGCGGAAGGCCACGCATCGGTTCAGTTCGCAGAGGCGCGACGTCGTCTATTCCCCGACAGCGGCGCCGAATGGATTGAATGCGCGGGAGCATACGCGGTTTTCGACAGTGTCGACTCTCCTGTTACGCAGACTTTCGGGCTCGGCATTTTCGAGGAACTTAGCGCGGCTTCGCTCGATGTGATCGAACGCTTCTTTCTCGAGCGCAGGGCGCAGGTTCTTCATGAAGTGAGCCCGCTGGTGGGGGTTGCTGCGCTGGATTTGCTCTGCGCCCGCCAGTACAGACCGATTGAGATAAGCAACGTCATGTACCGGCCTGTTGAGCAGCCCGCCGATGAGGACCGTGGCGAAATCAGAGTTCGCGTAACAGGTTCAGAAGAAGCTCAACTCTGGGCCACTGTAAGCGAAAAGGGCTGGACACACGAACATCCTGAACTTCTCGAGTTTTTTCAACAATTCGCTGCTATTTCTACGATGCGCGAGGGGAGTCCGTGCTTCCTTGCCGAACTTGAGGGCCAAGCCGCCGCGGCAGCCTCGCTTTCTATCCATGACGGAGTTGCTCTGTTCGGCGGTGCGGCCACAATTCCACAGATGCGTCGTCGTGGGTTGCAGGCGGCACTCCTTCAAGCGCGAATGCGATACGCCTTCGAACATGGCTGTGATTTAGCCATGATGGTGGCCGAGGCGGGGAGCGAATCACAGCGCAACGCGGAGCGCAGAGGCTTCCGGATCGCCTACACACGCACAAAGTGGTGCCTATCGCGTTAGGCCCAGACACGTTGATTCGACCGCGCACACCGTCCGCAAGCGGCGCGGCCGAGATCGGGATGACAGATCAGGTGAGTTCCGCGGTGAACTTCTGACTCAGGATCCTAGGAGGAGAAAAAAACGGGCATGGCGACCAACTTCAGCAAGGAACTCATGCTACAGCCGGGCAAGAAGGTGAAGCTCGCGAAGTGGGACCCGGAAGACACGCTGGGCTGGGAGAAGGGCCATCGGATGAAGGCGAGCCTGGCGAAGTCCCTCGAGCGGCTCGATAAGCAACAATACCTGCTCTACGCCGAGCACAAGCGCGCGCTGCTGATCGTCCTGCAGGGGCTCGACGCGGGCGGGAAGGACGGCACGATCCGGCACGTGATGACCGGCTGCAACCCCCAGGGCTGCACCGTCGCGTCGTTCAAAAAGCCCTCGCCCGAGGAAGCCGCGCACGATTTCCTGTGGCGCGTGCACCGGGCCGTCCCCATGTACGGCGATATAGGCATCTTCAACCGCTCGCACTACGAGGACGTGCTCGTCGTGCGCGTGCACAATCTGGTGCCCAAGGATGTCTGGTCACGCCGCTACGACCAGATCAACGAATTCGAGCGCCTCCTGCACGAAAACAACGTGAAAATATTGAAATTCTTCCTGCACATCAGCAAGAGCGAGCAGAAGAGGCGCTTCCAGCAGCGCATCGACGATCCCGACCGGCAATGGAAAATCTCCGAAGCGGATTTCGACGAGCGAAAATTCTGGGACGACTACACGGCGGCCTACCAAGACGCCCTCACAAAGTGCAGCACGCCTTACGCCCCCTGGTATATCATCCCCGCGAACAAAAAGTGGTTCCGCAATCTGGCGGTTTCTCACATCATCGCCGAGGCGCTCGAGGGGCTGCGCATGAAATTCCCCGCGCCGTCGGTGGACGTAAAGAAATTGAAATGGCAGTGACCGCAAAACCGAAAAGCCAAATATCGGGAGGCAGCAATCCAATGAGAAATTTCCTTCTGGGAGTTGTGGTGACGTTGGTCGTCACGATCGTGGGTTGCTACTTTTATCTTACGAGGGGTTACATGGATTGCGCCGCGGACAACATGCCGAGTTCGATGGAGAGACACATGGCGATGTCCGCGATGGATGCCGCCACGGCGCGCCGGGCCCCGGCGCAGAACAACCCGGTTCCCGCGACGGATGAAAATCTGGTGGCGGGCGCGAAACTCTACGTCGAGCACTGCGCCGGGTGTCACGGCCTGCCGTCGAATCCGGAGAGCAAATTCTCCCGGTCGTTCAACCCGCCCACGCCCGGTTTCTTCAAGCGCGCGCCCGACATGCCCGACAACCAGAATTTCTACGTCACCCAGCACGGCGTCCGCTGGACCGGGATGCCCGCGTGGGGCCACATCCTGACCGACGAGCAGATATGGACGATCGTGACGTTCATGAGCAAGATCGAGAAGCTGCCCCCGGACGCGCGCGCCGCGCTCGAGCCGGCGGCTGTGCCCGCCACGGCGCCGGGTCGCTGACGCCGGACCCCTGAATCCGGATTATCTTGCAGCCGGTTTCAGGCGGTCAGGACCCGCCCCGGGAAACGCACGCTGCGGGAGGCCTTGTTTTCCAGGTGCAGGCCAGGGTTCGCAGCCATGGACCGCGGCGCGGGCGGCCGGGAAGCTTCCGGCGGCTCGTCGTACCCCTCGTTTTCGCCTTTCAGCGCCGCCGGCCGCAGGAAGATGGCGGCCCGGCGGGCCAGGTCGCCGCGATTCTCGACCCCAAATTTACTCAACAGCGACGAGATGTGGAATTTCACGGTGCGCACGGTGATGTTGCACTGCGCGGCGATCTCCTTGTTGGCTCGATGGCAGATCACGGAATGCAGGATCTCTCTTTGCCGCACGCTGAGTGATGCCGGAGTGGCCGCCGAGCGCCCTATGTGGAGGAGTTCCTGAGCGCGAGCTACCAGGCGGTTCGTGAATTGCCTCTCCGCCGGCACCAGGACGGCAAAATCGTGCGGGTCATTCCCGCGGACCAGGCACTGCATGGCCAGCAGGCTGGCCAGGCGTTCGAGGGTGCTTTCGGGCGATCCATTCGAATCGGAACAAAATTGCGCGGCTCCGGTGGTCTTTTCGCAGAATACTAGAAGGTCGTTGGATGGATGTAGGTCGCGTTTCTTTCCTTGCGGGATTAACTTTGGAAATGCGTGTACCTTCTTCGCCATTGGCCCCCCATCTTCGCCCCGGATTGGGCTGGGGCGGGTGGTTAGTTACGACTGTCCCTGCCGTGGTGCTGCCACGCTGCGTGGCATGATAAACACTGTTGCTCCGACCTGATATTCCGTGGCTGAAGCTCCCCGATTGTGCGGCACGCTGGGTGCGCAAGGCGCACGGAACCACCGGGGTACTAGAGCAGCCCGAGTACCAAAACTTGTCTATTGTGTAACTCGCTCTGCATGCGGGAGATACATACATCTCGCGCGGTCGGGGGTGCGGCTCTGCATGTAGAAAATTCTTCCGCCGGGAAATTTCTTCGGGTCCGCGGCTCGGTTTTCCGGGAAAGTTTCGCGCCCCGCGATTGCCGTGGCGGCGCTTACCGCTATAATCGAGTGGTGGGCGTGATCATGATCGGCGTGTGGCGGGCGCGGCGCGGAAAGTTTCGCTGGGCGACCGCCGTCCTGTGCCTGCTGGGGTTCGCCGCCGCTGCCATGGCGCAGAATTCCCCGATCAATCCGCCCCCCGCGTGGCCGCAGGTTCCGCAGGGAGCCGGCGCCTGCTCGGTCGAGAAGTCCTGCGCGGAACTTGCGCCGGGGATGATTCGAAGCGCCCTGGGGGCCTCTCCGCTCGAAGAGAATCTGCGCGAGCTCGCCACTTCCGGACCGAGCGGCGCAACCGGTTCCTCAGCGGCGAGTTGGGCGGCCGAGGCGTTGCGGCGCGCGGGCGTGGACCGCGTGCATACGGAAATGCCCGCTGTGTCCGCGGGCGACCCGGCCGAAACGGAAACCGTTGTAGGGGAGATTCGCGGGCGGCAGAAGCCGGACGATTTTGTCCTGCTGGGCGCGCCTCTGGCGGTGCCGGACGCGGCCAACGGCGCGTTCGATGGCGGCGCCGATGCCGCCGTTGTGATTGATGCGGCGCGCGTGATTCACGCCTCGGGAACGATTCCGCGGCGTTCGATTCGCTTTGTGCTGTTCGTCGGCACCAAGCCGGGGAAGCCCGGTTCGCGCGCGTATGTCGCGGCGCACGGCGCCGAGTTGGACCGGATGGCCGCGGTGGTCCTGTTTGACGCGGGCGCTTGGCCGATGAACGGCTACTCGCTGGGCGGGCGGAAGGACACGCTCGAGGCCGTCCGCGAAACGCTGTTGCCGGTGCGCGAGTTGGGGGTGAAGGAGTTTACCCTGGACGCCGAACTCCGGCCGGACAGCCTGGATTTTATACTGGAAGGCGTGCCCACCCTGGCGGCGAATGCAGAACCTCGGAATGGCATGCCGCATGTGCGCGCCGACACGGGCACGGTGGACCCGGCGACGGTCGCCGAACTGAAGCGCCATGTCGCCATCGCCGCCGTGAGCGCCTTTGCGCTGGCCGATGCCCAGGATCGTGTCGGGCTCCGGTTCGTGCGCGCGCGGATCGAGCTACTGCTCAAGGACACCGGCCTGGAGCAGCAGATGAAGCAGGAAGGCCTGTGGTCCGCATGGGAGAAGGGCGAGCGCGGCCGCCGGCCGTAGCCTCGGAAGCGGAAATCACGTCTTCGAATGGCATGGTCTGACCGGCGCCAGAACAGGCGCGCCCCACAAAGCTCTCAAGGTTCTTTCGTAGCCTGACAAGCGTGTGTCCCAAGCCCACCGGTAGCGGTCACGACGCCCGACAGCAATCCTGTCTTGGGTCACGCAGGGCGTCGCGTATAATGAGGAACCATGACCCCCGATGCACGCACCCCGGCGCAGAGCCACGCAATGGCTACCGACGCCGTGGGCGCAAAGCCGCGGCGGATTCTGGCCATTGACTACGGCCGCAAGCGGATCGGCCTGGCGCTTTCCGATGAGCTTGGGCTGACGGCGCAGCCCTTGGGGACGCTGGTGCGGACCAACCGCGCCAACGACCTGCGGCGCCTCCGCGAGGTCTGCCGCCGGCATGGCGTTGGGCGGATCGTCGTCGGCCACCCGCTGCACATGACCGGAGAGGCGGGGCCCATGGCGGACGAAGCGGCACGCTTTGCGGCGCGCGTCCGGAAGGAACTGGGCATCGGCGTGGAATTGGTGGACGAGCGGCTGACCAGCTGGGAGGCGGGGCAAACGATGGCCGAAACGGGAGCGGGATCGCGCCGCAAGCACGGCCCGCTGGATGACGTGGCGGCGGCGGTTCTGCTGCGCGACTACCTCGAACACCAGCGCCGCGGGGCCGCGGGCCCTGGCGCGGAGAAGGACTAGCTGCGATGCGCCGGCTCGGATTATTGGCCCTGGTAGCGATCGCCGCGCTGGGCGCAGGGGCGGGCTGGCTGGAGTCGCAAATCGGGCGTCCGTACCGCGGCAACCGGCCGGAGAAGATTTTTGTGGACATTCCGCGGGGAACGTCGCGGTGGGAGATCGCGGGCATTCTGCGGCGCAACAGCGTCATCCGCAGCCGGGTGGCGTTTGCGCTGTTCAGCGAATGGCACTTCCGCCACCCGCTGGAGGCGGGGGAATATCTGTTTGAGGGGGCCGTCGATTCGCGCCAAGTGTTCTGGAAAATGGCGCACGGCCAGATTTTTGTCCGCACCGTGACGATCCCCGAGGGTTGGACGATGTACGACGTGGCCAGGGAGCTGCAGAGGCAGGACATCTGCAGCCGCGAGGAGTTTCTCGACGTAGCGCGGGACCCCTCGCTGATCGCGGATCTGGCTCCGCAGGCCAAGAGCCTGGAAGGATTCCTTTTCCCCTCGACCTATAAATTCACCCGGCACACGTCGTGCGCGCAGATTGCCAAGCGCATGGTGCAGGATTTCCGCACCGTCTGGGGGACACTGGGCTCCGGGGGCCCGCCGGAACTGCCTGCCGGATGGACGCCGGAGCAGGCGGTGACGCTGGCGTCGCTGGTCGAACGGGAGACGCCGAAGCCGGAAGAGCGGCCGCTGGTGGCCGGGGTCTTCTGCAACCGGCTGCGCCTTGGCTACCCGCTGCAATGCGATCCCACGGTGCAGTACGCGATGGAGCTGGCCGGGCATGCGGAGAAAAACGTGCGGGCCGGGGACTTGCGCATGGATTCGCCCTACAATACCTACCAGCACCGGGGGCTGCCGCCGGGTCCGATCGCGAATCCCGGCGAGGCGTCGCTGCGGGCCGCCTTGGCCCCCGCGCAAACTGACTTTATGTATTTCGTCGCCAACGAGCAGGGCGGGCACTTCTTCAGCCGGACGCTGGCCGAGCACAATCGCAATGTGGCGCGGCTGCGCCGTCTGCTCAATGGCACGGCGCCGGCCACCGCGGCGCCGCAGAAGCCGAAAGCTCAGCCGCGGAAGCACCGAGGACACTCTTGAGCAACGATCGTACCCGGGGGCAGGACGCGCACGAATCGGCCACGAAGAAGGCGCTGATTCTGGAAACGGCGCGGGGGCTCGGCAAACCGCGGTTCACGCCCGCCGAAATCGAGCAGATTCGAAGGCAATTGGTGGCGCAGTTTGGGGCGGGCGGGAAGACGTCGCCCGAGTACATCGTGCGCGTGCTGCAGGAGGCGGGCCTGCGCGTGGCGCGCTCCACGCGCGCGGATGAAGAAGACCAGTATGAGGAGGAGTTCACCGACCTGCTGCACTTTTCGACCCTGGATGAAGCCGAGATGTGCCTGGTGAGGCTCGACGAGCTGCTGAGGAAATTTCAGGCGGCCCGCGACCGGAACGAAATCGAGCGCGTGCGCGAAGTCGCGCTGCTGGGACGCCGCCGCGCCGAAATGATTGCCCGCAACCACAAAGTGGCCCCGGACAAACGCGCGGAGAAACAAGAAGTGGCGCGGTGGTTCGGGATCTGGCTGGAAACGCCGGACGCCTTCTTCGAGTGGCTCGAAGTGCGCAAGCGATCTCCCGAATTTCAGGACAAGTTCGCCGCCGGCAGCGGCGAGGACGCGTAGATGTACCTGCTCGATATCGAACCGCTGGATCTGGGCGAGGATGTGCGGGCGGTTGGATTGGAGTTGACCGAGGCGGATGAAAACCGCGAGCCGGCCCGCGGACCCGATGCCGCGCGCGTCTGGAGCCGCGTGCTGCTGGCGGTGGCCGGGCCGGAGCCCTGGGTGCTCGATTTCTTCAGCCATCTCGAGCGCGTGCGCGAATTTTGCGACCGGCACGGCATCGCCTACCGGGTGGCCGGCCAACGCTCGATTGTAATCCCGGCGCCGGCGGCCTCCGCGCTGGAGTCCCTGGTGGAGCGCTTCCAGGGCGAGACATTCGGCGCGCGCGCCGGAGGCTTGGCGCCGGCGGGCGATCCCACGGTGGAGGGGGATTTGGCGCGTCACGGCGTGGATGCCTACCATGCCGCCTTCGGGAAATATTTTTTCTGCGCTGTGTGCGGATTTGAAGATGGCTCGCTGGTCTTGCTGAGCCAGAAGCTTTGGGCCAGCGAAGTAATTCGCCGGGTGCGTCCGGTCCTTCGGGGACTGGACGTGGAGATCCGGCTGCCGGCTTGAACCCCGTTTTTCCTCTGTTGTTGCGCCCGACAACTTGGTACTTAAGTCCTATTCCCCCGTCCGGACGTTCTAGTACGCTTAAGGGAAGGTACAGCAAACGGCGCCCTTTCAAGGAAGGTGAGAATGGCCAGCCAGCCCGCGAATCCCGCGGTTCCCAGCGCTCGGGCATTTGTGCGCAGTTTGAATGTGCTGCTGAAGTTCGCGCGCCTGTATGGGCTGGAGCATACTCGCTCGGCCCGCCAGTTCGAGTCCGCCTGGCAGGAACTGCAGGAGTCGGTCCAGGCCGCCGGGCAGTCGGGAGTGGTGCTGGGTACCTCCGGTTCCCAGCTTTTGCTGGATGGCGAACCCATCGAAACGACTCCCGCCGAACGCAGCTTCGCCGACCTGCTCAATGCCTCCGGAGTGGCCAGCATCTGCTTCTATCCCGAGATAGAGCGGGACTGATTTGCCAATTTGGTGAAGACATTTACCGAGGCGGGGCGGCGGGGCAGCTCGATGACCGAGCGCCTGGAAAAGCATTTTGGCAAAGACGGGGCATCGGGAATCCGCGTCAACGAGATTCGGTTTGTGGCCCAGAGCGGGGAGATTTCCGAGACGACTCTGGCCGCACAATTGACAGCAAGTGCGCTTGGCGCGGACGGCAGGCGATTGCAGGACTGGTTCGGAAGCCCGGAAAAGATGATTCAGCTGATCGCCGCCGCCGAAGGCACACACGGAGGATCGGGCGGGCCCGCAGCGGGTTTGGGGACCGGTGGGCCGGGCGAAGCTCGGCCGCTGAGCGAAATGGATCTGCAAAATATGCTGCGCATGGTGGCCCAATTGGGCGAGGCGGCGCAGGGGAAAGACGTCCACGCGTTCGATGCGGCGGCCTGGCAGCAGCAGTTCGCGGCCCTGCCCGCCAACGCGAACGCGACCCTGGGGCAGGCCCTGGCCGCGGTGACGGCGCAAGCCCCGTCGGCAAAAATGGATGAGGCGATGCTGCTGCGGCTGGCCGAGCATCTGGCCATTGGATTCGCGCTGGAGCGGTTTCAGCGCGGCGAAGTGAAGGTTAACGCCGTGCAGCAGATGCTGGAGCGCATGAACCAGGAACTCGGCTCGCTGCGCAAGATTTTGAAGGCGCGCGAAGAAAAGATGGCGAACTCGGGAATCGCCGTGGAGTCCCGCGAGGACGTGCTGGACCGCCAGTTCTGGGCAGCCGTGCCGGAATCGGGCAAGCGGACGGTGCTGAACTCGCCGGAAGCGTGGTGCATCCCGCCGCGCAACGTCCAGCAATACGCCGAAGAGCTGGCGGCGTGCGGCGAATCGCAAGCGGCCGGGAACATCCTGGTGAATTATGCCGCGTGCGTGCGACACAAGGACGTCGAGGCCCGCAAGAAAGCCGCGATCGGGCTGACGCAACTGGCCGCCCTGTTCAGCAAGGCCGGGAGCCCGTGCTTGGGGGAGGGGCTTGCGTTGGCCGGGCGGCAAATGGCCGTCGAACCGGAAGCGGACGTGCAAACGCTGCTCGGAGCCGCTTTCGTTAGGCTGAGCCAGGAGTCGGCCGTACACCGGTATTACCCGGCCATGCGGCAAGCGCTGGATTCGCTGGCCGATCTGGAGGCGGTGCATCCGAGCTGGGCGCACGGCCTGCGCGCACGGATCGGATTCGAGAACCGTTTGCCGGAGTGCATCGAGGAAGCGCTGTCCGCCGAGGCGATGCCCGAGGGACTGGCGGACGTGCTGGTGCGTCTTCCGGAAGCGGCGGGGGAACATCTGGCGGCGCGCCTGGGGCGCGCGGGGCGGCGCAGCGAGCGCGAGAGAATCGTGGAAATGGCGCAAGCGGCGGGCGGCAGTTGCGTCCAGCACTTGGAAGAGGTGCTGAGGTCGGATTCCTCGGCCAAGGCGGCCGGCGCGATCGGTTTGCTGAGCCGGCTGAATCCCGCGGTCCTGGAGGAACTGCTGCCGCTGCGGCTGCGGCAGGGCCGGCGCGGCTATCACGACGCGGTGGTGCGCCAACTGGCGATTGCCGGCGCGCCGGAGCGCGGCCGTTTGCTCGCCAGCTCGATCGAACAGTTCGACGCGTTGGTCCTGCCCCTGGCGCTGGATGAGATCGGGATGTGCGCGGATGCGGACACCGCGGCGAAACTGTTGCAGCTGGCGGAGGGAGAAATCCTGCCGGAAAGTTCCGCGTATGTGCGGGTGAAGGCGATTGACGCGTTGGGCCGGATGCGAGCGCCTGCCGCGGTGAGCCATCTGCGGAGATTCGTCGAGGCGCGCAAGGCGCTCGGCTGGCTATATCCAGGGGAAATTCGCACCGCGGCGGCCCAGGCGTTGATGAAGCTCGACCCGGAATGGATGCGCGGCTTTCTGCCGCAAGCGGGCCTGGATGCCGACGCGATGGCACTGGCGCCTCTGGACGCGATGCCCGAGCAGGATGTGGTGCGGCACCGGCGGTATCGCCGGGTGCGGCTGCTGCGCCGCGTGCCGGCGGTGGTGGCTTCGGCGCGGGGAAAATGCGCGTCCACCATCAGCGTGCTCAGTCTCGACGGAGGATTGCTCAGCGGGGATGTTCAGCTGGCCGTGGGAACCGAGGCCACGCTGAAGATCAATGCGGGCTTTCGCTCGATCAGCGTGCAAGCGGTGGTGCGCTCGGTGCGTTCGCACCAGGCCAGCTTTGAAACGGTGGGCATGGCGCTGGACGATCGTTCCAAGCTGCGGCGTTTGCTGGTGGCGCTGGACGGATAACATCCCGGCGCGCTGCTTGGCGTCGCACGCCGCCGGCGCGATCGTCCTTGCCGCGGAACGCCTCTCCAAGACACAAGCCAAACTCACAAAAAAAGCAGAGCGGCCTTGCGCGGAGGCTACGGCCGGCTGGCGCTATCCGTTGGCAGTGAGCAGCTCGCGCCTTTGCCGCCTGTTTCGGGAATCACGGACGGAACAATCCGGTGAAGAGGCCGCACGCTGTAGAACCGCTCCCGGCAGGGATCGCAGCGGTAGGCGGGAAATCCGATCAGGCGTTTCACGACCAGCAACGTGCCATTCTCGACGCGGTCACGCCCGATGCGGTCGAGGTCGAAATTGCCGCACGTGGGGCAATGGGCGTACCGCGCAAAGGCTGCGGCCACGCGCCAGGCGAAGAAGCGATAATCACAGGTGCGGCATCGCCAGGGGCGTAAACCTATGGCCGTGATCGCGCCGTCGAGCAAGCCTCGGCGGTGCGAACGAAAACAGTACGCGCTCCGGCATTGCGGACAGATCATGATAGTACCCCTCGCCCGGGGCGCCAGTAGCATAGCCAAAGTGGGCTGAGCAGGCAACTACCCGCGTGCCGCGCCAACCCTCCGGCGGTGTAGAATAACCACCGCGGAAAGGAACGCCCATGCCGGACTATACCGCCACGCACGCGCGCGCCGGGATCCACGCCAAGCTGCCCCAACTGGAAACGTGGCCGAATCATTTTTCCGGCTACGAGATCACCATCCGTTTTCCGGAATACACTTCCGTGTGCCCCAAGACGGGCCTTCCGGACTACGGCGCGATCACCATCGCCTACCAGCCGAACAAACACTGCCTCGAGCTGAAGGCCCTGAAGATGTACCTGCTCGCTTACCGCAATCTGGGCATTTTTTACGAGAACGCGGTGAACCGCATGCTGCGCGATATTGTGGCGGCGGTGCGGCCGGCGTGGTGCCGAGTGAGCGGGGAGTTCACCCCGCGCGGCGGATTGACCACCACGGTCGAGGCCCGCTGGTCGCGGCAGCGTGGCCGCCGCCCGGCGACGAGGGGATAGACTTCGCCGCCCCGCTCGGCGATAATCCGGGCGATCAACGTGCGGCGCGGGCCGCCAAGGAGGATTGATGAGTTCGACCCCCAACATCCCACCCGAAGTCGAAGCGGCGTCACTTCCGCGCTGGGTGATAGCGCTTTTCGTGGTCGTGTTTGCCCTGGTGGCCTTCTTGCTGTACGCGAACTACGCGCAGCGGGAGGCGCTGCGCCAGGCCGGGGACGACGCCAAGGCCAAAAATCAGGCGCTGGTCACCGAACTGGAGAAGACGAATTCACGCGTCGCCGAGCTGAAGGGCCAGATGGACGTCACCGCGCAAAAACTGGGCCTGACCGAGGACGAGCTGGCACGCGCGCGCGGCCTGGCGCAAGCCGTGCGCAAGGACCAACAGCAGAGCGAGGTGCAGCTGCGGCAGCAGATCGGCGAGGTGCAGGCCGACACGGTAACAAAATTTGGACAGGTGAGCACGCAATTGAGCGGCGCGCAAACCGACATCGCCGCCACCAAGGCGGACCTCGAGGCCACCAAGGGCAAGCTGCAGAGCACCATCGGCGACCTGGGAGTTCAGAGCGGCCTGATCGCGCGGAATCACGACGAGGTGGAAGAACTGAAGCGGATCGGCCAGCGCGATATTTTCGAGTTCACGCTCTCCACCAAAGCCAAGGGGCCCCAGCACGTCGGACCCATCCAGCTCAGGTTGCGCAAGCTCGATCCGAAGCACTATCGCTACACGATGAACGTGGTGGCTGACGACAAAACCATCGAGAAGAAGGACAGGACCGTCGGCGAGCCCATCCAGTTTTACGTGCACGGAGCGCGCGCACCGTACGAGATCGTCGTCTTCGACGTGGCGAACAATCAGGCCAAGGGTTATTTGAGCACGCCGAAAACCGCCACGGCTGCGCCGCCGGGCGAGTGATCCGAAATCCTCGGCCTTAAACCAATCCGCACCCGGGCTGCGAGGGCTGCCAAGCCCTCGCAACCGCGATGCGCCCCGCCAGCCCAGCCATGGATTCACCTGCCCTGTACGCCGCGGCGTTCCGCGAGGACCTCCTTCTTATTCCTGGCTGTCCCCTGTTTCTTGGGATTCCTCGCGGCGCTGCCCGGCGCGGCGCAGGAGCCTGTTCGGCAGGCGCCGCAACCCCTGGCCGTCTCGACCGAGATTGTCAAAGTGGAGGCGAGCGTTCTCGACCGGCAGGGGCAATTCGCGGGAGGCCTCGCGCAGAAGGATTTTCGCGTGCTGGATAACGGGGCCGAGCAGCCCATCGTGTTTTTTGCGCCCGTGGAAGCGCCGGCGCAGATCGTGGTGATGATCGAGACGAGCCCTGCCGTCTACCTGATTCACAGCCAGTACCTCGTCGCTGCGTACGCCCTGCTCGACGGCCTGGCGCCGGATGACCGCGTGGCGCTGGTCACTTATTCCGACGTGCCGCGCGTCGCCTTGAATTTTACCGCGGACAAAAGCGCGCTGATCGCGGCGCTGAACGGAATGCAATACACCATCGGCATGGGCCAGTTGAATTTCTACGACTCGGTATCGCAGGTTCTCGACTGGCTTCCTGTGGGAACGGGCAAAACCGCGCTGGTGCTTTTGACCACCGGGCTCGATTCCTCTTCTCCGGCGCGCTGGAATGCGCTGGTCCAGAAACTCCGCGGGCGGGATGCGGTGATTTTTCCCGTGGCGCTGGGAGGCTCGTTGCGCGGGCGCAACACAAAAAAACGCAAGGGGAAGAAACACTCGGCGGGCGCCGGCTCCGACGGAAGCGACGCATCGCCGGAGATGAGCTTCGC
>VFSW01007765.1_pt1 | contig 15518 bp, 12 predicted proteins | sample 5358111 | NCBI WGS metagenome assembly VFSW01 (sample SAMN11554181, study PRJNA540505) | mine drainage metagenome | isolation source: sediment from site ElyBrook_90M | place: USA: Ely Copper Mine, Vershire, VT | collected 2017
AGCGTACATGTAGGTCAGATTCATCGCAATGTAAATCACGCCCACTGCGAGCACGCCCAGCACCATGGCCAGCGGCACATTGCGCCTGGGGTTCTTCACTTCTCCGGCCACCCACGTGATGTAAACCCATCCGTCATAGGCCCAGAAGACCGCGATCAATCCCACGCCCAGAGCTGAAATCAACTGGGTCGGCCCGAGCCCCATGCTCAAGGCAGTTCCATGCGCTTGAAAGTTGGACCAGTGCCCTTTGCCGATGGCGAATCCGAGCAAAACGAACGCCGCCATCGCCGTGAACTTGGTCCATGTGGAGACATTCTGTAGCAACGCGCCCCATCTCAGTCCCACTACGTTCACGAATGTGAGAACCGCGATCAATACCAATCCGAACAAATGCGCGCGTGTCACCGCGATTCCCAGTATTGAAAAGGCGACATGTTCCTGCGAGACGAATGGAACGACCTGCCCGACGTAAGCAGCCGATGCGACCGAGAGTGCGGCGATTGTCCCGCCGTTCGCCACCGCGAACAGCATCCACCCGTACAGAAACGCAATCAGGTCGCCGTAGGCCTCGCGCAGATAAATGTACTGGCCGCCCGAGTCGGGAAACATCGATCCCAACTCGGCAAACGCGAAGCACGCACACAGAGAAATCAGCGCTCCCAGCACCCACACCAGCAGAAACAGCACCGGTTGCGGCAGTGGTGTAGCAATGTCCTTGGCGGTCAGAAATATCGACGAGCCGATGATGCCGCTGACCAGCAGTAGCACGGAATCCAGCAGCCCAAGCCCCCGGACCAGTGTGGGTTTACCGTGCGATGGGGCTGAAGATTGCGGGGTATCGACAGCAGGCAAGACCGGGGTAGGTTCCATTATCCGATTCCGAGTTCGTCGGGAGATTCCAGCGGAGTGCCGCATCGCCGGCAAATTACGGCCGCGCAGTCCCCGCAGATCAAAGGATCATTCACTTCTTGTGCACAATTCGGGCAGTAGAGCGGTACCGGACCAGGCTTCGGCGGTGGATTCTGCGGGCGCGTGACCATAAGGAAGAAAACTGTAGCATACAACCCCGACCCTCACTAGCGCCCGCGTCGAGCCCGAAAGCGTGATTTCTCGCACGGAAAAACTTACAGTTCCAGAACTATGCTATGTGCGGCAAGCTGTACGCCAGGAGGTTCATTATGCACCGTATCGCCCTTGTGCACTCAGCACCGACCGATCCCGAGATCGCGGTTGTGCAAATCTCCAAAGAAGACCACGACAAATTGATTACCGATGCCACTAAGTTCTTCCAAAGTAACTCTGTGTTCAGTAAGCCGGTCAAGGAGGCCAAAGTGCAGCATCCCTCAGAGCCGGCCACGATGGTAGCGGAAGGGGCGTCAGCCGTAGGCTCCACCTGCATGCTTGTGTTGGTGCATATGCCGGCCTGCAACGTAATTGGATATTGCATTCCTCTTTGATGCTACTTGTTTAAGGAGAAAGCCTCATCCGATTTGAGAGTTCCTGGAATCTGGAATCAGACCGCAACTCGTCGAGAGCCGGATCCACCTTCATCCAGGCGAGGTAGAGGTCGCGCTCTTTGTAGGCTTTATCGAGCCATTGCAGAGCCCTTTCTTTGTCTCCAACAGCCGTGTAGAGCACGCTGATGAAATATGGGGGAACGTACGCCTGGCGTGATTGTTGCAGCAGTTGGGCAAGAATCGTGCGCGCCTCGTCCTCATTCCCGCTGAGCGCATAACTGCGTCCAAGCAGAACCGCCCACACCGGCTGTTTCCCCGAGAGTATCCATGCCTTCTTGCTCTCCTCAACTGCTTGTTGATATTGACCACGGCCCATGTAGCTATATGCCAGACAGGAGCGGGAGCTTTCATGATTAGGGGCGAGTTCCACGACCTTCTGGCAATGCTCGAATGCGTCGTCGTAGCGGCGGGCGCAGTACGACACCCATCCGGCGGTCCACTCGTTCATGAAGTACAGCGGATCCAGTTCCTGCGCCATACGGATTTGTGCCCGGGCATCATCCGTTCGACCCATGGCCGCCAGGAAAACCGAGTACATGCGATGCGCTTCGGCATCGTTGGGATTGAGCTGGAGCGCCCGCTGATACTCGCGATCGGCCCCTGTCCAATCCCAGTCCCCATAGAACTGGACCGTGGCCAATGCGGTGTGAGCGTGAGCCAGAGTTTCGTCCAGCGATATAGCTTTGCGCGCATACTCACGAGCTTTGGGCATCGTTTCCCGGGTTGGCAGGCGAACGTCGTTCCAGTAGGAATCGGCCAGTCCCGCATATGCGGGAGCATAGTTCGGATCCAACTGAATGGCCTGCTCGAAATACTGCCGCGACTTCGCGCTCTGCTCCGACGTTCCGTATTGCAGGTATTTCGCCCTTAAGTACGCCTCCTGGGCAGCAGGTTCTACCGGGTGGGCGGCCGCTAATCGGCCGCGATCTTTTCTTTCCAGATTGATCTGGATCTGACTCGCAATGGCCAGAGCCAGCTCACGCTGCAAGGCCAGCAGATCGCGGAACTCGCTCTCGTACGTGTGAGACCACAACTGCCGGTCGTCCGCTGCGCTAACAAGGCGAGCCGATACCTGCACGGTCTTATCCGTGCGCATCACCGATCCCTCGACGACCGCCTCTACGTTCAACTCGTGCCCAATTTCGCGCAACGGCTTGCGCTCCGTCTTGTATCGCTCCACGGATGTCCGCGAGATGATTCGCCGCAGTATGTTCATCTGACCCAGATCGGTGATGAGGAAATCCGTCATTCCGTCCGCTAGGTACGCTTGCTGAGGGTCACCGGACAGATTCGCAAAAGGCAGTACGGCCAGGGATTCAATTAGTACCGCAGGTTCCCGAATCAGGCCAACCCGTCGGTTCGTGAGTTGGAAAAGCACAATCAACAACAACAGCGCCAGCAAGGCGGCCGAGCCGTACGTTCTCGCCTTCGCAAGCCGCGAGGGTTTCGGAGCGGCATTCGACGCGGCCAACTCATGCAATTCCCGCGCCAGTTCCTTCGCCGACTGATACCGTTTTTCCGGATCCTTTTCCAGACACTTTAAAATGATGGCTTCGATTCGCGGCGAGACCCCGGGTCGGCTGCGAGAGGGTGGAAGTGGTGCCTTGTGCAGAATGTCGTCAACCAGCGCCGTGAAGAGCCTCTGCTCAAACGGGGTATGCCCAGTACAAAGCTCGAACAATACCGCCCCGGCGGAGTAAATGTCTGTACGCGCGTCCGCCGCTTGCCCAAGAACCTGTTCCGCCGACATATAGGGCAGCGTTCCCGAGCAGTCCGCCTGACCATCGAGGCTCGTTGTGCTCGCCAGCGGACTGAAAGTCAGCGTCGACCGAGCGAGCCCAAAGTCCAGAATCTTCAGGCGATTATCCTTGGTGAGCCGCAGATTTCCCGGTTTCAGGTCTCGGTGAATCACTCCCTGTTCGTGGGCCGCCGCGAGTCCTTCCGCCATCTGCATTCCGATCTTAACGACTTCCTTTTCCGGCAACGCTCCTTCCCGGACTTTTTCATCCAACGCCTGTCCCGGGACGTACTCCATTACCAGAAAATCCAGATTCTGCTGGGTATCGAAGTCGAGAACGGTAACGATGTTGGGATGGTTCAGTTTGGAGAGAGCGTGAGCTTCTTTACGGAAAAGTTTGCGGCTGTGCTCGCTGGTGTCGTAAGGCAAGACTTTCAGCGCGACCGCATGCCCCAGGTGCGCGTCATGAGCCAGAAATACCTCCCCCATTCCGCCCTCGCCGATCTTCTCGACGATACGGTAATGGCCCAGTTCGCAGCCAATCAAAGAGCGATGGCTCAGTGCCGAGTTCATACGGGGAAGTCTCCTTCCCCCTCTCGGGCAATCGTAGGTCCGGATGTCAGGGGAGTCAATGGAGAATCCACAAGTTTTTGGGCAAGCTGCTGAAAAATTACGCCTATAAGAATTGCCAGGTGCCGTGCTGTCGGTGATTCCTCACTTCGTGATAAAAGAACACTGGCTACTCGGCCACAGGGTAGAGGAGCAATATGCCGGACAAACCGCAAACCCCAGACGAGAAACTACAGCACGAATTCAATCAATGGGCCGTGGCAGGCGAAGGCGAGAAGATGGAGCGCCATCATCTAGACATCACCGAGAAAACGATTCGGCTGATGAATCTGCGTCCCGGGGAACGAGTGCTTGATCTGGGTTGTGGTTCAGGATGGGCGACGCGTTTGCTCGCCCGGTTGGTGGGCGACGGTCCGGAAGGATTCGGACAGGTCGTGGGCCTCGACGTTTCCGACGAAATGGTGCGTCAAGCCCGCGAGGCTTCGAAGGACTTCGAAAACATTCTGTACGTCTGGGGATCGGCGCAGCAGATTCCATGGGAAGAGAACTTCTTCGACAAAGTCTTGTCGGTGGAGTCGTTTTACTATTACGCCGACCAGGATCGCGCGCTCATGGAATTATTCCGCGTGATGGCGCCGCGGGCAAGGCTGTTCATCCTGATCAACCTCTACAAAGAGAACAAATACTCTCTGCAGTGGGTGGACAAACTCAAGGTACCGGTGCACGTGCGGTCCGCGGGCGAATATGTCGAATTACTGAAGAAACACGCCTTCGAGAATATCGAGGCGCGTCGCATCCCCGACGACACGCCCACTCCGGGCGATTACAAGACGAAGTCGTTCAACAGCCTCGATGATCTCCGGGCGTTCAAACGGGAAGGCGCATTACTCCTGATGGCGTCAAAGCCAGACCTGCGTACCCCCGCCCCGGGATACACGATCTATTAGACTGCGACAGCGCGGCCCCAACCGTAGCGCCGGCGTCTCGCTGCCACATGCCGGTACCATTCTCGGCAGCTAAATTTCGCTATCGTCGTCGTCATCTTTGTCGCGATGGCTGCGATCCTTCGCCGGACTCATGGCGTGCCCGTCCTGCGCATGTTGAATCTCAACTCTGCCGTTTACATTTGACAGCTTGATGTGTGCTCCGCCTTTGCCCAGTTCTCCGCGCAGGTCATGTCCGACGAAACGGTGATGATTCACATGCAGTCCAAAATCGTTGTTGATTCCGCCAGAGACCGTGCTGGCCTCGACTTCCGCGTTGGAATCGGAAGGAATCGTCAGATCGACGGACCCATTCACTGAATTCAATTCGACTGATTGACCGGCAAGTTGGTTGAACTTCGCCTCCAGTCTTCCATTGATGGTTGAAAGCTCGGCGCGCCCGGAAAGATCGTGTGCTTCCAACCGCCCGTTAATGCAGGACGCCCGGACTTCACCGCTCATCCCGGTAACGTCCAGCGATCCGTTAATCAGTTTGATTTCGTCCAGTCGCACGCTACGCGGTACGGTCAACGTATATTCCACTCCGGCGGGATTATTATGCGATCCCCAATTCCATGTGTTGTCGTGGTCGTGGTACTTGGTCCGAATTGTGAGGCGGTCTTTCCCAGAGTCGATCTCAATTTTCGCCTCATCCAGCCGTTCTTTCGTGTCGGCATATTTCACCGCATCGACCTTCACTTCATTCCGGTCCCAGCTGGAAATGTGCACCGCACCGTTAATGTTGTCGAGTTCAATGCGGCCATCAAGGGTAATGGTGTACGTCTGATGAAATTCTTCCGTGAACGCCCCGCGGTGGTCGGAGGCATGTGCCCCAAGGGCTAGGATCAACAGTGCGCATACGGACCCCAGGACGGCTCCCAACCACGTGACAGAATTACGATAGCGGTTCATGGCTCTCTTCCTTTCAACGGGTTAGACGTTGCGCCTCGCAATTCGTGAGAAGACCAACTGAAAAAAGCTGCATTCCCACACCGTGAGATACGAAAGTTGCCTCGGTGATGTTTCCTGGATTGCATCGATCTTGACTGTCTGGGACATGCGCGTTAAACATCCCCTCGTTCACGCGCTCCCATCAGGAAATGCTCAAGTTGAAATCCATGGGAGAGGGCATAAGGTCGTAATCAACGGCGTGCTCAACGGCGTGCTCGACAGTAAGCTCAACCAGATCCATGAACTCAAGATCGATCTGGACCAGAAGCTGTAGCCTTCTTGCTGGTTTCGGTAAGCAGGAACACGCAAAGAATCGTCATCTCCGGTTCGATCGGAACCCGGTATCGCGGGCTCGGGAACACAACGTAGTAGATTGCTGGATACAGCAATACCAGCCAGAACAGCAACCATACCCCCGGCCGGCGCAACCGCAACGCCCGCCCCAAACCCCAAAACATCAGCACCGACGAAGCCAGGAACAACGAGTTCTTTGCTTCATTCATCCATGGCGGCTGCGTAGCTTTTGGTGATCCTGCCCAGAAATAGATGAACCTCTTGACGCATAACACCGCAAATCTCGTGTAATCGGCCTTGATATAGTCGAGAGCCTCCTGTTTGCGCATGGCGATATACACGAGTTCCCCCATGGACTGATACTGCCGCAGCGCATACACATCCTGGGTCGGATGGAGGTATTCCATCCACGTGCCATCGGCGCCGGGACCATTGCCGAGGCGAAGTTCCGCGCCAAAATTATCGCGAATGAAAATGAATCTGCTGAATGTCTGATAATTCCGAACGAGCCACGGAGTAATGCAGCCGAAAAAAACTATGGACGCCAGCACCACGCCCGCCAGCGATCGCTTCCCGCGTCTTGCTCGCCTGTACCAGGTCCACAACCCGGCAGCGGGTAGAAACGACAGCAGGGAAGTGCTGTTCAACGCAGCAATGCCCCACAGCAGTCCGAACGAGAACCACGGCATCCAGCCATCACGATCTTCGAGTAGCAGCGCGAGCCAGAAGATCGTCGCCATGAGAAACGCCGACAAGCTAGTCTCCCAGATCCAGCGTGTAGACCAAAACATTACGTTGGGCAATAGCGCCCACGCCCATGCCGATCCAACCCCTACTTTTTGGGCAAACAACCTGCGTCCAATCAGAAGGATTGGAACGCACGTCAGCGCGGAAAAAGTGCTGTTTACCGTCAGCAACACAAATGCCGACACTTTGGAATAGATTCCGAAAACAAAAAACACACTGGCAATCAGATAGGGATAGAGCGGGGACTCCCACGCGGTTGGCCCGGTCGAGGGGCCGAACGGATTGCTAAATCCGTGTCCCGAGGCGATCGAAGCGGCGATCCGCCCCATCTCCCATCCAAAGCTGAAGTTATCGTCTGTATTCTTGAACCTGTAAGTGTGGCCTATGACGATCCATCCAATGCGTAGCAGCAGTGCGACGCCGGCAATCCACACGGGCGATGAGAGGATCTGTGTCCAGGCAACTGGAAACGCACTGGAGCTTTGCGTGTGGTCCGCGACCGATTTTGATTTCATGAGTTGCTCTATTTGTAGCTGAGGTGATGCCCCGGAGCAACCTGGCATCGCGATTCAGGCGCAATCGTGCCGGCGGCGTACAATTCGTCATCCCGCACGGAGGTGCATCATGATTCTGGGGATGACAACTTCGACATTCACTCTGCTGCATGTTCTGATCAGTCTGGTGGGGATTGGTTCAGGACTTGTCGTGATGTACGGGCTCCTAACTTCGCAACGGCTCAGTCGCTGGACGGCGCTCTTCCTCGTGAGCACAGTCGCCACCAGCCTGAGCGGATTCGGCTTTCCGTTTCAGCATCTCTTGCCGTCGCACAAAGTCGGAATACTGTCCCTGGTTGTGTTGGCGATCGCGATGGTTGCACGCTATGGCCTGCAAATGAGGGGTCCGTGGCGCTGGATCTATGTCGTTGGCGCATCGGTTGCGCTGTACTTCAACGTTTTCGTGCTGGTGGTGCAGTTGTTTGAAAAAGTCCCAGCCCTGAAAGCTCTGGCTCCGACACAGAAGGAATCGCCATTCCTGGTTGCACAGTTGCTCGTATTGGGGTTGTTTCTGGCGCTGACGGCAATATCCATCAAACGGTTTGATGTCGGGTCACGGGTTGGTAGGAGTTCCAAATCTGCTTTCTCGGACGAGGGAGAAAGACGGGTAGCCTGAGGCTTGTGGATTCACTGCGCTGATTTGTGAGCACAGGAGATCGTGGGAGTGGTGCGCCTCGGCGCAGGCCTGCCCGCGTCCGTCGCAATGAAAAAGGTCCAAATCCGATAAAATAAAGGTTTTACCGGACTCCTTCTTTGACTCCTGATCTCATCTTGGCCGCGGGTGTGGCAGCGTTGGCCGCCCCCAAGGGCATTGGGCACTACATCCGCCAGCATTTTCTCGACACCACGTTTCGCGGGCTTTACCACGCAAACGCGTTCGACGTGGCGTTGCTGGTGCCCTATTTCATTGTTCTGATCCTGCTGGCTGGCTATGGGATGCACCGCTACATTCTGGTCTATCTCTACTACAAGCACCGCAAGAACCGACCCACGGTGCCGCTATCCCAGTTCGAAGAGTTGCCCCGGATCACCGTGCAACTGCCGATCTTCAACGAGCAATATGTCGTGGAGCGGTTGCTGGAGGCGGTCTGCAAGCTGAATTATCCGCGCGAGAAACTCGACATCCAGGTACTCGACGATTCCACCGACGAGACCGTCGACGTCGCGCGAAATCTGGTGGAGCGCTACGCGACGCTTGGCAATCCCATCAGTTATCACCACCGCACGAATCGCCACGGATTCAAAGCCGGCGCATTGGCTGAGGGACTTCAAACGGCTAAAGGGGAGTTTGTCGCCATCTTTGACGCCGACTTCACCCCTCCGGAAGATTTCCTGCTGCTTACCATCCATCACTTCACCAACCCGAAAATCGGCATGGTGCAAACGCGCTGGACCCACATCAACCGTCACTATTCCTTCCTGACCGAAGTGGAGGCCATCCTGCTCGATGGCCACTTTGTGCTCGAGCACTCGGGCCGCGCCCGTACTGGCCTGTTCTTCAACTTCAACGGCACTGCCGGCATGTGGCGACGCGCTGCCATTGACGAGGCCGGAGGCTGGCAACACGACACGCTCACGGAAGACACCGATCTTTCCTATCGCGCCCAGCTCAAGGGATGGAAGTTCATCTACCTGCAAGACGTGGAGTGTCCTGCGGAGTTGCCCGTCGAGATGACCGCGTTCAAAACCCAGCAGGCGCGCTGGGCCAAGGGTCTGATCCAAACGGGGAAGAAGATTCTGCCGCGCGTGCTGAGCAGCGACGCGCCTTTGCACAACAAAATAGAAGCCTGGTATCACCTCACGGCCAACATCAGCTATCCGCTGATGATCATGCTCTCGGTATTGCTGCTGCCGGCCATGATCATTCGCTTCTATCAGGGCTGGTTCCAGATGCTCTACATTGATCTGCCTCTGTTCATGGCGTCGACGTTTTCCATCTCAAGCTTCTATCTGGTCTCACAGCGCGAACTGTTTCCCCGAAGCTGGCCCCGCGCCCTCTTGTACCTGCCATTTCTGATGGCACTCGGAATCGGCTTGACCATCACCAACACAAAAGCCGTAATCGAGGCGCTGATCGGCAAGGAGAGCGCCTTCGCGCGCACACCCAAATATCGAGTCGAATCAAAGCAAGACAAAGTCGGCGCCACCAAATACCGCAAGCGCTTGGGATGGGTGCCGTGGCTGGAGTTGCTGATCGGTGCCTACTTTGCACTCACGGTGTACTACGCAGTAGAAAACGAAAACTACATCACGGTTCCATTCCTTCTGTTGTTCGTTGTGGGCTATTGGTACACGGGACTGATGTCGTTACTCCAGGGCCGATTTGGACGTGCCTCGGGTACCGCGACCACGCACACGAAGCCGTTCCCGGTCGGTGTTTAGCATCTCTAACGGACGCTAGTTTGATGATGTCGCAGCGCCCGGAAGTCAGACTTACTGCTGTTCATTCGGCTTCTGGCCTTCGCTTCGCCACTCATTTACAATCCAGTCGCTGAAGGTTCTCGCCCGGACGTAGATGGTTCACTCCGCAGTGAGAATTTCGAAAGGAGGATGCGATGCACCGCTCGCATAGAATTCTCCACTTCGCTTCCCTCATAATTCTTCTGCTATTCGTCCTCAGTTGCGGAAGTGCCCACGATTCCGACGAATACTACGTTCTGGTCTCGGCAAACCTGCAAGTGCCTTATTGGAAAACTGCAGGAACAGGATTTTCGAACGCGGCGGCGCAATTCAAGGTGCGCTCGGATTTCACCGGGCCGCAGACTTACGATCCCAAAGCCGAGCGCGACGCGTTAGATCAGGCCGTGCAGAAAAAAGCCACCGGCATCTTGCTGGCCGTGACCGACCCAGCGCTGTTGAATGACGGTATCGATAAAGCCGTGGCCGCGGGAATTCCAGTCATCACCATCGACTCGGACGCGCCCTCAAGCAAGCGGCTGTTCTTTATAGGCACCAACAACTATCAAGCGGGCTTTACCGGCGGACAGCGCCTGGCGCAGGAACTCAAGGGTAAAGGTAACGTCGTAGTCTTCACCATGCCCGACCAGTCAAACCTGCAGGATCGCTTGCGCGGATATGAGGAAGCTCTAACCCGCACGCCCGAAATCAAAATCACCCGCGTGGTAGATATCCAGGGAGATCCGAGGATCGCATTCGATACGACCACGCAAATCATTGGCAAAGAGCGTGACAAGGTGGACGCCTTCGTTTGCCTGGAGGCGCAGTCGGGTAAGGAAGTCGCGGGGGTGCTGAACAGCTATAAGGTGACCGGCAAGGTCGTGATCGCGATGGACACCGACCAGGAGACGCTCGACTGGATACAGAAAGGCGTGATCGCCGCCACGATTGCACAAAAGCCCTATACCATGGCCTTTGTCGGCATGCAGATGCTCGACAATCTCTATCACCACAAGCCTTCTTCACTGGACAAGGATTGGGCAAAAGACAGTTATGCGCCGATCCCGGATTTTGTGGATACTGGTTCAGATCTGATCGACAAGAGCAATGTTGAATCGTTCATCCAGGCGGGGAAGGATCTGGCGTTGCCAAAGTAAACTCCACACGTTTTGAGTGAAACACCCAACGTAAATTTCACTTGAGGATCAATTCTGATGCGAAGGCCGCTGCTTTCCTTTTTCTGTCTGTTGTTGATCTTTTCGGCTGGACATGCTCTGGAGCGTCAACCCGGCGCTGATTATCACGCGCGGCGTGAGGCGCTGGCCAGGAAAGCGGGCGGAGTGGTAGTGCTGTTAGCGCCACTCGAAGAAATAGATGCGGCGTATGAGTTTCGCCAGGAAAACAATTTCTATTACCTTTCGGGTGTGACCGTGCCGGGAGCAGGATTGCTCGTTGCACCAGCAGTCGAGGCTAAAGGCGACTCCCCAGCGCGAGCCTATACGGAAATCTTGTTCCTGCCTCCACGCAACTTACGCCTCGAGAAGTACACCGGTCCGCAGATGGGCGCGGATGATCCCCAAGCTCCAAAGGCAACCGGCTTCGATCGCGTGGAAGAGATGGGCAAACTCCCGGAGGAAGTCGCGAAGTTGCTGGCCAATCAGCGTTCGGTGGTTTATACGGAGTTGTCTTCGCAGGGAAGCACTCCCGCCAGCGAAGATATGGTCGGATTCCTGAGACACAGCAACTCCATGGTTTTCTTCCAGGACGTCAAACCGATGCTGAGTTCGCTGCGGACGATCAAAGACGCGGGCGAAATTGCTCTGATCCGCAAAGCGGTGGATGCCTCCGTGGCCGCGCACCTTGCGGCAATGAAAGCCGTGAAGCCGAACATGAAGGAGTATGAAATCTCCGCCCTGATGAAATACGAGTGGGACAAACGCGGCTGCGAGCGCCCGTCGTACGCACCAATCGTCGGTTCGGGGCACAATTCCACAGTCCTGCATTACTCGGAAGACACCAACGTTATGAACGCTGGCGATGTGGTTGTGATTGACGCGGCGGCGGAATGTTCCATGTACGCGGCTGACATCACTCGCACGCTGCCGGTTAACGGCCATTTCACGCCGCGGCAGAAAGAGATCTACGACATCGTGCTGTGCGCCCAGGAGGCAGCCGTATCGGTGTTCCAGTCTTGCAAGTCGATGCTCGTGGGCGATTCCGATGCATCGCTCAATAAAGTCGCAAGGGACTACATCAAGTCTCACGGCAAAGATCTTCACGGCCAGTCGCTGGATCAATATTTCATCCACGGTTTGGGGCACTATATCGGGCTCAACGTGCACGACCCGGGAGACTATAAAGTTCCCCTGGAGCCTGGGATGGCTTTCACCATTGAGCCGGGAATCTACATTCCCGAAGAAGACATCGGTGTTCGCATCGAAGATGACTTTGTAGTCGGGGCCGATGGCAAGTTGATCAAGTTGAGTGCCGCGTTGCCATCGAAGGCGGACGATGTCGAGAAGACGATGGCAGGGAAGTAGGGGGGCGTGCTAAGACACGTACTCCCGGATGTACTCGTCTTTCGTGTGCGCCAGTTCGCGGATGTCCCCGTCGAAGATCACTTTGCCATCGCGAAGAATCAGGAAACTCATTGGCACGTCGCAGTACTGGCCGCGAGGCAAGGCGCGCAATTGATTCGTTCGCTTATCGAACTCGTGCGTGGCCATCGTGAAAGCATCCTGCAGGCGGTGCGTGACCAGCAGGGAACTAGTCCGGTACACATCACGCTGCTTCATAACCAATTCGATAATGGTATTGGATGTAACCGGGTCAAGACCGCCGGTCGGAGAATCGTAAAGCAGCAACTCCGGTTGCGTGATAATCGCGCGTGCAATGGCAACTCGGCGGCGCATGCCTCCCGAGAGTTCAGAAGGAAACAGGTCGAGCGTGTGTTCCAATTCCACGAACCGCAGTGACTCCCGCACCCGGCTGTCGATTGAATCGTCGTAAATCCCGTGCTCTTCCGTAAGCCGATATGCGACATTTTCGCGCACCGTGAGGGAGTCAAACAGTGCGCTCTCTTGGAACACCATCCCCAACCTGGAGCGCATGGGGAACAGATCCTGCTCTCGCAGTTGCGTGACTTCGTTGCCCAAAACCGTGATTCGTCCGGAGTCGGGCGGCAGCAGTCCCAGAACAAGCTTCAAGATCGTGCTCTTGCCTGATCCCGCGACGCCAAACAGAGCCTTCGTCTCACCGAATGGGAGTTGAAAAGAGACGCCGCGCAACACTTGATTGTCTCCAAAGGCAAGATGCACGTCCTCGAAGACGATGGCGGACCTGGAGGACGCCTGCTCGGGCTTTACTGGACAGTCGATGGGAACAATGGGCGCGGACATGCAGCTACCTGTAGGACAGCAAAGAGATCAACAGTTTGGTGACAAAGAAGTCGGTTACCAGGATCAACACCGATGCGGCGACTACCGCCTGAGTGGTTGCCCGGCCCACACCCTGCGTGCCTCCCCGGGCCGTGATCCCGTAGAAGCATCCGATGGTCGCGATGATGAAGCCGAACAAAGCCGGCTTGACCAGTCCCATGAAAACGTCCTGAAAAACCAGAACCTGCCAGGCATTGCTCCAATATTGATGGGCGTCGAGGCTCAGGAAGAGCTTGGCCACCATCAGTCCGCCCGCGAGTCCCACCAGATCTGAAATGATGCTCAGGAAAAACAGCATGAATACTGTCGCGGTCACGCGCGGAGTTACCAACTTCTTCATGGGGTCGGTGCCCAGCGCGCGCATGGCGTCGATCTGCTCGGTGACGACCATCGATCCAAGTTCGCTGGCCATGCCGGAGGAATTTCGCCCCGCTACCATCAGGCCGGTCAGCACAGGTCCTAACTCGCGCACCATAGAGGTCGAAACCAGTTGGCCGATCAGGGTGATCGAGCCAAACCGCTGCAGAGTGTTGGCCGTCTGGAGCGCGAGTACGCCACCAGTAAAGAAACCAGTCAGCACCACAATTGGCAAGGAACCGACTCCGATCAGATCAGCTTGCTGGACCATGTCAGCGAAATAGAGAGGCTTGCGGACAAGATTGCCCACCGACTGTGCGGCAAGCAGGGTGTATTCCTGAACCGCCTGGATCTTTTGCTTGACGAACTCCGTGGGCGAAGTCAGTTCCATGCGATTCGGAGGCTCGGAGCATGAGCTGTCCCGAGCTCCGGGCTTGACCGAAATATAACAGATCAGAGGACGGACGCTAGACCTGAGAGCTCAGGATTGAGACCCGAAAAGTAAACTGCTGGACAATAAGTCTGTATGCTCTTGTATTGGAGAGCGAAGAGAGGTTGCTGAGGTCCGGAAGACGAGGTCTGTGATCCGGATCTATCCGCGGCCCTTCTTCTTGATCTCGATATTCAGCCGGCGGATCTTCTGGTTCAGCGTGGAAAGTGGAACGTGGAATCGCTCGGCGGCTTCGGTCTGATTCCAATTACAGCGTTCGAGCATATCGGTGATCACCCGGCGCTCTACATCTTCGACGATCTCAAACAGTGACGCGTCTGACGGGACATCGTGCAAGGTGAGCGATGAACCGCGCCCCATCAATGACTCGGGGAGCAGGTCCATGCTGATTTCAGGTCCTGACGAGAGCACGACGGCGCGCTCGATCACATTTTCCAGTTCGCGCACGTTGCCAGGCCACGAGTAAGCCATCAGCGGGCGCAGCGCCTCCGGGGTGACGCGCGGCGTGGAGCGCCCGTTTTCTTCGGCGTACTTCTTCAGGAAGAACTCCACCAATAAAGGAATGTCTTCCTTGCGCTGCCGCAGTGGCGGCAATTCGACGGTGATCACGTTCAGCCGATAGAAGAGGTCTTCGCGGAAGCGCCCTTCGCGCACCATTTAGCGCAGATCGATGTTCGTGGCCGCGAGGATGCGAACGTCGACCTGTATCTCCTGAATTCCTCCAAGGTGCATGAAGCGGCGATCCTGCAAAACGCGCAGAATCTTGGCCTGCGTCTCCAATCCCATCGTGGCGATTTCGTCCAGAAACAGAGTGCCTTTGTCCGCGACCTCAAAAAGCCCCTTTTTCGAGGCAATGGCGCTGGTAAACGCTCCCTTCACATGGCCAAACAGTGTGGACTCCAGCAAATCCGTGGGCATGGACCCGGTGTTGACTGGAACGAACGGCTTATCGCGGCGTGGAGAATTCAGGTGGATCGCTTTCGCGATGACTTCCTTGCCCGTTCCGCTCTCGCCCTGCAACAGCACGGTGGAACGGCTGTTCGCCACCTGGGCGACCAGATCAAAAATCTTGAGCATGGGCTCGCTTTTGCCAACAATATTTTCGAAGTTGTAGCGCTGCTTGAGGGCGCGCTTGAGTTGAACATTCTCTTCTTCTGCCCGGCGCCAGCCGCCGGCGGCCCGCACATCGGCGAGAAGCTTCTCGTTGTCCCATGGCGTCTGTACGAAATTCGTCGCGCCCGACTGCATGGCGCGCACCGCATTCTCCACGGTTCCAAAGGCGGTGATCATAATGACCGGCAGGCGTGAGTCGTGGGTGCGGATTTCCGAAAGAATCTCCATGCCGTCGCGTCCGGGCAGAGCCAGATCCAGCAGCACGAGATCGAACGACCGGTCGGCCATCAGCAAGAGGCCGTCTTCGCCGGTGCCTGCGGTCTCGACTTCGAATCCTTCCATATCGAGCAGTGTCTGAAGGGATTCACGAATCTCGGCCTCATCATCGATGATAAGCACCGAGCCCGCC
>VFSW01007766.1_pt1 | contig 15517 bp, 17 predicted proteins | sample 5358111 | NCBI WGS metagenome assembly VFSW01 (sample SAMN11554181, study PRJNA540505) | mine drainage metagenome | isolation source: sediment from site ElyBrook_90M | place: USA: Ely Copper Mine, Vershire, VT | collected 2017
TTCCGGAACAGGGTCTTGTCGCCGTAGGAGAAGCCCATTTTTTCCGTGCGCAGCAACAGGTCTGGGCTGCGCTCCGGCGCCTCGATTTCCAGCTCGAAATGGCCGTCGGTGACATGCGCCGGAGCGATGCGCGTGAGCCGCTCCAGCGCCTTGACGCGGCTTTGCGCCTGCTTGGCTTTGGCGGCACTGGCGCGGAAGCGGCGGACGAAATCCTCCAGGTGGGCGATCTTCGCCTGTTGCGTCTGGAAAGCCTGGTTCTGCTGGGCGATTTTTTCGGCGCGGGCACGCTCGAAGTCGTCGTAGTCGCCGGCATAGTTGTCGATGGTGCAGTCGTGGACGTGGGCGATGCGGTTGACGGAGGCGTTGAGAAATTCCCTGTCGTGCGAGACCAGCAGAATGCTGCCGGGGTAGCGCGCCAGGTATTGTTCGAGCCAGAGGATGGCTTCGAGGTCGAGATGGTTGGTGGGCTCGTCGAGCAGCAGTAGATCGGCCCGATGCATCAGCGCACGAGCGAGGTTGAGCCGCATGCGCCAGCCGCCGGAGAAGCTCGTCACCGGGCGTTCCAGCGCATCGTTGGCGAAGCCCAAGCCATTCAGGAGCTGTGCTGCGCGGGCCTTGGCGGCGTAGCCGTCGATGGCCTCGAAGCGATGCTGCGCGTCGAACCAGGCGGCGTCATGCTGTTCCCGCGCCAGGACTTTTTCCAGCTGGCGCAACTGGACGTCGCCGTCGAGCACGAATTCCAGCGCGGGTAGCGTGGAGTTGGCGATCTCCTGTTCGACAAAGGCCAGCGTCTTGCCGGCTTGCAGGGAGATTTCGCCGCTGTCGGGTATGATCTCGCCGCGGATCAGGCGGAACAGGGTGGATTTACCGCAGCCGTTCTTGCCCACCAGGCCGATGCGCTGGTTGGAGTAGGCCTGCAAATTCGCTTGCTGGAACAGGGGCATGCCGCCCTGCAAATAGGTCATGTTCTGGATGTTGAGCATGGCGCCATGATACCAGATGCTTTCATCGGCTTACCTTGAAAAACCGGCGCTGTTCCCTATATTTAAACCTGCGGCAAGAAAAGTTGCCGGTTTTTCATGGACTTTGATCAAGGAGAACGATGATGGCGAACATTACCCGTTACGACCCGTTTGACGTGGCTTTAGACCCTTTCGACGACATCTTCCGGGGCTTTCTCCGCCCGGTGCGTTTCGAGGGGCAGCCCCAGCCGATGCAGATCAAGATGGACGTGAAGGAAGACGAGAAGAACTACAATGTCCATGCCGAGATTCCCGGCGTGAAGAAGGAGGACATACACGTTGCCATCGAAGGCAACCAGGTCAGCATCAGTGCCGAGGTGAAGAAAGAAAAAGAGGAAAAGGAAGGAGAGAAAGTGCTGCGCAGCGAACGCTATTATGGCAAGGTGTTCCGCAGCTTTACCCTTGGACAGGATGTGGACGATGCCAAGGCAATCGCCAAGTATGACGGGGGCGTTCTTAACCTGACCCTGCCGAAGAAGGCCACCTCCAGCGCGAAGAAACTGGCCGTCCAGTAATTCCGGCAACCCTTGAAAAAGGCGGCCCTGTGCCGCCTTTTTTGTTTGAGCTAAAATAGGCTGATTACCACCTTGGGCGAAAGACTCCAACCATGCCACTGAGCGCATCCACCGCAAAAGAAAAAGCCGCAATCCTTTCCGAGGCGCTGCCCTATATCCAGCGCTTCCACGGCAAGACCATCGTGATCAAGTACGGCGGCAACGCCATGACCGACGAGAAGCTGAAGCAAGGCTTCGCCCGCGACGTGGTGCTGCTCAAGCTGGTCGGCCTGAACCCGGTGATCGTCCACGGCGGAGGGCCGCAGATCAACGACTTGCTGAAGCGGGTCGGCAAGGAGTGCGTCTTCGTCCAGGGCATGCGCGTCACCGACCGGGAGACCATGGAAATCGTCGAGATGGTGCTCGGCGGTCTGGTCAACAAGGACATCGTCAACCTGATCAACCATCATGGCGGCAGGGCGGTGGGATTGACCGGCAAGGACGGCGAGTTCATCCAGGCAAAAAAACTGAGGATCAAGCACGCCGAGAAAGTGGGCGAGTATATCGACATCGGCCAGGTCGGCGAGGTGGTGAGCATCGACCCGGAACTGGTGGCGCTGCTCTACTCGCACGACTTCATCCCGGTGATCGCGCCGATTGGCGTGGGCGAGCAGGGAGAATCCTACAACATCAACGCCGACCTGGTGGCAGGTAAGCTGGCGGAAACCCTCAAGGCCGAGAAGCTGATCCTGCTCACCAACACCGCCGGCGTGCTCGACAAGGAAGGCAACCTGCTCACCGGCCTGACGGCCACCAGGGTGGACGAGCTGATCGCCGACGGCACCATCAGCGGCGGCATGATCCCGAAAATTTCCATGGCCCTGGAGGCGGTGAAGAACGGCGTCAGGACCAGCCACATCATCGATGGCCGGGTGGAGCACGCACTGCTGCTGGAAGTTCTCACCGACGAGGGCGTGGGCACCCTGATCCGGGCGAACGATTGAACTCATCCAGGGTCTGGGTGTTCGACCTCGACAACACTCTGCACAATGCCGGCGCGCACATTTTTCCGCACATGAACCGGGCCATGACGCAGTATCTCCAAGACTTCCTCGGCCTCGACGAAGCGGGGGCGAACGCGTTGCGCGAGCGCTACTGGCTGCGCTACGGCGCGACCCTGCAAGGGTTGATGCGGCATCATGGCACGGATCCAGCCCATTTTCTCTGGCACACCCACCAGTTCCCGGCGCTGCACCAGATGGTGTTGCGCCAGCAGGGTTTGCGGGCGGCGTTGCAAAGGCTGACTGGCCGCAAGCTGGTATACTCCAATGCGCCGGCCCATTACATCCACCGGGTGCTGGAACTGCTCGGCATCGCCGACCTGTTCGAAGAAGTCTTCACCATCGAGCATGCCGGCTACCGGCCGAAACCCGACGCTCACGGATTTCGGCGCTTGTTCAGCCGGATGCGACTGAACCCTTCGAACTGCATCATGGTCGAAGATACGCTGGCCAATCTTAAAACCGCAAAAAGACTCGGCATGAAGACGGTGCTGGTGGGGGCGCTGCCGAAGCGGCCGAGTTATGTGGATCTGAGTGTGAAATCGGTGCTGGAACTGCCGAGGGCGCAGTGCCGTATTCGTTAAACCTTAAAAAGCAATTGAACCGCAGAGGACGCGGAGGACGCTGAGGAATTCAAAAGCTTTACATTGAAATGTACTTACATGGCGGGCGGCCCAGTACAACTTGCTCATGCTTCGTGAATATTTTGTTTTTCCTCTGCGTCCTCCGCGTCCTCTGCGGTGAATCGCCGTTTTTAAGTTAAAAGGAGTTGCTGGTGACGATCAATAATCGTGTGTTGTTTTTCGGGGTATTCCTGGCCTGCTTCGGGCTGATGGGCTTCGGCCTGATACTGCAGCACGTCATGCATCTGGAGCCCTGCCCGCTGTGCATCCTGCAGCGCATCGCCTTCGTCGCCATCGGCGCTACCGCGCTGACGGCAGCCATTCACAATCCGAAACGCCTCGGCTGGACCGTGTACGGCAGCCTGCTGGCATTTTTTTCCGTGCTGGGCGGCGGGGTTGCCACCTGGCAGGTTTATCTGCAGCATCTGCCGAAGGACCAAGTGCCGGAATGCGGGCCGGGTCTGGATTACATACTCGACGCCATGCCGCTGGACAAGATCCTGCCGATGATTTTTAAAGGTTCGGGCGAGTGCGCCGAAGTGACCTGGACCTTCCTCAATCTGTCCATCGCGCAATGGGCGCTGGGCTGGTTCGTCCTGTTTGTGGTGGTGGGGGTGATTGCCGCTGTCCGCCGCAGGTAGGCCGAATACAGAGCCCTACTGCGCTATCCAGTTCATGTAGGGTGTGTCCCACGCACCCCGCGACCTCAGATGCATGTACGCCGCCCAGCTTTACCTTGTTACCGCTTCAAATCACGATAGAAATTCTCGTGCGGGCCAACCGCCAAAAGTACCCTTTTGCATTCATTCCACTGGTAAGCCAGCAGAAATGGCTGATTGACTCAATCGAACTTGTAGACAAAGACGCCCGAGAGATTGCCTTTCTTTTCCTGACCCATAGTCGGATCGGCGAGCACAACCCGAATGGCCATATGGATGGCATTGCGCTGATTTGCGTGCGGTTTCTTGTAGGCCCGCTTGGACGCTGGCTTTTGTTCAAGCGCGATACTCATGCTTCCGGCAGTTCGAAAGGCTCGGACTCCTCGTCCATGGCAACCAGCACATCGCGGACGAATTCGACAGACAAATCCGGATTATCCAGCGCCGCACGCCCCACCTTGGCCCAATAGGCAACCTGCTGCGGGATCGAACGCATCTCAGCATTGGCGCGAACCTTGGCCGTCTGATAAAGCGCATCGTCGATGCGAATGGAAACACTCATTTTGCCACCTTCGTAGTTAATTGCCACATTTGTAGCATGGCCGAATGAACAAGAAACAACAAGTCGGCCTCACAGCGGCAAGCCTCAAGCAATTAGACTCGAAAAAAGGGGGCACAGCCCCTCATGGCGTTCGGCTTTCCTACGAGTAGCGATTAGGGGTGATGGCGGTAATTTGCCCTTATGCATTCCACATCGCTTAAGACCTAACGGTTTTAACACCCAAAACCGCCGCTGCCCCTAATCGCTACTCGATTGCACAAAATCTGACCCCCCCTCGATCGGTTCCGGCTTGAACCAGGCTAACTTGTCCTGCAGTTTCACCACTTCGCCGACGATGATCAGGGTCGGCGGCTTCATGTGCGCATTGGCGGCGAGTTCGGGCAGGGTGGCCAGCGTGCCGGTGACCACTTTCTGCTGGTAGGTGGTGCCTTGCTGCACGATGGCGGCGGGCGTGGTGATGGCCAAGCCGTGGGCGACCAGTTCCTTGCATAGCGTGGGCAGTCCCATCAGCCCCATGTAGATGACGATGGTCTGGTTGGCTTTGGCGATGCCGGTCAGGTCGATGTTGACGCTGCCGTCCTTCAGATGGCCGGTGACGAACACGCAGGATTGGGCGTAATCGCGGTGGGTGAGCGGGATGCCGGCGTAGGCTGAAACGCCGGTGGCGGCGGTGATGCCGGGCACGACCTGGAACGGGATGCCGTGGGCCGCCAGGGTTTCGATTTCCTCGCCGCCGCGGCCGAACACGAAGGGGTCGCCGCCTTTCAGCCGCACTACGCGCTTGCCTTCCAGGGCCAGATTGACCAGCAGTTCGTTGATGTTTTCCTGGCGCATGGTGTGCTTGGCGCGCTCCTTGCCGACATAGATGCGTTCGGCATCGCGCCGCGCCAGTTCCAGTACCGCCGGGGAAACCAGGTTGTCGTAGACCACTACATCGGCCTGCTGCATCAGGCGCAGGGCGCGGAAGGTGAGCAGGTCGGGGTTGCCGGGGCCGCCGCCGACCAGGTAGACCTCGCCGCGCGGCGGGGTGTCGTCGGAATCGGTGGCGAGCATTTGCAGCAGCGTGTCCTTCGCGGTCTGGTCCTGCCCGGAAAGCACCATCTCGGCCACCGGGCCTTGCAGGATTTTTTCCCAGAAGATGCGGCGCTTGGCAGGCAGGATGGCGTTCTTCACCTGGTCGCGGAAGCTCGCCGCGAAGTGCGCCAGCCGTCCGTATGCTGCCGGGATGACGGTTTCCAGCTTGGCCCGGATGACCCGTGCCAGCACCGGCGAAGTACCGCCGCTGGAAATCGCGATGACCAGCGGCGAGCGGTCGATCACCGAGGGCATGATGAAGGAGCACAAATCCGGGTCGTCCACCACGTTGACCGGAATCCGCAGCTTTTTCGCGGCCACGGAAATCTGTTCGTTGGCGGCGCGGTCATCAGTGGCGGCAATGACCAGTACGGCTTCGCCGAGGTGCTCGGGGCGGAATTTTTCTGCGATATGGGTGATTTTTCCCGTCTCCGCCAATTCTTTCAGGGTGTGGGTCAGCTCGGGTGCGACGACGGTGACGAGGCCGCCGGACTGCGTCATCATCCCCGCCTTGCGGGTTGCTACTTCGCCACCGCCGACGACCAGGCAGGGCTTGTTTTTGATGTCGAAAAATATCGGGAAAAAATCCATGAGGTAAAAATCCGTTAATAATGAGGTAAGGCGGTCAGCTGGTGAGCTGGCCGTTTTGGGTGCTGAATTTGTGTTCCACGGCGAAGACAGCCGCCTCGACGCGAGAAGTCAGGTTGAGTTTGGCCAGAATGTGGCGCACGTGCAGCTTGACGGTGTCGTGGCTGATGTCGAGTGCGCGGGCGATCACCTTGTTGCTTTCGCCCTGAGCCAGATGGGCGAGGATTTCGCGTTCGCGCTGGGTGAGCGAATCGAGCATCGAAGCCGATGAACTGGCCGGCTGGTCGTTATTCAGCAGTTTGACCAGCTTCATGGTCATCGCGGGGGCCACTACGGTTTCGCCGCGTGAAGCGCGCAGGATCGCGTCCACCACGTCGTCCGGCTCCATGTCCTTGAGCAGATAGCCGCGGGCGCCGGCACGCAGTACATTGGAGAGATCCTCCTCGGCGTTGCTGACCGTCAGCATCAGGGTGGGGGTGGTAAAACCCTCCTGGCGCAGTTGGCGGAACAGGGTAAGACCGTCGAGCGGCGGCATGTGCAGGTCCATCACCAGCACGTCTGGCTGTTCTTCCTGCAACAGGCGGCGCGCTTCATCCGCATTGCCGGTGACGCCGACCACCTTGATGCGGCCGCGCTGCTCCAGCAACTCGGCCAGGCCCATGCGGAACAGGGTGTGGTCGTCCACCAGCACGACGCGAACCGGGTCGCTCATTGGTTGTCCTCCCGGCGTCCGGCGGAGACCGGGAAACTCAGGGTTGCACGGGTCCCGGCCTTCTCTCCCGGGGTAACGGTCACTTCGGCATTCAGGTGTTTGGCCCGTTCGCGCATGATGTTGAGGCCGAGGTGCATGCCGCTGTCGGTATTAAGCTTGCCGGTGATGCCGATGCCATTATCCTCGACGCTGATGACGTAGCGGCTTTGTTTAATCTCGATCGACAGGCTCACGTGGTTGGCGCGGGAGTGCTTGGATACGTTATTCAGCGCTTCCCGCACGATGTGGTAGACCTGGACTTCCTGTTCCGGGCTGAGGTTGATGTCGGGTGCGTGGTTGATGAAATCGATGGTGATGCCGGTCTTGTCGTAAAAATTGCCGACGATATCGTAGAGTGCCGGCAGCAAACCGCGCGGGTCCATCCGGTTGCGAAACTGGGTGAGAAGCTCGCGCAATTCGGCATAGGCGGAATCCAGCGCCTGACCGAGATCGTTGACGTATTTGTTGGAGCGCGCCTCGTCGCGGTTCGCCACGGCATCGCGCAACAGCGGCAGGCGCATTTTCATGTAGGCCATGGTTTGGGCGAGCGAGTCATGCAGTTCGTTGGCCAGCATCTGGCGCTCGTTGGTCAGGCTGATGCGCAGATTTTCCCGCGTCAGCCTGGCGTTTTCCAGCGCCATGCCGAGGTGTTCGCTGATCGAGTGAAACAGAAGTGAGACGTCTTCCGGTACCGGGCTGTCGGTAGCCATGAACAGGTTGTACACCCCCAGCATTTTCCCCTGATAGCGCAATGGTACGGCCACTACGCGCAGGCATTGCTTGCCGAAGTAGGCGTGGGCGGTGCGCTCCTCGCAGGCTTTCAGGTGGGTGCTGTTGGGTACGGTACGCGCGCGCGCGGCTGCGCCGCAGACGCCGCACCCGACCGGGATGTAGCGCTCCTGCTCGATCACCTCGGGGGGGAGTCCGAGTGCGCCGACCAGACGCAGATACAGGCCATCGGCGGTCAATACCCGCACTGCGCCGGCATCGGCGCCGGCGAGCTTGATCATGGTGCCGAGAAAGCGTTCCAGCAGCGCGTCCAGGTTGTTCTCGCTGGACAGGCTGCTGGTGATTTCCGATAAAACCCGCAGCGCCGGGATCTTGTAGACCCCTTGGGCTGAGGCATTGATTGTGCTGGAGGGGGCAGTTTGAACGCCAACTTCCTGATTCATCGGGTTTCCTGAATAATGCGTGGGCTGATTTGCAGCCGGGAAATCTATTGTAGCCAGCATTTGGACAAAAACAAATGCCTGGCAATTGTAGAGAGCACGGGCGGTTGGCGCAATGACTGAAGATTAGAGAATGAATTCTGGATCAGGTTCCGCGTAGACCTTGAGCTTTATTGCCACAAAGCCAGAAATTAGGCGACACAGAGACGCAGAGAAGGCTAAATCCAAACCTTCGGATTTTTCTGTGCCTCTGTGGTCAAATGAATTCCCGCGCTCATTCTTTTCTTGTTGTCTGGTGGTTGGCGATCCGCCCCAAGACCTTGAGCGTTTCTCTGGTGCCGGTGATGGTCGGCAGCAGCTGGCCTATGCCGAAACCGGCGCTGTGCTGTGGGTGACTTCGTCTGCTTTTTTCGAAGCAGCTTTTTAGCAAAAAAATACACCGGTTTTCAGGCCGGTGTATTTCAGTCTGGCAGGGGGTGCGCCCCAACCACGCTCTTGAAACCCCGCCCTTCAGGACGGTAGGCGATCAGGTTTACTTTTCGCTGGCCAGATAGTTTATGACTTGGTCGATGGCGGTTGCATCCAGTAGATCCAGTTTCACCTTCATCTTCTTGGGAATCGGACGCTTGCCTCCCTGGAACAACTTGATTTGCTCTGCTATGTAAGCGGTCTTCTGGCCCGCCAGAATGCCGGCGTCGTCATCCGAAACGCTGCCGCCTTCAGAATGGCAACCGTCGCACGACTTGAAGTGCTTTTTGCCCTCTGCGGCTTTTGCAGCGTCAAACGCGTTCGCGGTACGAACAAATGGCTTGCCGGCAAAAAAGTCGGCCACTTGCTTCATGTCGGCATCAGACATGCCATTAGCCACTTGACACATGTCTGTTTTAGTGCCCTTCTTGGCGCCAGTCTCGACTGTTGCCACAACGCAAGGCCTTTCCTTTTTCTTGAACGACTTCAGGCTGGCGGTAATGTAGCCTGCGGAATAACCGCCGATGTTCGGCACATCCGCTGTTGAGTTAGCGCCATCCACGCCATGACAGCTAACGCAGCTATCAGTCACTGCAGCGGCGCTTGCGCCTGCTGCCAAAGAAAGGCTGAACAAAGCACTACATGCCAACAATGCGTATCTGGTGTTCTTTTGCTTCATGATGTTAGTATCCTTAAAATGTAAATAATCAGTTGATAAAATTCTTCGCATAAATAAATCCCGAGGTAAAGTACTCCCCGGAACACCTCACAGGATTAACAAATGTCGTGCTGGGTGTTGTTGACGTTAAACTTGCCGGTTGGCGTATCAGCCCTTTTATTTTTAAATCTTGCGGGTCTTGTTATCTTATCCACCACTACGAGTGGCAGACTCCTGTGCCATGCCATGCCACCCCATCCCATAAAGAGAACCATACCTTATCGCACGCCTTGTTGTAAAGAGGACCCATCAGTCGTGATAATATTGAGTCGAGTTTAAGAGGTTAACTTTACACGCAGCAGCACGGCTCCGTCCCGGTTTTGTTACTTAATGCTGGCGTTCTTTCAAGGCCTGCCCCTGACTTTTTTGAGCCATTCCAGTTCTATCTTGAGCCGCCCGATCTCTTCGTTCCGCCGTTCCAGGCTGGCTGGCACCTCCACCGGCTTGGGACCGCGCTTGGCGTCAAACAGGTCTGCAGCCCGCTCTTGCAGCGCTTTCTTCCACAGCCCCACCTGGGTCGGATGCACCCCAAATTCACGGGAAATCTCGTTTACAGTTTTGGCTCCTCGGATCGCTTCAAGCGCCACCTTGGCCTTGTACTGACCGCTGAAATTCTTGCGCTTCCGCTCACTCACAACCCGCCCCTTTAATACCGCAGGCTACCATCTTAAATTATTGTCTGGAAATTGGGGCCCACTAATACTCGCAAACGGTGATTTTTTATGCGTACCGTACTGAGAAGGTCTCGAACATCGTGCCGATGCGGCTGCATAACGCATCGTCCAGAAGTTTCCGGGCTGAGTAAGTGTTGACCGCTTCGTCGGCGCACCCCTGGGGACGGAACTCCTGTAGCACATAGTGCCGCACGCCCAATGCGCTCAATTCCTCTGCCAGTCGCAGCAGCGAATCCGGGAAGTGATACAGCGGGTGTACCGTGGTGCGAAATTCATGCGGAATGCCGCTTTCCAGCAGCAGCCCGGCACTTTCCCAAGCCTTGTCGCCGCTTTCCGGGGTGTTCGTTACCTTGACGTAATCCGCGCGGCTGGCTTTGATGTCCATGCCTACCCAGTCCAGGCTGGGCAAAAGTTCTTTCAGGCGTGACGGATAAGTGCCACCGGTATGCAGTCCGATCTTGAAGCCGAGGTCGCGGACTTCGCTGATGGCGGACTGGATGCCGTTTTGCAGGGTAGGTTCTCCGCCGCTGAATACGACTGCATCCAGCAGTCCCTGGCGGCGGCGCAGAAAGCTCACCACGCCTGACCATTCCAACGACTGTTCGCCATGGGGGGGAATCAGATGGGGATTGTGGCAATAGCCGCAACGCCAGGGGCAGCCCTGGCAAAACACCACCGCCGCCAGACAGCCGGGGTAATCGGTGCTGGTCAGCGGGGCAAGGCCGCCGATTTGCATACGATCTTTCATTCGCTGGTGGTTTCCAGCGGATAGAAAGTCGGAGTGCCACTTGTGGCGAAGTTAGACAAGATGGGCTAGGCGCAACGAAAAATGCAAGAGCGGTTGAATGTTCTCGCACCTTTCGGGCATGCCAAAACTAAGCTGCCAGCTTGGTGCGGCATTCCTGGAAGAACTTGCGTTCGTAATGCTCGCCTTTTTTGCCGATGTTGAATGAAGTCACCGGTCGATGGTAGCCCATCACGCGAGTCCATACTTCGCAGGGCTGGCGCTCCTCATCGGTCAAAACGATTCCATCGGTATCGAGGTTGGTCTGGTTGGACAGATCGGTCATGGCGCTCTCCTTGTAATGATGTTGTACGGGGGGTGGTCAGGCTGCTGCCAATTTCTTGCAGCGTTTTTCTGCCAGACGGTCCTGGTCGCATTTCGGGCAAAATTTATGTTCGCCATCAAGATACCCGTGCTGGGGACAAATCGAAAACGTCGGCGTAATCGTGATATAAGGCTGGCCGAAGCGCTCCAGGGCTCGCCGCACCAACGTCTTGCAGGCTTCCGCGCTGGTGATGCGCTCAGTCATATAGAGGTGCAACACAGTGCCGCCGGTATATTTTTTCTGTAATATTTCCTGCCGTTCCAGCGCCTCGAACGGGTCGTCGGTAAAGCCGACTGGCAACTGCGAGGAGTTGGTGTAGTAGGGCATGTCTTTGGTGCCGGCCTGGATGATGTCGGCGAAGCGCTTGCGGTCCTCCCTGGCGAAGCGGTAAGTGGTGCCCTCCGCCGGCGTCGCTTCCAGGTTGTACATGTGGCCGGTTTCTTCCTGGAAGGCGAGCATCCTGGTGCGCACGTGGTCGAGCAGGCGCACCGCGAAAGTGTGGCCCCAGTCGGTCGTGATGTCGTGCTCGTCGTGGGTGAAGTTGCGCACCATCTCGTTGATGCCGTTCACTCCCAGCGTGGAGAAATGATTGCGCAACGTGCCGAGGTAGCGCTTGGTGTAGGGGAACAGCCCCGCGTCCATGTGTCGCTGGATTACCTTGCGTTTGATTTCCAGGCTGTTCTTGCCGATCTCCATCAGCTCGTCGAGGCGGTTGAGCAGGGCCTCCTCGTTGTTCTGGTAGAGGTAGCCGAGACGGGCGCAATTGATGGTGACCACACCGACCGAGCCGGTCTGCTCGGCGCTGCCGAAAAGGCCGTTACCGCGTTTCAGGAGTTCGCGCAGGTCGAGCTGCAGGCGGCAGCACATCGAGCGCACCATGTTGGGCTTGAGCTCGGAATTGATGAAATTCTGGAAGTAGGGCAGGCCGTACTTGGCCGTCATCTCGAACAACAGGGTGGCGTTCTCGCTTTCCCACGGGAAGTCCGGCGTCATGTTGTAGGTCGGGATGGGGAAGGTGAACACTCGCCCCTTGGCGTCGCCGGTTGTCATCACCTCGATGTAGGCGCGGTTGATCATGTCCATCTCGACCTGGAGATCGCCATAACCGAATGGCATTTCCTTGCCGCCGACGATGGGGATCTGCTCGCGCAGGTCTTCCGGGCAGACCCAGTCGAAGGTCAGGTTGGTGAACGGAGTCTGGGTGCCCCAGCGCGACGGCACGTTGAGGTTGTAGATCAGTTCCTGGATGTACTGTTTGACCTGGGTATAGGGCAGATTGTCCTTGCGAATGAAAGGCGCCATGTAGGTGTCGAAGGAGGAAAACGCCTGCGCGCCGGCCCACTCGTTCTGCAGGGTGCCGAGGAAGTTGACGATCTGGCCGACGGCGGAAGACATGTGCTTGGGCGGGCCGGCCTCGACCTTGCCGGGCACGCCGTTGAGACCTTCGTGCAGCAGGGTGCGCAGCGACCAACCGGCGCAGTAGCCTGCCAGCATGTCGAGGTCATGCACGTGGACGTCGCCCTCGCGGTGCGCTACGCCGACTTCCGGCGGGTAGACATGATTGAGCCAGTAGTTAGCGACCACTTTCCCGGATACGTTGAGGATCAGGCCACCGAGGGAATAACCCTGGTTGGCATTGGCGTTGACGCGCCAGTCCATCTGGTCGAGGTATTCGTTGATCGAGCTTTCCACGTCCACCACCGTTTTGCGATCCAGGCGCAGTTTGGTGTGCTGTTCGCGGTAGACGATGTAGGCGCGGGCAGTCTTGAAATGGTTGGCGGTGATCAGCACCTGCTCGACGGCATCCTGGATTTTCTCGATGTGCGGCGGCTCGGCGCGGAATTTGTGGATCACAACCTTGCCCACCTGGGGGGTCCGCTGGAACGCCTCGTGGGCGTCTAACTCGCCGCTAGCGGCGCCGGCCCGCTGGATGGCGGAACGGATTTTTTCCGAGTCGAACGGGGCTAATGCCCCATCGCGCTTGAGGACACCCTTGGGAAGTGAAACCAGATTGATGCTGCCGCTTTCCGGCTGGTTGTCTGCCATTGCTGCCTCCTGACGTGTCTTTGTTAGATTGGCCTTTGTTCTACGCCCCGGTGAACAAAATAGCTTGGTTGACAAATATCACAAAATCACAAGATGTTGTGATATTAAATTAAATCTACTCACTATCTTGTGGTTTGTCAAGGCAAGGCGAGGGCTTCGTTATAGCCGAATTGGCGACAAAAAATTAACGCCCGGCGGCAAGCAGGCGGGACGCGGCTTTTTCCAATACCGGGCCGGGCATGAACCGGGATAGATCCAGTTTTGGCAGTTCCACTGCGTCGAGCGTGTTCTTGGCGATCAACCCGAGTTCGGTATCACCCTCCACCACCAGGCGGCGGCTGAAAAACAGGGCGTCCGGATCTTCCTTGCGCGTGCCGAGCAGGATGAAATCGTAAGCGCTGGCGCTGATGGTCAGGTCGGGCGTTTTGCCCGCCTTGCAGGCAACAAAGCCGGTAGAGTTGATGGAGAAGAAAAAGCTGACGCCGGCATCGGTCACGCGGATGCTGATCAGCTTGCCGTGCAGCGGTTCCAGCAAGTCGCGCTGGATGATGCGGCCCAGCGCCAGGTTCAGCGCCTGGCTGAAGAGCAGCGAATGCGGGTAGGCAGGCAGCAGAGACATAAGCGCGCCGAATGGCTTGGGTAATTTGAAAGCGGGCAGGTTCATGGGGCTTGTTCCTTCAGTAGTCCAGTTCGGGATCATTTTATCCGGTTTATAGACTGAGGCCAACGCCCCCTTCCTGATTTGTGTGGATGGCGCTATCGGCGCTTGTTGCATAATAAAACAAAGCGTATAATCAATCGGTTAGCAATCGGTTAGCAATTTAATGGAATCGGGGTAATACAGTGATCAATAATGATGTTTTGCGCGGCATTCGATATGCGCTGGATCTTGGCGACGCAAAAGTCGTGGGGGTCATCAAGCTGGCCGGATGTGACGTTGCGCAGTCCGACCTCGCGAACTTCCTGAAGAAAGAAGATGAAGAAGGTTTTGTCGAGTGCGACGACGCGGTCATGCTGTCGTTCCTGGACGGGCTGATCATTCATCGACGAGGCAAGCTGGAGCACAGGCCGGACCCGGATAAAAAACCGGAATCGCGCCTGACCAACAACACCATACTGAAAAAACTGCGGGTTGCCTTTGAGTTGAAGGAAGAGGACATGCATAAGGTTCTGGAACTGGCGGGTTTCGGTGTGTCCAAGCCTGAACTGAGCGCGCTGTTTCGAATGAAAGGGCATAAAAACTACCGGGCATGCGGCGATCAGCTCCTCCGGAATTTTTTAAAGGGCCTGACTATCCGTCACCGGGGCTAACAGAAAAGATGAAAATTCCGAAAAGATTGGCGCCGCTGGTCGAAGATGGCCTGGTCGATGAAGTCGTCCGTCAGCTCATGAGCGGCAAGGAGGCGATGGTCTTCGTGGTCCGTTGCGGGGAAGAGATACGCTGCGCGAAGGTGTACAAAGAGGCCAACAAACGCAGCTTTCGCCAGAGCGTGGATTACACTGAAGGCCGCAAGGTAAAGAACAGCCGGCAGGCCCGCGCCATGGAAAAAGGCTCCAAGTATGGACGCAAAGCGCAGGAGGAGGCGTGGCAGAGCGCCGAGGTGGATGCCTTGTACCGCCTCGCCGCCGCCGGCGTGCGCGTGCCCAAGCCGTACAACTTCCACGAGGGCGTGCTGCTCATGGAACTGGTGACCGACGACAGCGGCAATGCAGCCCCCAGGCTCAACGATCTGGTACTGACGGAAGAGCGCGCCAGAGAGTACCACCACGCATTAATCCAGCAAGTGGTGCGCATGCTTTGCGCCGGCGTCGTCCACGGCGACCTGTCCGAGTACAACATCCTTGTCGGCAGCGATGGGCCGGTCATCATCGACCTGCCGCAAGCGGTCGACGCGGCGGGCAACAACCACGCCAGCAGCATGCTGGATCGGGACGTCACCAACCTGGCGAACTACTTCGGCCAGTTTGCCGCCGACCTTCGGGCCACCGACTATGGCAAGGAGATCTGGTCGCTCTACGAAAGCGGCGAGCTTCATGCCGAAGTCAAGCTGACCGGTCGCTTCGAGCGCAGCTTAAAGCCGGCTGATCTGGTCGGAGTGATGCGGGAAATTGATGATGCAAGGGCGGAGGAAGCCGCTCGCTTGGCACGGATTGGCGGCGTGTAGTTTGCTGAAGAAACCATGATGGGCTATGGTAGGCATTCTTAACTTCCGTTATAGTCAAGCCATGCCAGCCGTATCCCGCCACTAAAGGCCCCCCATTTTTTTCTTCTGCCAGCCTACAAGTTGGTGCGGTTTCTGCGGGCGAGGCTGAAGTCGGCAGCATTCACGAACGTACATTTTTTCATGTTCCAAAACGGTGCAATAATGCGCATGTTTGGTGCGTTTGCGCCAGAATGGTGCATTTGCAAATTGTTTTGTGTACCGCTAGCATAGCTCTTTTGTCCCACGAATCGTGTATTTAGTAAAACCAACTCCATATGTATTGAAGCCCCATGTT
>VFSW01007768.1_pt1 | contig 15514 bp, 32 predicted proteins | sample 5358111 | NCBI WGS metagenome assembly VFSW01 (sample SAMN11554181, study PRJNA540505) | mine drainage metagenome | isolation source: sediment from site ElyBrook_90M | place: USA: Ely Copper Mine, Vershire, VT | collected 2017
GATTAAAGGTAATGCTGCCCTGAAACTCCGTGCCTACACAAAACTCTATCGCTATCAAGTGACTGCCGCTTTATTGGCCGATGGTGCTCGCTGGATACAAATGGGGTGCCTGTGGAAGAGTCTCGATGAATGGGAACGTGTTGGCATCCGCAACAGCAACCCTTCCGAATTCCCAAATGATGGCTCCGAAAAGTGCGAAGAGCGCGTAGCCGCATTCGAGTTCGCCAAAGCCACTGTGCTTCGCATGAAGCTACCCAATCCGCCCAAAGAGTAGCACCAACCCGATTGAAGCACGGCTCAGGAGGGCCGCAAAAAATGACCAACACAGAACGCATCACACAGCAAGCCAATCTGCCGGAACCGGCGGCCGCTCTCGGACGCCTGGCCGCAAAATGCGATCTCGACGCAGGGAATCCAGCCTGTACGCCGCTGGAAGCGAAGCGGCTCACCGATCTAGCAGCCGCGTATCGGGCCGCGCAACTGGAGGCGCTCAAACAGATCGATCAGATCCGCTACGATGAGGCGCATAGCGTAAACGATTACGCCCCACCTGCCTACGTGCTGCGCGAGACGCATCTTTTCGATTGGCTCACCTATGTGCTTGCAGCAGCACTCTTTGTGCTCGGAATGGCGATTGTGCTGCTATGACTGCGCTCCAAGCCCTCACATTAGGATTCTTAGCTGGCGTGGCTTTCACGGCCATCGCAGTGGTGCGCTACTTGGAAAAACCCTGAAAGGAGCCTCATGACTATCTTGATTCTCATGTCCATTCCCACCCTCGCCGTGCTCGGAATCGGCGTGTGCATCTACTGCGTTCACGTGGTGAGCGGCGCGAGACGCTATCTGTGAACTGAATCGTTGAGATTGTGGAGGTGAAGCAATGACTTGGTATAGCAGGGCTGATTACAGAGGCCAGCATGATCCTGATGACTGGCCACGTATCCAAACCGACGTTGACGATGACCGCCCAGCCCGCACAGACGAGGTAGAGTATTGCGAGCATTGTGACGCAGCGGTCCTTGAAGGGGAGTTGCAACGGCACGCGGGCGAACGACGGTGTGAGGAGTGCCGACCGCTCTGCTGTGAGTGCCACGATGCTGAGGTGAGCGAGGAAGGCGAGTTCTGCCCCGTATGTGCGATGTGGGCGATGAGGGTTGAAATTTAGCCGTTACCGGAGCGTAACCGGAGAGGAGAACAACGATGAAATCATTTGCCTGTGATTGGTGCGGAGCTGATCTTGGACCAAGCGGGGAACACGACACACGCGAGCCGGAAGCTTGCTCAAGTCGGGAATGCCAGCGTGAGGTTGCTGGGCTTTATCGCGAGATGCAAGAACAGCGCGAAGAGAGTGCCCGCGAAGACAATTATTCGCGCTACTAGCCCCACTCACCGCGCGTACCGCACAACAACGGAAATGATTGTTACGCAGGCCAAAAGAGAGGAATGAAATGACTGGATCGGAACTTATCGCGCAAGAACGCCAGAGGCAGATTGAGGTTGAAGGATGGACACCAGAACACGACGAGCAGCACGATTGCGGTGAGCTTGCCGCGGCCGCAGCTTCATATGCTCTTTTTGAGCCCGAGATGCTTAAAGGAGATTGGGAGCCAGCGTTTTGGCCTTGGGATGCTAAGTGGTGGAAGCCTTCCGAAAATCAGATCCGCAATCTCGTCAAAGCAGGGGCACTGATCGCTGCCGAAATTGATCGGCTGCAACGTAAGGGCTACGTTCTGTCGCAAACCATACCGCGCCTACCCGATGGTAGGAAGAAAGAAGGAGATAGATGGACGAAAACCACTGTGTCGATTGTTGCTGCGCTCAGTCATGGAAAGCGCTTGGGATCACGCAATATACTGGAAAATCCATTCCTGAGCATATCGCCGCCCTTGCAGCCTCGCACGAGAAGCTGGTGCAGGCGCTGAAAGCATTCAAAGATCACGAGTCAAGTATTGCGCCAGATATGTCGTGGAACGAACTTGAAGCGATGGTCGATGCCTCCCTCGCTGAAGCCGAGAAGCTCACCAAGTAGAAAGTACGCCATGCAAGCTCTTGCTCTGCTCTCTGTAGTGCCCTTGGTAGGCATCATCTTCATGGGCGTTATCTTCACTCGGGAAACGTGGATCGGCGGGAGGGCCTGGAAGGACTGAAATGACTTGCTCTTGCGTAAGATGCCCAGAATGCAAAGGGACCGGAAATGTTTGGTTTGCTGCGGGTGGCCGTCACTATCTAGGAAGTTCTCGGTGGGATGATTTAGACGAGATGGAGAACTGCGAATATTGCAGAGGAACTGGTTTTATTTCTTTATGCGATGAGTGCTTCTCCGATCAAGACGAAGAAGAGGACGATTGGCCACTTTAAGAATACCTTTCCCTAGTGGGTTAGCTGCCTGGCGGGTAGACCTTCACCGTTCTTGTCTGCCCGTCAATCGCCACTTCCTTGAGCGTGTACGCCTTCGTTTCTGCCTCGCGCCTCTCATGTTTGGCTATGCTCTTTTGAATTGTCAGAACGGCTGTTTTCTTTGCGCCTTTCTTGGTGAATCCCTTATCTCTCAGTGCCTTGACAATCGCCTTCTTCCAAAGGGTTTTTGACTTAATCGGCATCCCATCCCCCTATAGACAAACCTCTGGCTTGATAAAAATAGCCAGTTTCGCTCAACTCAGATGGAGTCGCTCGGTCCTGCTCGGTGTCCGAAGTCATCGGACTCGGTAGGGATCGCTCTGTGTCGAGCGTTGCCCAGTCCCGTGCTACCGATTACAGTTCCATGCAGGAAGAGGGCGTCGCCGCCCTCCACACACAGGGCAAGCCACAGCGAATAGATCGCAGCCCGAAGGCGCGGCCCCTACGCTAGATTTCTCTTGGAACCCTCTTGCTCCACGCATCTGATGTACAGCGGCCCAGGCGCATGTGAGCAAAAGAGAGCACGAATTGTGAGCAATTTTGGTCAATTTACGTCCAGACAACCGAAGAATAACACAAAGCGTCCAATATGGTGTAATATTTTAATTGCGGGGTGATCCGCCGAGTCATCCCATCCTGTGTGCGTCCAGACAACCTCACAGGCGATCTGCCCCGCAACCCATAACCCAAACGCCGATAGCAGTTGACAGGATGAAGGCCCCAAGGTTGATTCCCTGGGGCCTTCGGTGTTTTGGTAGGCTCGCTTGCGGGTTGTGCTGCGGGGTTACTGCGGAGGGGTGGTGCGGGTTAAAGTTGCGCCTCAAGCTCATCGAGAGAGCGTATCAGTAAATACCTCATACCCTCGGATTCCACTTTAGCCTGAAACGATTTCTGCAGATCGCTCTGCTTGCCCTTGGGGGCCTTGAGCTCGATCCAAGTCGGGATGATGCGCTCAGTAGTGTAGTCGCCCGGTATCGCCGGGTTTTCAAGGAATCCGCTACGGCGCTTCCGAAACGCCAAAATATCGGCCATACCCGGCACTCCGAACGTCACTGGCCGTCCTGATGCTCCCTTGAGCACTCCGCTGTTCATGCGCAGGGCAAAAATATGCTTTGCTGCTAACCAGTCGAGGACGAGCCGCTGCAATGCGCCTTCGGGTGTTTGTTTGCGCGGCCTCATTGGCCCTCTTCGCGTAGTGTTTATTCCTGTCTTCATGCTTCCTCCCTCCTCGGCTGCACTCGCTCCTCAAACTCAACCTTCACGAATCCTTTTGCAGCGATTGCGGCGAGAAGCCGCTTCGCATCGTAGGCGTAGAATCGCCCCTTGGAATCTGAGCCAATGCACTTGCCGCGCGGCCATCCGGCATTCGGAAGTTTGCCGACAAGCACCACGAATTGCGCTCCTGGTTGCGTATTAATTACCTTCACGCACTCTTGCGCGATAGCCTCCATCTTCGCCTGAATAGCTAGGAGCCTGTCCGGTTTGATTGTCTCTGTCATTGTCCATCCTCGTTTCTCATCGCCTGCACTCTGGCAGCTTCCCGCGCCTGCTCCCGTAGCTGCTCCAGCGTCTCACCCTTGTGGATGATCGTGTACAGCCTGTCACGCGCGCGGCTCCTGATGCGCTTCGGCTTTTTGCCCTTGCGCGGGTGCTTGGCCATCCAATCGGCCACACGGCACTTGTCCGAGCAGAAACGCTGGCCCTTGACTCGGGCATCGCGTGGCTTGCCGCAGTGCTCACAGGTTATCGTCATAGTGCCCCCGAAAAATCAAATACCTCTTGGCTCAGGCGCTTGGCTGCGATTTCGCACCGTTGCTCATCTATCTCAATCCCTATTGCCTTTCGCCCCAGAAACTTTGCCGCCTCGAGGGTAGTGCCGCTGCCCATAAAGGGATCTAGAACTGTATCCCCTTCTCTTGAATAGTCTTTAACGATTGCCTTCATTAGCCAGAGCGGTTTAACTCCCATCTGCATTGAATCAGAAACCCCCATGTAACCCCCAGGGAGGGTTCCCCACCGCACAGCCGCAGCGTTACGGGAAACTACCAGCCAATCGGTCCATGAGCAAGGGCCATCGCCAGAAAGCCTTACTGAGCGCCCCGGCGAGTAAAAAGGAATCGGAGCGAAAACATAGCGCCCTAAATCGCGGAACCTAAAGCCCCACATGGGAGCTAGGGTGTGATCCGTAAATACCACTATCCATTTGGGATCGAACCGCGTGAAATAAGGCCCTAAATTAGCTATATCAAGGTCATCAATGAAGCCGTACCCTAAAGTCGACCGTGTCGCGCTGTCTTTACCTTCTCTCTTGTGACCTTTTGCCGAGGCATCATGCCCAGCGTGTGTCCGTTCGCTGTACGGCGGGTCGGTTATGACCGCATCAGCGCAAGGGATGGAGAGCAGAATCTCCCGGCAATCGCCCAAATAAATCTGGATACCTGCGTGCTCATAATATGGCGTCATGGCTTCCTTTCTGCCGTTGCAACGGCTCATTGTAGACTATACGGCGTGAACCCTTCCAGATGTTACATTGAGCGTGCGCAGCGCCATTCTGCCATCTTCCATCTGGGAGCACAATCCTGTCGTCTCGGTGGCCTCCGCCCATTCCCCTACCGTTCTCGTGCTCGAATGTCGGGACATAACCCATGAGTAGACCGCGCGGATGGCAGACTGGGGAATGCTCGAATAGGCAGCATATTTGATTTTTGCGCGCGGCCATCTCTTCCGTGCGCTTTCGATACTCGCGTCTACCTGTCGAGGTGAACTGGTTGCACACTTCCCTGCCATCTCGAAGGACTTTTACGCCTGCAATCGCGGTAGGCTTGGCACCCTTCAATTCGGAGCCGAGCTTAGACATAGAGGGGCGCCTGGTTCCGGGGCGGCGCTTGCGAATGGGGGTACGCTTCATAGTGTGCCCCACTGTTCGGCCATAGCGTCGGAAATTCCCTGATAAGTAATGGACCGCCGCTGCTGACGTGTAAGGCCGTTCTTAATTCCCGGCGATTGGTGGTGACACACTGACTTACGTCCATCCACGATGTTTGTGGGTTGGAGCAGCGGCAATCCTTTTAGCCATAGGCGGGTGGCTTTCGTTTCCCCGTGGCCGAACTGCCAAGTCTGGATGATTTGGTCAGGCTTCCGCCAAAGCCTGCTCATGGCCCCTATAGGATTCTCGGTTGCGATATGCTTAATCTTGTTACATGTGGCAAGTTGCATAAACAAAACGCGAGCCATCTCCTGTTCGTGCAAACGATTAGCCCACCAGCGAGCACCACTTACGGCCAAATATGTGCAAGGAGGATGGGCAATCATTAAATCCCATCGTTCACGATGGCACCAACACGATGCGTCTCCCTGAATATGGTAGGGCGAGCCGTCGGAAGAAGCTAGGAGATCGCAGGACCAAGCGTCGTGACCACGAGCGCGGAATGCCTCGCGTACCACCCCAGAAAATTCACATGCCACCAAAACTCTCATCGGCTCCTCCCCAGAATCAGCCTCCGCGCCTCATCTGACTGGCAGTTATCCAACTGCCGTATCAGTTCGATTGCGTGGCGTCGATATTGGCGGTCAGATAGTCCATAAAGTTCGCGCTTGTTGTTGTCTCTTTCCCACTTGTGCCGAAGTAGGTTGACGTCCATCGCAGCCGCGCATCTAAGTGCAATCTCACGACTTTTCATTTGCCATTGCCTTTCTTGATTCCTTTTAGCGCCACGCCAAGCTGACCTACAATGTCAGACGCCGTTTGCCGCTGCTCTTGGCACGCTTTGATCGCCTCTGTGCAGGCCGACATGATGCGCCTCAGTTTGGCCTTCTCCTGCACGATGGCGATGTACTCGGAGATGACTGGACGCCGCGGCAAACCTTCCGTGAGGCTGGCTAGGTAGGCGACACCGCCGATCTCCTTGATGTTCTCGCCAAACGCCTCTGCCAGCGTGACTAAATCAACGGCGTGCCTTCCGTCTATGAGGTAGCTCATGTGCAAATAAATGCGGCGATGCGATTCAAGCGAGAAATCTTCTGGTATCAGTTCCTTGGTTTCTGCATGAGCGGCGTTATCGAGCATCACAGCCCCAAGGATGGTTGTCTCTGCCTGCATATTCGCCGGAAGGTCCGAGCGCCCAGTCAGCTCCCGAAAGCCCGGCGTCTGGTCGATCTCCTCACGAATCATTCCGCGCAGGATGGTGTAGAGGGAATCTTGACGACTACGCACTCGCGTTCTCCTTCGCTCTGGATTTCATCTGCTGTTTGCGTAGCTCGTACTCGAAGTTTCGCACCGCTGCGCTTGGCGTACATGCAATCAGGTCTAGCTTGACAGGCCAAACGGAGAACTTAGCGCGGTATTTGTGTTTGGCCCAGCCCTCCTTATACCCACGCTCTTTGGCGATGCCTAGCAGACCAGAGTAGAACTCCTGCTTGGTTGCCTTGTCCGCTTTGAGCGCCTTCTTGTCCAGCTCGTGAAACTCGCCTGAGACTGTGACAACCTTCTTAAGCTCCGACACTGGAACATCTCCACACTGCGGGCAAGCCTTAGTCCGGGGAGGGATCAGGAATCCGCATTTCTTGCACTTCCGGTGAGTGGGGGGCTGCTCATCTTCCGCAAACGCCTCTGCTTTGCTGCTTGGGTCCGTCTTGTCCAGGTGGTCGTGGTAGATGTCCTCGGCGCACGGCATTGGATGGTCATCGCGTGTGAGGTTGCCGCCGTGGTCAATCACAAGGCAGTCAACCTTCGGCTGAGTTCCCTTGACGCGCTTCTCTGGATTGTCTGTCCTCAGCCCCCGTCCTATGATCTGTACCCAATCGATCTGGCTCATAATGATCCGTGCAATGCCGATCAAGCGCACGTCCTCATCTATCCCGGTAGTCAAAACCCCAAAATTGATGATTAGCCGCAATCGCCCGGTACGGTATTCCTTGAGCACCTTGTTGCGCTGCCGATGGCTCATTGTGCCGTCTACATATCCACATGGCACCCCTGCGGCAGTGAACGCCTCGGAGATTTTCTTGGCCTCGTCAAGATTCACCGCATAGTAGAACCCAGAGCGCCCTTCGCCGTGCTTCAGGTAGGTTTCTACCACATCCCCGATGATGCGCTTTTCGCCCATCGCGGCGGCTTCATCGCCTTCCGACAGAACCTTGTTACCGTCTTCATCGATGTGAAACTTCACTCCCGACAGGTCGGGGTCTTCTTGGCCGATCAAATAGCGAGGTTGAACAAGCCATCCGTTATCAATGAGCTGATTCGTCGTCATAGTCTGAATTAAAGGCTCCTGCCACTTGAAGCCCATACCCTTTTTCCACGGCGTAGCAGACAGCCCTATTACCAATGTGTTCCGCCATGCCTCAGAATCCAGAAGCGCCTGAAACTTCTTGACCATCAAGTGAAACTCGTCCACGATCACCATGTCGAACTTTGGAAGATCCCGGTTGATGGCCGTGTGGATGCTGGCGACCTGAAGCCGCGCGTTTGGGTCCGTCCTCGGGTGGTTGGCCTGAATAATGCCAATGTCGTTCAAGCCCTGGCTCTCGAACTCTTCGACGGTAGGGCCGATAAGTGCATTGCGAGGAACTACAAACATCGCGTTTTTGCGCTTCATGTACGATCGTTTGAACATCTCAGCGGCGAGCCGGGTCTTGCCCCATCCCACCGACGCACACCCAGGGATACGCTTGTTTCCCGACTTCGCTGCCTTCCAGCACAAATCCAGGAATTCGGCTTGATGATCCCGCAAGGGCTTATCTTCCTGCTTAAACATCATCATTCCTTCGTCGCCTTAAATCCCTTGTTTTTGATGTTTGTGGTAAACAGCTTGTCGGGATAGGGTACGCGCTTCAGCTTCTCAAACTCAGCTTCAGGAACACCCTTGTAGCGCCAGAACTTCGCGCCATCCTTGCCGGCAAAGGCAACGCGCAACATTCCATCCTGCCACCCGGCTGCGATCACGTTGCGCCCCCTGAGGGCAAACATCTTCCACGGCACACGGTAGGCCTTGAGATCGCGGTCGTACTCGTAGCCGCGGCGCTTAGCCTCGGCTGCGATGAACGCCCTGCATTCCGGCCCGTACTGCTCCGTGAGTCGCTTGAACTCCGGCAGATTCCGGTTCCACCGCTCACCGGCCGGGATGGCGGAAAGGATTGCCCCCCCAACCGCTACATCTTGTGTGTGCTTTTCATTTGACCCCAACATGTAGACACCTCCTGAACTTCACACAAGATGTAGTGGGTACGAACCTAATAGGCCACTACTAATAGCGATCTACCTATTGATCTCCAGATCTTGAGACCACTACATATTGTGTCTTGACACGCCAGTGTATGCTGATTTGCAAGAGCAAAGCGACAAAGCAAATCAGTTGTGACAGACGACATCGCCGCCTGTCGTTTCAGTGACGTTTAGCGGTGCCTCACTTGCCTTTCATCTCCAGCGGATACGGAGCCACTGTCTTGCGCCCCTTCAGAAACTCCTGAATCTCCGCTTCCATCTTGAGCACTTCATCGGTGAAGTAGGCAATGACCTTCTCGCCGGTCAACACCACTTCGCGGTCCTCTGCGCCGGAGTAGTCGGTATAGGTGTACTCCAGTTCATCGCGCCCGGTGCGGCGGTAAAAGAACCGCATCTCATCGTCCACCACGCCTGCTCCGTAGGAGACAAAATCCGCGTAAGCCCTTCCGGTGCAGGCAAGCTCCCATGCAATCTGGGGTACGTAGTCCTTCGGGATGCAGCCGCCCATGACGTACTTCAGGTGAACGGCAGTAGTCGGGCACTTTATCTCCAGAATTCCATCGTCGTCGATCAGGTTGTCGCAGCTCGCCCCGGTGAACGGATACTGGTCATGCACGTAGAATCCAACCGGAGTGGTGACCACGTTCATCACGCCCTCGTAGTAGAGACGTGCCTCCTGCTCAAACTCGATCCCGTCGCGCATGGCCTGCGTCTCGTAATGGTTCGCCAAGCGTCCCGAAAGCCGTTCGCCAATTTTTTCCAACAGATAAGTGTCGCGCTTTTCCGTGGGTTCGCCCTTTTTCTTATCTCCTGATTTACGCGTCATATACGAGCAAATCTTCGATAACCCGCTCCCAGTCAAGCGCCCCACATGCGCCCGCAACCATGCATCGCTCTGCTGTGGTCCATAAACTTCAGGCATTGTTTGCCTCCCTGATTTCCTTGATGCGCTTGTTTTTGGCTTGCCCGATCTTCTGGACAGATTCCGTGTCGCCGCGAACAGCCTTGATTGCTTCCAGGCTGATCTTGTTCAATTCTGCGGTATCGTTTGCTGCCGCGAGCTTTTCCAGCCAGGGGTTAATTACATCGTCAGGCACACCCTCCTTTTCGATCTTGTCGATGCCCACGGCGATGTTGAAGATGGAGAGCATGAGGTAACGTTTTGCCCGCGATTGTGCGATAGCGTCTGCATCCGTAGCCGTCGCCATTGCATTACCCTTCGGCCCCAAGGTCGATGGAGTGATCTCGGAGAAATATTCCTTCGAGACTCCGCCGCGTGACAGATCGGCGCGGATGCGGACCTTGCCGACTGCGAGCGGCTGAACTTCGGAAAACGCGATAGAGAATCCAGCGGCCGTGTAAATCGGACGAATCGTGCGGTCCAGTTCCGCATAGTCGGCCCACCATGAACGAGTGTCGTTGCGTTGCTGGTTGGGAGCGATGCGCCCGATTTTCGACTGGCATTCGTTCAGCGCCTGGTCGAAGTCCATCTTCGCTTGGCGATCTTCACGCTGCCATTGAAACTGCTCCATCTGGATTTGCAGGTCAACGACCGCCTTGGCGACTGCCACGGCTACCTGTGGATCGTCTGTCTTGCGCGAAAGTTCTGCCAGCAGTTCCATTCCTGTTGGGGCTGCGCGTTGTATTTCGGTGGTCATGCTTGCTCCAGTTCTGCCTCTTCCTCAGGCGATAAGATTGGGCAATGAAACCTGGCAGGGCGAGCAGGTTCGATCAGTTCGCAGATGGCGGAGCGCCTGATGCGAAGCTCCAGTTTGCCCGACTCGTTGAGCTTTCCATGCTGAAGTTTCAGGTTTCCATATTGGCCCTCTTCAAACTCTTGGGCGTAGGGCTTCGGAAACTCGCGGGCCACCGCCATAAAAGGCTCCTTCTCATCGAACCAGATGGTGGCGGCAACCATTCTGATTTCGGCATCCCCATGCTTCTCCAGCAGGTCTGCCAGCTTGCGTAGGTTTGCTACCGCGTCGATTGCTTTCATGGTGCTCCTTTCGATGTGAGGCAAGAATAGATCAAGTATGCCATCATGTCAATAGCTTTTTTTGCTTACATTGCTTTTTTTGTTGACATGGCGTTCGCGCTGCGCTAATGTGATGCTCATGGATACCTTGACGAGAGAGCAGGTCAATCATCTTATACGCAAGGAGATTGGGGAGAACAGCCTCCGCTCCCTAGCGAAAAAGTGGAACGTATCTGCTCCGTATATCTCTGACGTGCTGCTCGGCAGGCGTGAGGCTGGCCCGAAGATTTTGTCGCGTCTTGGTCTCAGTCGAACTCGCAGTGTGACGGTCGTTTACACCTACGGCAAGCGCAAGCGGGGCCGCGCATGAAGCTGAAACCGGGAGAAATCGTGCTTGCATCCATCTCGCAGCTCTATCTGTGCGCAGATCTGGACTGTGGGGCGGTGAGTAACGTTTCGGACCAGTGCCCGGTCTGCGCATCGCATGTTCTCTCACTGGCATCGTTGCTTAATCGCCATAAGACAGCGCAGCCCCAACCTGAGGGCTGAGGCTTTGCTGTGCTTGTTCTTTGGAGGGAAGATGGGAAATCGCCGAGATAACTTTGAGTGGCCCTTTTACCTGACCTTGTGTGCGATGTGTTACGCATTGGATGCCAGCCCCTGAGCCACCGAAGGAAAAGGCCAGTCGCTAGGACCGGCCCTCCTGCTCTGGCTTCCGCAATCCCCCTTCGTTATGAATTGAACATCGTAGCTTCCTTTTGCCGACGGGCGAGCAAGCCGCTCGAAACCACCATCTCGCCCGTCTTGGAATCCCTCTCATGGCACCAGCGTAGCAACTGCGCGGCAACCTGGTCCCACCCATGAGACAGCAACTCTTCAAGGGATGTAGGCTGATTCTGCACGTTGTAGCAAAAATCCACTAAACTGTCGTATTGCCTCTGTGTGCAGGTGGATGGCACGCGAGGGTTAACCATCGGCTCGTAGCGCGTTGTGAGGTCATGCTGTAGCAGCGCGGTGGCAGCGAGTTCTGTAATGCCAGACGGAAAGTCTTCGTGAGGTAACAATCGGTGCCCGTAGCCAATCGCTAGAGCGCCGTTGTCCCAGTAAACATGATCGACAAAGCCTTCGTTTTCCTTGATGAATGCGATACCGGCTTCGGAGGTTGTCATTATCTTACTCTCTTCGCAAGATGCCCAACAAACAGCGGACTGAGATGCAGCATTTCCGGCGTAACGCGGTACTCCCAACCAGACTCGACGTTCAGCACGCGACAGGGTTCGAGAGTTTCGATGAGCGCCCAAGTCAGAAGTTCGGAACAGATGTCATCCGTGGGGTTGTTGAGACCGCGAATACCAAGCGCCAAGCCCAAAATATCCCTGAAGTTGTACTTCGTCCCGATCTTCGAGCGGAGCAGCGCAACGAATCGATCTGCCTGTTCCTGCGTGCAGGGAACCCGATAGGTATACTCGCGGAAAGGCTTGCAATAGTCCGCTGGCCGTTCCTTGATTCCGTCCGCCAGAGCGCCAATCCACGTTCCTTGCGGCGTGCCTCCTTCGACGTGCGAAAACAAACTTCCGGTCACGTGTCGAATAGCCGCCGAGACGAGGCTATGGTTGGCTACAAATCGGACGGTGATGCAGGGAGTCGACATCCCTATGCCCATAGATTGATGGAGTCAAGAATATCTTGTCCAACGAGCGACCAATCGGCGGCAATCGCTTTAGCGTCTGCATCGGCAGGGGTGTCGCTGCGGTTGTAGTCATCAAACTGACCCCACAGATCAAACACACGTGCAGCACCAGAACCGAATGACGGCTGGGCAATGAGAAAATCGGATTTAACTTTCCGGTTCATGGTCAACTCAGATTGAATTGCGCGGGCGCTCATCCCGGCACAGAACCGCTCTCATCGAGTCCTGTACCGCAAGGAGACCCGCGCAAACTTATTATGCCACTGGCGTAATGGGTTGAAGCTCTGTCGGGTCGACTTTCTGCTGCGCGGCCTGGTATGCCGCAAGGCCCGCTGTCACAGCCTTGTCGAACGCATTGACGAGCGAGAGCGCCGTGGGAGACAGATTTGTTTCTGCCTGAAGCACGGAAACCGCGGCCGAAATGCCGCTCAGGATGGTAATGGCTGAAATATCGAGCTGGCCCGTCTGCGCGTTTGTGACCGCCGTCCCGAACTGGCCGACTGCGTTCTCGATCGCCGTAATCAGCGCCGCGTAGCTTGCCGGCAAAGCGCCGGTCTGCTGGAGCGCGGCAACGACGATAGGGCCGATGGCCGCAATGAGTTGAAAGATCGCGAGTGGGGTCACTTGGTTGCTCCTGTCGCGGCTGTCTGCACCGCCGTGATTTTCGTCTGAAGGTTGGCCACTGCCGCCGATACGGGAGCCGTGGAGGGATTCTGGCCCGCCTCTGCGGCTGCATGGTAGGTCTGGTAGACGGCTTCCGCCGTGTTGTAGGCCAGAATCGCATCGTTGAGCGCCGTCTTGATTTCCGGCACGTTGGATGCCTTGAGGCTGTTCAGCGTGGCCTGACTCGCCGCCAGAACCGCGAAGGTCTGCTGGTCGAACTGATTGACCGCGCCGGGCGCTAGAATCGCCGGATTCGTAGACGCCTTTTTGCATCCCATCGGCGCGAGCATGGCCGCGCTCAGGATGATTGCTGTGATTGCTTTCCTCATGGTTCTCCTCTATTTGGGTTGCGCCGGTGTGCCCGGCTCGGTAGGGTGCGACAACGCCTGCCCCGTCAACAGCCCAATACCAGCGCCGATGACTCCCGATGCCGCATCGGAGTTAAGGCCGTAGATTTTGCAGCACACATCGAAGATCATGCCGAGGATAATCACCACAATCGCAATCCACGGCGTATTCAGAGCGTTCAGTGCGGCAATCAGGTTTGTCATTCCTTCCTCGGCTCCGGCTCCGGCAGCCACATCCGGTTGGCGTACTCCCACGCATCGGCCAAGAGCTGTGCCGCGCTCGCCTTCCGCGTTTCCAGTTGCATGGCCAGCGCAAGCGCCACCACATAGAGTTTACGCTGGTTCTCCTCCGATACCGGCAGATTCGACAAGTTCACAGGGTTTTTCATGCCAACAGTCTATTCCAAATTGCACGTTACGGATGCAATCTTTGGTAACTTCGCAGGTCTCGTTGGGTTGGTTATCTGCGTATACCGGTGCACTTGTCGCATCGGAAAAAAGCGCGGGAAAGTTCATGTTTCCCGTCTTCACTTGACGCCATGCGGCGATTGCGGCCAGCGCACCGCAGAAGAGCGTCAGGAAGGCTATTGCAATGCCGATAAAGGTGAGCTTGCGGTCTTGCCTTTGTTGAACCTCGGCGAGAGCTTCTTTGATTGCTTCATCCCTGGCGGCTCGCTGCTTTTCCTGCTCGGCTGCAATGGAGCGATGTTCGGTAAAGAAGTCCCGAGCATCGCGCTGAAATGCCCGGAAATTCGAGACGCCTTCTTCCACTCGATCCATTTTTACCTCCAACTGAGCCACACGTTCATTCACGTCCACCTTCCACCCCTGCGGTCCAGAATTATGTTGCCTTTCACTGCGCTGTTACTGTTACGCTTCCCGATGTTTGCCCTGCCGCCACCGTCGTATCCGTGGCCGTTGTCGCCTGCTGCGTTGTCGCGGGCAGTACAGTCCAGCCTGTCGAACCAACCAGTGTTGCAGGGCATGAGCCGGTAATGCGTAGCGGCGTGTATAAGCACGGTATTGTGCTAGTACACGACGTGCTTTGCGTCCACGTCAGGCTCACCTGAAACGTGGCCGCGCCTTTCAGGGTAACGGTTTGCGCGTGGCAGCTAAATGCCGCTGCCAGGATCAGTGCGATTGCAATGTTTCTCATAGTGTTCCTCTGTTCGATCTTCCTATTGCATCAGTTGCGTTGTCGGTGGTTTTTTCGGCAGATTGATTGTGACATAGCACGCATCTGCATTGAACCATATCGGACTGTTTGGGCCACCCTCCGCCCCGCCCATTACGTGCATGTAGCAATACTGGGCCGGGTTCGCCGCAGTTGTGGAATAGACGTGTCCTCCCGGTCCGCTGCCTCCGGTAACATCTGGACCTATCGAAGGCCACGGCAGGCTCGCAGTCCACCACGATGGTTTGCTCGAAAGGTAGAAACTGGTTGGAAGCGTATGAGTCAAGCTGCCCGTCCATGTGATTGCTCCGCTTACGTTGTTATAGGTGCCATGCTGCAACATTGTGGTAAAGGGCCGGGAGCTGTCGAGGGCGTACGCGCCCGTGTCACTAGACTCCGAGAACCCCAAGACCATCCCATACCACGTGGCTCCGTATCCGATGTTCACGCCGCTGTACCAAGCCATAGAATCGGTTTGCGCGAGGGGGACAGCATTATAACCCCCCAGCGATTGCGCCTGCGATGACCCAATCACGTCTCCTATAACGTTGTAGAAGTTTGCCGTGTAAGCAAGGGAAATTCCGGCGGCCTGCTGGAAGGGGTTCCAGCTATTGATACCAGATTGATAGGGATACCCGTAAGGTGAACACACGACAGTTGCGCGGGACGATCCTGTTGGATTGCAAACCGTAGTGGCTCCTTGATCCCAGTTTCGGAAAAGAGTTTCGTGCGAAGACGTTCCCCACACCGAGTCCGCCGCAAAGGTGTTCCACACGTTTCCTTCAAACAGGTTGAACTGAGGATGTGCCGAATGGTGAGAAATTGCGCCGATATTCCAAGCTGGACTACTTGAGTCGAATTCCCCGGTCGCGTAGTTATATGCGATCACATTCCCCGTCGCGCCCATTTCCAGCATCACGGCTCCGACATGCCCGCGATCAAAGATGTTATTCTGAATAAGATCTCCCGTCGTCGCACAATAAAGGTCGATTGACACATCTGAGTTGCCCGGTGTGTGTTTGAATGAATTTGAGAAATAAGAGTC
>VFSW01007769.1_pt1 | contig 15513 bp, 15 predicted proteins | sample 5358111 | NCBI WGS metagenome assembly VFSW01 (sample SAMN11554181, study PRJNA540505) | mine drainage metagenome | isolation source: sediment from site ElyBrook_90M | place: USA: Ely Copper Mine, Vershire, VT | collected 2017
GTGCGCAGCAGCTCGCGTTGATGCACGTTGCCGGTGCGCAGTGCGTGAATCAGGGGCAGGGTGGGTTTGCCTTCCGCCAAATCGTCCCCGATGTTCTTGCCCAGAACCTTGCTGTCGGAACTGTAATCGAGAACGTCGTCGATGAGCTGGAAGGCGGTGCCCAGGTGCATGCCGTAAGCCGCGAGCGCCTGTTCGATCGCTGTGTCGCTGCCGCTGATGACCGCGCCCAGCTGGGCCGCAGCCTCGAACAGCTTGGCGGTCTTGCTACGGATCACATAGAGATAATGTTCCTCGGAAATGTCCGGCTCGCGGCAATTCAGCAGCTGCATGACCTCGCCTTCGGCGATCGTGTTGGTAGCCTTTGAGAGGATCTCCATCACGCGCATATCGCGCACGTCGACCATCATTTCGAAGGCACGCGAATACAGGAAATCGCCTACCAGGACGCTCGCTTCGTTGCCCCACACGACGTTGGCCGTTGACTGTCCGCGGCGCAGCTCGGAAGAGTCCACCACATCGTCATGCAGAAGCGTTGCGGTGTGGATGAATTCGACGATGGCCGCCAGTGCGACGTGGTCGGTGCCCTGATAGCCGCAGGCGCGACTTGCCAGCAACACAATCAGCGGCCGCAGGCGCTTGCCACCGCTGTGAATGATGTAACCGGCCAGCTTATTGATGAGCGCGACGTCCGATTGCAGCCGGCGGGTGATCTCGCGATCGACCGCATGCCGGTCATCGTGGGTGAGCGCCAGGATGGCGTCTAGATCCATGAAGTTTCGTTCAAATGATGCGTCGTTCAATGGGTAATGTCGCACAATGGGGCCGCATCGTAGTTTATGACCCGGCCGTCTGCAAGGACACGGTGCGGGGCCGTGAGTCTGGCTGCGGGTTCAGTCGTTTGAACTTGTAACTTTTTGTTGCAGGCAGTAGACTACCCGGCTTTGGCGAGCCGCCTCCTGGCGGACATTTCTTGCGGAGATTCAAGTATGTACGCGGTAATTGAGACGGGCGGCAAGCAGTACCGGGTGGCGGTCGGCGATGTCGTCCGGGTGGAGAAAATCGCGGCCGATGCCGGATCCTCAGTCAGCCTGGACAAAGTGCTGATGGTTGCCGATGGCGAAGACGTGCGTATTGGCAACCCGATCGTGACCGGTACGGCGGTGAATGCGACTGTGCGGGGCCACGGCCGCGGCGATAAGACGCGCATATTCAAGCTGCGCCGACGCAAGCATTATCGCAAGCAGGCCGGCCACCGGCAGTACTACACGGAACTCGAAATCACCGGGATTTCCGGCGCGGCCAAGTAGCTACGTTTTTCCGGCATCAACGGCAGGGGTTGAATCCATGGCACACAAAAAGGCAGGCGGCAGTTCTCGCAACGGCCGCGATTCCGAATCGAAGCGCCTCGGCATCAAGCGTTTCGGCGGTCAGCGGGTTATCGCCGGAAACATCCTGGTGCGGCAGCGCGGCACGAAATTCCATCCTGGCACCAATGTAGGGATCGGCAAGGATGACACGCTGTTCGCGCTGACGGACGGACAGGTTCTTTTCGAACTCAAGGGCCCGCGCGGACGCAAGACCGTGAGCATCGTTTCGGCCTGATATCGTCCCGGTCCCAATCGTACCAACCCTGCATCGGTGGACGGTGCGGGGTTTTTTGTTTGTTTCAGGGTTATAGCCGCACGGGCGATGGCCTGGATGCGCGTGCCGGGCGCTGATGGGCTCAAAGCCTTTGAACGGATACCAGCATTATGAAATTCGTCGATGAGGCCAAGATTCGCGTGGAAGCGGGGAACGGGGGCGACGGGGCACTCAGTTTCCGGCGCGAGAAGTTCGTGCCGCGCGGTGGCCCGGATGGTGGAGACGGTGGGCGTGGCGGCAGCATCTATCTGGCTGCAAACAGCGGCCTCAATACCCTCGCGGATTTCCGTTACTCGACCCAGTTTCGCGCTCCCCATGGAGAGCGTGGAGGGGGGCGCAAGTGCTCCGGGAAGGCGGGCGAGGACCTGGCGATCCTCGTGCCCCTCGGAACCCTGGTCCGCGATGCCGACACTGGCGAGCTGATCGGTGACATCACCCGCAGCGGTGAACGGCTGCTCGTGGCCAAGGGTGGTCGCGGCGGGCTCGGAAACACGCATTTCAAGAGCAGCACGAACCGCGCCCCGCGCCATATCGTACCCGGGACGCCGGGCGAGCAGCGCGAACTTCTGCTCGAGCTTCAGCTGCTGGCTGACGTCGGCCTGCTGGGGCTGCCCAATGCAGGCAAGTCCACGTTTTTGCGCGCAGTGTCGGAGGCACGACCCAAGGTTGCCGATTATCCGTTTACCACGCTGCATCCTCAACTCGGGGTGGTGCGGGTGGGGATGAACCGAAGTTTTGTTGTTGCCGACATCCCTGGACTCATCGAGGGGGCGGCTGAAGGCGCCGGGCTGGGTATCCGTTTCCTGCGGCATCTGGCACGTACCCGCATCCTGCTGCACCTGGTCGATATGGCACCGATGGACCCGGACGCCAATCCGGTCCGTGGTGTACGCAGCATCGCCGCGGAGCTAAAAAAGTTCAGCCCGGCCCTGGCGAAGCGCGAACGCTGGCTGGTGCTCAACAAGATGGATCTGGTTCCACCGCAGGAGCGCGAGCAACGGGTGCAGGCGCTGATCCGAGCGCTGCGCTGGAAGCGCCCTGTTTTTGCGATTTCCGCTGCCACCGGCGCCGGCTGTCGCGAACTGACCGCGCAGCTAATGTCGCACCTGGAGCGCGTCAAGGCACTGCCCGCCGCCATGCCGGCGGCAGAGGCCGGCTCCAATGCATGAACTGCGCCGCGCGCTGACGCGTGTCAATCGCTGCGTCATCAAGATCGGCAGCGCTCTGCTGACCAATCATGGCCAGGGCCTGGATCCTGTGGCCATCGGCGGCTGGGTCGCACAGATTGCGGCACTGCGCGCGCGTGACGTGCAGATCGTTCTGGTGTCTTCGGGCGCCGTTGCCGCCGGGATGCAAAGCCTGGGCTACAAGAGCCGGCCGCATGCTCTGCATGAGCTTCAGGCCATCGCGGCCGTCGGGCAGATGGGCCTGATCCAGGTGTACGAGTCAGCGTTCCAGCGCCACGGATTGCGCACCGCGCAGGTGCTGCTGACACATGACGACCTGACGAATCGCGAACGACATCTCAATGCGCGCAGCACGCTGCGAACCCTGCTTAGTCTGGACGTCATTCCGGTCATCAACGAGAACGATACGGTCGCGACCGAGGAGATTCGGTTCAGCGACAACGATACCCTGGCTTCGCTCGTGACCAACCTGCTGGAGGCGGAATTGCTGGTGATTCTCACCGACCAGGCAGGATTGTATACCGCCGACCCGCGCGTCCGCCCTCCGGCCGAACTGGTGCAGGAAGGCGTGGCCGGCGACCCGACTCTCGACGCTATGGCTGGAGGATCGGGGCTGCTGGGTCGCGGCGGCATGCGCACCAAACTGCTGGCTGCAGCCAAGGCGGCACGTTCCGGAGCGGCGACGGTGATTGCCTCGGGACGCGAACCCGAGGTACTACAGCGCATCCTGGCGGGGGAACGCATCGGTACTTATCTGGTGCCGACGGAGGAGCGGATGGCGGCGCGCAAGCGCTGGCTGGCGGACCAGATGCAGGTTCAGGGGCGGTTGCGCCTTGACGCCGGTGCGGTCAAGGTTCTGCGCGAGGCTGGGCGCAGTCTGTTACCGGTTGGGGTGCAAGCTGTCGAAGGCAGCTTCCGGCGCGGTGAGCTGGTGGTCTGTCTGGATCCCCATGGGCTGGAGGTTGCCCGCGGGCTGGTGAATTATGATTCGGATGAGGCGGCGAAGATCATCGGCAAAGCCAGCAGCCAGATCGAAGCTATTCTGGGCTACGTCGACGAGCCCGAGCTGATTCACCGCGACAACTTGGTGCTGGCCTACTAGCCCGGGGTGTAGCGCGTACCGCGCGGGGCGGTCAGCTCATTGCGCGTAGACGCTCATTGAGCCGGCTCTTATGGCGTGCCGCGCTGTTCTTGTGAATGATGCCCTTGCCAGCTGCCCGGTCGATGACTGACATCGCATCCTGAAAAGCCGTCTGGGCCGCGGCCTTGTCCTTGGACCCCACCGCCTTCAGCACCTTCTTGATATGGGTGCGCAGCGTCGAGCGCATGGCGGTATTGTGCTGCCGGTGCTTCTGCGCCTGGCGCACGCGCTTTTTTGCTTGAACCGTATTTGCCAAAGCCGTCTCCCCCGTATTGAACGGGTTTTTAAAGAGGCGCCACTATCCTGATTTGGCGGCAGTTTGTCAATCCCGGGGCACACGCCTGGTCCGGTAGCGGCCGGCGCCATATGCAGCGTGCGGCACCGGCCGAGTTGGCTTATCATCGCGCCTTTATTTCGCGGCTTCACTCCGGCGCTCCTGCATGTCACGCAAGCTGATCAAGTCCACGCTCATTACCGGAGGAATGACGCTTATTTCGCGCATCGCCGGGCTGATACGGGATACGATATTCGCCCATCTCATCGGGGCCGGATCGGGCATAGCTGCCGACGCCTTCTACGTAGCCTTCCGCATCCCGAACTTTTTGCGCCGTATCTTCGGGGAGGGGGCGTTCTCCCAGGCCTTCGTTCCCGTGTTTTCGGAGTACAAGACGCGCAACGATGCTGGCGCGACGCGTGCATTCGTGGACCATGTTGCGGGTGTGCTGGCGGTAGTGCTGCTCGTGGTGACTGTGATCGGCGTCATCGCCGCTCCATTGCTAGTGATGGTGCTCGCCCCCGGGTTTCTGGCGGTGCCGGCGAAATTTGATCTCACGGTGCAAATGCTGCGCATCACCTTCCCTTATATTCTGTTCATCTCACTGGTTTCCATGTCGGCGGGCATACTGAACACCCACGGGCGCTTCGGCGTTCCCGCGTTTACACCCGTGCTGCTAAACCTGTCGCTGATCGGCGCTGCCCTGCTGCTTGCGCCACACATGCGCAATCCGGTGGTCGCGCTTGCCTGGGGGGTGGCGATCGCGGGCGTGGCGCAGTTGCTGTTTCAGCTGCCGTTCCTGCTGCGGCTGCGGCTTCTTCCTCGGCCACGGCTAGCGCTTCACGATGAAGGCGTCCGGCGCGTGTTCCGGCTGATGATCCCCGGCATGTTCGGTGTCTCGGTGTCGCAGATCAACCTGCTGGTTGATACGCTGCTGGCATCGTTCCTCGTCACCGGCAGCGTGTCGTGGCTGTATTACTCAGACCGCCTGATGGAGTTTCCTGTTGGCGTGTTCGGTGTCGCCCTCGGAACCGTTATCCTGCCCAGCTTGTCGGTCAAACATGTGCGCGCTTCACGCCAGGCCTTTTCCCATACCCTGGACTGGGCAATACGGCTGGTCCTGCTGGTCGGATTCCCGGCAAGCGTGGCGCTGATGGTTCTGGGCGGTCCGATGCTCACCACTTTGTTTCGCTACGGAGCCTTTCGTGCCCACGATGTTGTCATGGCGTCGCGCAGCCTGACGGCTTTTGCCTTTGGTGTGACCGGGTTTCTTCTCATCAGGGTTCTGGCGCCGGGATATTACTCGCGCCAGGATACGAAGACCCCGGTGCGTGTCGGAGTGGTGGCGCTCATTTCCAATATGGTCCTCAGTCTGAGCCTGGTTTTTCCACTTGCCCATGCTGGTTTGGCGTTGGCTACCTCGCTGGCCGCCTATATCAACGCGGGGCTGCTGCTGCGTGGCCTGCTGCGGCAGAAGGTGTATCGTCCGCAATCGGGGTTCGGCGGGTATATATTAAAGTTGGCTGCCGCCAGCCTGACGATGGGCGCGGTCCTGTGGTGGGGCGCCGGCGCGCTTACGACCTGGCTCGATGCGCGCGCGCTGCAGCGCGCCGGGCGACTGGCATTCTGGGTGGTTGCTGGTATGCTGATTTATGCGGGAATGTTGCTGCTGCTGGGTATCCGACCGCGGCAGTTGGTCCTGCACAAGGCGGACGCGGATGAGTAGAGGTTCAAGCATTTTTCAGATCGTTGCGCTGGATGACCCGCGCATTTTCACCCTGGCGGAGGCCCTAGACCTGTTCCCGCTGGTGCGCTCGATCACACAGGCCGCGCATGCCGACCTGGAACCGGTCCGGCGGAGACTCGAATCCATGGTCCCGACCAACCCGCTGATCCAGGAAGTCGAGCGTCGCTACGAGACTGTCGTCAAGCGCTGGGTCGCCAAGATGGAGCGTCTCGGCCTGGTGGTCAAGGGATTATGGCTGGTGGATTTCGACACCGGGGATGGTTATCTATGTTGGAAGTTTCCCGAGCTTAGAATCGGGCACTACCATGCTTATCATGATGGTTATTCCGGCCGTCGTCCGCTGAACGAGGTGATCCAGGAATTCGATCCCGACTGGGCAGTGTGATTGCCTGGTTGTGCCCATCGGTTGTGCCGGAACGCCGGAAACCTTATGCTGCCCCAGGCAGGCGCACTTTGCCACGACAGCCTGCCAGAGACTCGGAATGTGGCGGTGAATCACGACAATCCCCCCGATGGAGCTGATACGCGGGTATCATAATTTGCGGCCGCGCCACCGTGGGTGCGTGGCCACCATCGGGAATTTCGATGGCGTTCATCTTGGCCACCAGGCGGTTGTCGGTCAGCTGGCGGAAAAGGCGTCGGAGCTCCGGCTGCCGACGGTTGTAGTGCTGTTCGAGCCGCAGCCCCAGGAACTCTTTCAGCCGGCAGACGCCCCAGCGCGCCTGATGCGGCTGCGCGACAAGCTCACGGTGCTGAGGCGTTACTCGGTGGATCGTGTCCTGTGTCTGCGCTTCGAGGCGCGGCTGGCCGACATGCCTGCCGAGGATTTCATACGCAGGATCCTCGCCGACGGGCTCGGCGTGCGTTACCTGGTGGTCGGCGACGATTTCCGTTTCGGCAGGCGGCGTGCCGGCGATTTCAGTCTGCTGCAGAAGGCTGGCGCGCAGTACGGATTTGCGGTCGCGCCCATGCACACGTTCAACGTCGACGGCATGCGCGTCAGCAGTACGCGTATTCGCGAAGCGCTGGCCGCCGGAGATCTTGCCGGCGCGGCCAGGCTGCTCGGGCGCGGCTTCCGCATGTCCGGACGAGTGGCGCATGGTGACAAGCGCGGCCGCACGATCGGAGTCCCGACCGCAAACATCCATCTGCACCGCAAAGTGACCCCAGTGCGCGGCGTCTACGTGGTTGAGATGCTCGGTTTGGAGGATAAACCGCTCGCGGGTGTTGCCAACGTCGGGACCCGGCCTACGGTCGAGGGAACCCGCACCCTGCTCGAGGTGCATCTGCTCGATTTCGACCGGGACATCTACGGTCGCCAGGTCAACGTGGAATTTCTGCACAAGCTACGCGACGAGCAGCGCTTTGCATCGTTCGACGAGCTGAAGGCCCGCATAGGTAAGGATATCGACGAAGCGCGTGTATGGCTGCAGACTCGCGGCCAGCGCTGATCGCGCCTTGGACTTTTCCCCCGCTACAGCGGAAAATGCAGCTTCTCATTTCCGCCAAATTGGCTGCTTATCTGGCCGGACGCGCAGCGGCGCCCGGCTGTCGATCGACTGACGGGCTGTATTGATGGACCAGAAAGAAAAAGACTACAAGCACACCCTGAACCTGCCGCACACCGATTTTCCGATGAAGGCAAATCTGGCGGCGCGCGAACCGGAGATTCTCAAGCGCTGGCAGCAGCTCGATCTGTACCGGCGCATGCGCGAACGCGGCGCGAACCGGCGCAAGTACATCCTGCATGATGGTCCGCCGTACGCCAACGGCGCGATCCACATCGGTCACGCAGTCAACAAGATTCTCAAGGACATCATCGTCAAGGCCAGGACGCTGGCGGGTTTCGATGCGCCTTACGTTCCCGGCTGGGATTGCCACGGCCTGCCGATCGAGCTCATGGTGGAGAAAAAGATTGGCAAAGCGGGTGAGAAGGTCAAGCCGTCCGAGTTTCGCAAGGCCTGCCGAGAATACGCGGCCAAGCAGGTGGAGGGGCAGCGCGCTGATTTCCGCCGTCTTGGTGTGGTTGGTGACTGGGACCGACCTTATCTCACCATGGACTTCCAGTTTGAAGCCGACATCATTCGCGAGCTTGGCAAGGTGATCGCTCACGACCATCTCTACAAGAGCTTCAAGCCGGTTCATTGGTGCATCGACTGCGGGTCGGCGCTGGCGGAAGCCGAGGTCGAGTACGAGGACAAGACGTCACCGGCGATAGATGTCCGTTTCGCACTGGTCGACGAGGAAGAATTGTTTGCGCGCTGCCGCCATGCCTCCGGCCGGGAACGCGAGGGCAGCGGGCCGGTGTCGATCCCGATATGGACCACGACGCCCTGGACCTTGCCCGCTAATCAGGCGGTAACGCTCAATCCGAATATCGAGTACGCCCTGGTGCAATGTGGTAGCGAGCACAACCCGGAACGCCTGCTGTTGGCGGATGCCCTGGTGAAGGACGTGATGTTGCGCTACGGCATGGACGGTTACCGTGTGGTCGCCACCTGCCGCGGTGCCGACCTGGAAGGGCTGCGGCTGCGTCACCCGTTCTACGCACGCGAGGTGCCGGTCATCCTGGGGGACCATGTCACGACCGATTCCGGCACGGGCGCGGTGCACACTGCGCCTGGACACGGCCAGGATGACTTCGTTGTGGGTACGCGCTATGGCTTGGCGGTCGATAACCCCGTGGGTGGGGACGGGCGGTTTCTTCCGGGAACCGAGTATTTTGCCGGTGAGCACGTATTCAAGGCGAACGAGCATGTGATCGAGCTGCTGAAGGCACGCGGTGCGTTGCTGCGGGTTGAGGCGCTGCGCCACAGCTATCCGCACTGCTGGCGGCACAAAACTCCGATCATATTCCGCGCAACCCCGCAGTGGTTTATAGGCATGGAAAGGGCGGGTCTGCGTGTGCAGGCGCTGGCGGAAATACGCCGGGTCGACTGGATTCCGGACTGGGGGCAGGCGCGCATCGAGGGCATGGTCGCGACCCGTCCGGACTGGTGTATCTCGCGCCAGCGGACTTGGGGAGTGCCGATTGCGCTGTTCGTCGAGTGGCAGACCGGAAAGCTCCACCCGGACACCGCCTTGCTGATTGAAAAGGTCGCATGCATGGTCGAACAGCGCGGCATTGACGCCTGGTTCGATCTTGACACGCGCGAGCTGCTGGGCGAGGACGCCGAGCGCTACGAAAAGGTCAATGATACGCTGGACGTATGGTTCGATTCCGGCGTTACGCACGCCTGCGTTCTGGAAAGGCGTTCGGAACTGGGGCGCCCGGCCGACCTGTATCTCGAAGGGTCTGATCAGCACCGCGGATGGTTCCAGTCCTCGCTGCTCACCTCGGTGGCGACCCGCGGAGTTGCGCCGTACCGCGCAGTACTGACCCACGGGTTTACGGTCGACGCGAAAGGCATGAAGATGTCGAAGTCGCTCGGCAACCAGGTGGTTCCGCAGCAGGTGATCGGCACTCTGGGCGCCGACATCCTGCGGCTGTGGGTCGCGGCCACTGATTATCGTTCCGAGATGAGCATTTCCGACGAAATCCTCATGCGCATGGCGGATTCCTATCGCCGTATCCGCAACACTGCTCGCTATCTTCTGGGCAACCTCGCGGGTTTCGAGCCGGGCAATGCATTGGCGCCATCCGAGATGCTTGCGCTCGACCGCTGGGCCATGGAAAAGGCATCATTCCTGCAGCGGCAACTGCAGGAAGCCTACGATACTTTTGCTTTCCATCTTGTCTACCAGAAGCTGCACCAGTTCTGCGTGGTCGAGATGGGAAGTTTCTATCTCGATGTGATCAAGGATCGTGTCTACACCACCCGCCCGGACAGTCGCGCGCGCCGTTCGGCGCAGACCGCCATGTTTCACGTGCTTGAATCGCTGGTCCGGTGGATGGCGCCGATACTGAGCTTCACGGCTGAAGAGGTCTGGCAGGCGATGCCGGCGCGAGCGGCCGAAAGTGTGTTTCTAGACGAGTGGTACGCCGTTCCGCCGCCAGTCACGGTCACCGGACCAGAGGTGGCGACCGACGCCTTCTGGAGTGGCATCCTGGAAGTGCGCGAACAGGTGGCGCGGGAACTTGAGAAGGCCCGGGTCGCCGGCGCCATCGGATCGTCGCTGGACGCGGAAGTCGATCTGTATTGCGCTCCGGAACTGCGTGGAACGCTTGCCAGTCTGGAGGACGAGCTGCGCTTCGTGTTGATCACCTCTTATGCTCGGATTCATCCGGCGCAGGGTGCAACCCCCGAGGCAGTCGAATCCGGGATGAAGGGGCTGAAAATTCAGGTCTCGGTATCGCCGCATGCGAAGTGCGTGCGCTGCTGGCACCACCGCGCGGACGTCGGGTCCAACATCGAACATCCCCGGCTGTGCAGCCGCTGTGTCGAGAACGTGACGGGAGCGGGGGAATCGAGGTGTTACGCCTGATGTTCAGATTGATCTGGATTGCCCTGATTGTCTACGTAGCCGATCAACTGACGAAGTACGCTGCAGTGATGTATCTGACCGCGCACAACATCGCAGTGACGCCGTTTTTCAACCTGGCGCTGGCGTACAACACCGGAGCCGCTTTCAGCTTTCTTAGTTCGGCCTCTGGTTGGCAGAACCCGTTCTTCATCATTGTTGGGATAGTCGCGTCGATCATTATCCTTTCGATGATTGCTCGCCTCGGCCCCAACGATAGGCAGGTGGCAGTGGCATTGATGCTGATCCTGGGCGGCGCGGCCGGCAACGTGACTGATCGAATGATACACGGGTATGTTGTTGATTTTATGGATGTATACTACCGGGCTTGGCACTGGCCCACATTCAATCTGGCCGACTCGGCCATATCGGTCGGGGCGGCGCTGCTGTTGCTCGACATGCTCGGACTGCGTTTCCTCCAACGTGATGGAGCCTGACGAAACTGCCGGAAACTACATCACCCGGCGCCGGGGGAGGCAGTCGCAGTACGGCGAGCCAACGGCCGCGCGCGCGGCGGCTGCGCTGCCGGTATGACCATTCACCAGGTGCTCGAGGGATGCCGCGTCACACTGAATTTCAGCCTGCTTCTGCGCAATGGTACCTTGGTGGATCACACCGGCGACGGTGAGCCTCTGACGATTACGATTGGTAAGGGTGAACTGGTTGCCGGCCTGGAACAGCGCCTGTTAGGGCTATGTCCCGGCGACAAGAGGCATTTTGAGATCCCTGCCGCCGATGGGTATGGGCCAAGGCTGGAGGAGAACATCCAGGTGGTTCCGCGCGAGCATTTCCCCCCGGATCTGGTCGCGGAACCTGGGGCCATCATCGGGTTCACCTTGCCCACTGGCGAAGAGGTACCCGGAAGAATTATGACGATCGATGACGCCGAAGTGACGGTAGATTTTTCCCACCCTCTGGCTGGCCATGACCTTGTTTTGGACGTGGAGATTCTCGCGGTGGAACCAGGCCAGGTTGGACCCGGCCGCGGATCCTGATCATAATAGAGAGCCCACATCCGCCATCATCGGCCGGGGTCCGTTTCATGGAACTTATTCTTGCCAGTCCACGCGGCTTCTGCGCTGGCGTGGACCGCGCGATCGAAATCGTCGAACAGGCGCTTGCGCGTTTCGGTGCGCCGATCTACGTGCGCCATGAGGTGGTGCACAACCGCTTTGTCGTAGACGGGCTGCGGGTAAAGGGCGCGATATTCGTGGACGACCTGGATCAAGTGCCGGATGACGCGACCGTCATTTTCAGCGCCCATGGCATTCCCCAGGCCGTTCGGCGCGAGGCTGAACAGCGCCGCCTCAAGGTATTCGACGCCACCTGCCCGCTGGTGACGAAGGTGCATATGGAGGTCGTCCGCCACCGCCGGCATGACACTGAGTGCATTCTCATCGGTCATGCAGGCCATCCTGAGGTGGAGGGCACGCTGGGTCAGGCGCAGGACGGCATCTATCTCGTAGAGACACCGGAAGATGTGATGCATGTGCAGGTGAAGAACCCGGAAAAACTTGCGTTCGTTACCCAGACGACGCTTTCGGTGGATGATACAACGCGGGTGATCGAAGTACTGCGTGCGCGGTTCCCAAAAATTCAGGGTCCGCGCAAGGATGACATCTGCTACGCAACCCAGAATCGTCAGGACGCGGTGCGTGCTCTTGCCAGGAATTGCGATGTGGTGCTCGTGGTGGGGTCGGTAAACAGCTCTAACTCCAACCGTCTGCGGGAAGTGGCGGAGGCGCTGGGAGTTCGGGCCTATATGATTGACGGTCCGCAGGACATCCGTCCCGAGTGGCTGGCCAGTGCAAGGCGTGTTGGCCTTACTGCAGGTGCCTCGGCACCGGAGATCCTGGTCCAGCAGGTGGTCGAGCAGCTACGCGAGTGGGGTGTCATGTCGGTACATGAACAGGTGGCGGAGGCGGAACGCGTGATTTTTCCGGTGCCTCGGGAGCTGCGCCATCATTCCTGAAATGCAGCGCTTCATCTTGCCCCCGCAGTGTTGCGATGGACAAACTTGGAATCCCGCTGGTTCCGCGGGCGCCTGAAAGCGTGCGGGTTCAGCGATGTATCGGGCAAACTTGGCAATTCTTTTGATCGCGCAAGGCACCCGGCGGACGTTGTGAAAACTCCCTGGCACATCGTAGGTGGCGGCATCATCGGGTTGCTCTCCGCCTATGAGCTGGCATTGGCTGGCGAAAGTGTGGTCATTATTGACCGGCAATCGGTCGGAGATGAGGCCTCCTGGGCAGGTGGGGGAATCCTGTCGCCCCTTTATCCCTGGCGTTATCCCGAAGCAGTTGATCCTCTTGCACGCTGGAGCCAAACGCACTACCCCGAGTTGGTAGAGACACTCAGAAGAGAGACCGGTGTGGATCCAGAATGGACGCGTTCGGGATTACTGATTCTGGATGCCGAGGATAGCCGGGCCGGCTTGGACTGGTGTCAGGCTCACGGTGTTGTCGCAGAATTACTCAATCCGGGTGCCGTGCTGGAGCCTGCGCTGCGAACGAGTTCGAACCCGGCGCTGAGCCTCTCGGACGTGGCGCAAGTCCGCAATCCCCGATTACTCAAAGCCCTGACGCATCGTTTGCGATCTCTGGGCGCAGTGTTCAAGGAAGGAGTGGCAGTAACCGGCTTCGAATTCAGCGGCAAAGTTTTCAGTGGAATTCGTACTGGATCGGGCACGTTGTCCGCAGACCGTTGTCTGGTGGCTGCGGGCCCCTGGAGCACTTCATTGCTTGCGACCGTCGGCCTTGATCTCCCGTTGCGGCCGGTGAAAGGGCAGATGCTGGTGCTGCGGGGAGCGGCTTCTCCGTTTTCGCGCATTCTGCTCAGGGAGAGCCGGTATCTGATTCCACGACGCGACGGGCGGATTCTTGTGGGGAGTACCCAGGAAGAGGCGGGATTCGACAAATCGACCACGCCGGTCGCACGCGAGTTGCTGTTTGCCGCAGCCTGCGCACTGGTGCCCGAGCTTGGAGACTGGCAGATTGAACACCACTGGGCAGGGCTCAGGCCTGGTTCCCCGGACGGCGTACCTTATATTGGCGAGCACCCTGAGATAACCGGGCTGTACGTCAATACCGGCCACTTTCGGAACGGGATAGTGCTTGCTCCTGCCTCGGCCAGACTGATCGTGGATCTAATGCTGTCCCGGTCACCTTTGATTGATCCTGGTCAATTTAGTTTGATCCGAAACTAGTTAGACTTACGCCCCTTCATGGCTTACAATAGGTCTAAATCTATGCAACGCGCACCCTTTAATGCTGCTGTGTCGATGGATGTAACGCCACCCATGGATGCCAAAACCTACACGCATGACGAGGTTGGCGCTATGTTGCGTGATCATGGGATCAATCCAACCGCCCAGCGGGTGGAAATTGCCCGCGAGCTGTTTTCCCGCAAGGGGCATTTTTCCGCTGAAGACGTGTTCTCGCTAGTAAATAACGAACAGGCTCAGGTTTCTAAGGCCACGGTCTACAACACCCTAGGCTTGTTCGCGGAGCGGGGCCTGATTCGGCAGCTAATTGTCGATCCGACGAAGGTTTTCTACGATCCCAATATGACGCCGCACTATCATTTCTACGACGTTGTTACCGGAAAACTCACGGACATCAACGCCGAAGCCGTGCGGATTACCGGCCTGCCGCCGCTACCAGCTGGCGCCCAGATGGAAGGCGTTGACGTCATCGTTCGGATGCGTCGTCCCAATATCGAGGCTGGCTGAAGTTCTTTGCGTGGTTGTTTCCGCAGCCACGCTCCCCGTATACTTCCGGGTCATTCGCCGGTGTAGCTCAGTTGGTAGAGCAACTGATTCGTAATCAGTAGGTCATCGGTTCGACTCCGGTCACCGGCACCATAAAAACAGCATTAAACAAGCCGATTAACAATTTTCTCTCTTTGTTAAACGTCGTGAATTGAGCACCGTGAGCGTCGACCAAAAAAATTGACCCGCAGAGGTAAGCCCGGCTTTGCCGAGAGACCCATTCCTGTGAGTTACGGGACACGAGGCGGGCAGAATCATTCGACGGAACGTCTATGCTCAAGTGCCCCGAGCGAAAATTTCGATGACATCGTATGTTGATGCTGTGTCAGATTCTGGACGTTCTGTACCGATGGGGTCACGATAATGCGTTCGCCCGCTGTGCGCGCCCTTCAGACCGAACGCCGGCATAGCGCAGGGGACTGTTGCCGATAAGGATGTGAACATGGCTGAGAGAATTCAGGACGCGTCGACCACGATCGGCATGGTGCTCTACCCCGGGGTAACGCTGCTGGATGTCGCCGGGCGCTACGAAGTATTCGCCCGGCTTCCCGGTGTGCACGTGGCGCTATTGGCTGCAGCACTCGATCCCATTCACACCGAGCAGGGCATGATTATTGTGCCTGACACCCGGTTCAATGATACGGCCTTCGACGTGCTGTTCGTGCCGGGAGGACCGGGCCAAATGGACGTGATTGAAGATCAACACTTCCTGGGATATATCAGACGATACGGGGAGGTGGCGAAGTGGGTCACGTCTGTATGCACCGGTTCCCTCCTGCTTGCCGCCGCCGGGCTGCTGCGCAGACGGTGCGCCACGACCCATTGGCTGTCCATGGATCTTTTAGAGTGTCTAGGTGTGAAGACGGTCCCCGAACGGGTCGTGATCGATGGCAACCGGATCACCGCCGCGGGCGTATCCGCCGGCATCGATCTGGCGCTCGTCGTGGTTGCGCGTCTCATCAGCGAAGATGTGGCTAAAGAGATCCAGCTGCTGATTGAATACGATCCGAAGCCATTGTTCCGCAGCGGCTCTGTGCGGACCGCGGACAAGCCCACTATCAAGCGAGTTACCTCCCAGCGACGCGCTCTGCAGGAGCGGCGTCGTGCACAGATCGAGCGAATTGCGGTGCGGCTGACAGATAATGAAGGGTGCGGCGACTAAGTACATCGATGCATAAATATTTTTTACACACCATGCCAACATGAAGGAAGCGATGGTTGTCAGCTTGGCGAAGCAGTGGAAGCACAGCAGGCTACTCCATGTATGGCAAATACCATATCGATATGTAAATT
>VFSW01007770.1_pt1 | contig 15513 bp, 16 predicted proteins | sample 5358111 | NCBI WGS metagenome assembly VFSW01 (sample SAMN11554181, study PRJNA540505) | mine drainage metagenome | isolation source: sediment from site ElyBrook_90M | place: USA: Ely Copper Mine, Vershire, VT | collected 2017
GGTCACATTAGGGGACATTTCTATCGAGGACAAATGGGGACATTATCACGGAGGTACAACAGCCGTATTCTGCGAGAGGGAGAATTGAGAAAGCGGAAAGCCTACACCTGGCCGATGCAAAGCGGGATCCTGCCCGCGCCGCTGGGTAATGATGATTTCAGCCCGGCTGTAGAGCGGCGTTGCCAGCAGCAGATTGTGGCCCTGATAAAACCGGTTGCCCTCGGCCAGCATCCGCTCGGGATCATGCCCGTTCAGCAGAACCGCCTCTTCTTTAACCTTGGCCTCAGCCGACTCAAATGAAAACGGTCCCCAGAATACCCACGCAGCGGCGAAGCTCACCGCCAAGGCTGCCGCAGTGATGACGCCCAGTACGATCCATTTCCGCCGCGCTTTCATGACTCCCAATCCTGCTCGCCATCATAAAACTAACTAAGCTGAGTTTTCAACGACGCAAGCCGGTGAGCCGGTGGTCTCCGGGCTGGAATCCGCCGGCTGGCGCAATTTCCACTTTGACAGGCCTCAGGGCGGCCTGGCCGAGACTGAATTATCGAGAACCGCGTGGACCGCGAATTCAGAGTGTGGCACCATCATTCCAAGGGTGGGATTGATATGCGAGACCGAATCTGCAAATTGTGTTTACGTCCGGGCAATCTCCAAAAGAGTCACTTACTGCCTCGAGCCCTGTATCGGACGAGCGCCGGACCGGGAGCAGGCTATCGGGGTGTGGTTCTCACAACCGAAAAGGTTGCGTTGCAGACGAGCCGACAGGTCCGCGACTTCGTGCTCTGTCCCGAATGTGAACAGCGTATGAACAAAAACGGAGAAAGCTACGTCATGAGACTTGTCGACGACGGCAAGGGTTTCCCGTTACTCGACAGGTTGAAGCTCGCGATGCCGCTTCTCGAGACGCAAACGCTTTCGGTGTTCTCCGCGAAGGCCGTGGGAATCGATACCACGAAGCTGGGTTATTTCGCCTTAAGCGTATTGTGGAAGTCGTCCGTCCACCGATGGAAGATTCCAGGCGGGACAACTTCCGTCAGTCTTGGAGTATACGAGGAACCCGTGAGAAAATATCTCGCAGGTAAGACTGATTTCCCGTCGGATGTTGCTTTGCTTGTCATCGCATGTAACGACTTCGGCTCGCGTGGATCCTCGCATTTGCCAGCCATAATGTGGAGCAAAGGCTCACGGAAGATGTACTCCCTTCTTACCCGCGGCATCTACTTTAGAGTCCACGTAGGAAGCGGCATCACACCCGCAATGCGAGAGCTTTGTTCCGTCAATTCCGCTCGGAAGCCTATACTCATGAGGGATTGCGAGGACAAGATGATTGATGCTTACAGACCGTTTTTCGCCACCGCTCACATCGCGAAGAATTTGCAAGCGCTGTAACAGGCCTGCTGAGGGCATTGGGGCGCGCTAAGGCTTACGCGCACTGGCGAGCCTGAGCGGAACACAAGCTCTATTTCCATCGTTCTGGCCACCTCAAGCCACGGGCTTTCTCGAAATCGTCGGCTGTCATTATGTTGATATCGGTGCTACGATCGATCTCAGCCAGATCAATCTCACCTTGCTCACCGGAGAGAGCAGCTACCGAGTACGCAAGGATTCGGCACTTGTGCGTGCCAGTCCTTTCGATGATGTGCATATAGATACAAAAGCTCAATGACGACAAGTACCAGCAATACTCGAAATCGAAAGGAGCATATCTAACCTTCTCTCTCCTCGCCCTAGCAAGAAGCCGGAATAGAAGCGCTTGCTTTACCCTTGAGGTGTTGTCGGCAGGCGTCTTTAAGCCCTCGCAAACGAGCAACAGTTCCGCGGCGGCTAAATTTGCCAGCTGGTGCTCAATGAACCTGTTCATGGCATCAAGGTAAGATGGCCAGTAGAACGACAACTCATGCTGTACCTGTTCTTTGATTTCCTCCCAGACATCGGCCAAGGGAGAGTCCTCACCCGATAACCTTGTGGGAACGGCGCGAAGTTCCGCGATGACACCATCGAGCAGCGCTTTTACCTTCTCAGATTTCATTTAGCTCCGCCGACCCAACCGTTCCGCGAGGGTGATCGCAAGATCGCACCTGCCACGCAGGGTTATTTCATCACCGCGCCATACCAGTGGCAGACACTCGGTGCGCCTACTTACCTATACCTCGGCAGATTCAGATGTTCAACCCGTTCGGCCCAAGAATATACAACAGAAATGATGAGCAGGGTGTTGAGGGCAGCTCGGCGGTGCCGCCCTGCCTTGGCATCGATCAATCGGCGCTGTCTTTTCGGCTACGATTCTGCCTGCGCCTCTCCGTGACACTGGCTTTGATCGCCTCGACGTTCAGGCCCCAGCGGGAAGCGGTCTCAAACAGGGGGTCCGGTTTCGGCGCGTCGCCATAATACGAATACGGCGCATGGTCACGGTGCCCGATCATGGCTAGTTCCACGAGCCATGCCCCCAATTCCTGCAACGATGCCTTGTTCACCAGGTCCTCGAAGTATTCGGCGTGGGCGCGGTCGTTATCTTCCCCGGACGCTTCCACGTTCCGCTTCTTCGCCATCGCTTGGGTGATGAAACCGTTCAGGATGACGAACTGTTTCGCAGTGTCATATTGCAGCCTGTGAAAGAATTCGCGGGCGACAAGCCGGAAGTCTTCCAGGTCAAGATTCCGGTCCTGCCGGGCCTTCCCGCGGATGGCGTCGAAGACGGCTCGCCGCCGCTTCAATTCCAGCCGTGCCTCGGCTTCCCGGTTCAGCCGTTCTGCTTTGGCCTCGGAACTTTCACCGGTGTAACGGAAGCTTGCGCCATGCACCGGGCATTCCTGCTCTCGGCAGACACAAACCCATTTCATCTTTCCGATCTGCTCCCCGTCCGCCACAATTGCCGGTAAAGTATGATCGCAGGCGCCTTTCTTGGACTCGCGGTATTCATCCCCTGAAAGCACACCTTAAGGCTTGGTCTCACCGGCAAACCGCCAGGATGCTGAGATTTTCACCGTTCCGGATGGTGCTTCCTTCAGCTTCATTTCAACGAACGCGCTCAATTTATGCTGGAAGCAGTCCCGATCCGTGCACTGGTCTTTCTGTTTCACCTCGGGAAACAGCATCGGATTGAAGCCGGTGCGCTTGGGGCAGGTGGTGCACGGTCCGGCTTCGGGGAGTAATGTCGGGTCATCTTTACTGAACGGCGCCCCGTTCAAATCGAGATAAATATTGTCCTCCACCCACTGTTGCAGTCTAGCGACGGATGGAAACTCAATGGCTCTTTTCTTCGCAGCTTGATTGAGTTCGTTCACCACCTCTGTCTGATCGTGTGGTTGAAGCAGGGCCAGAATCAGAGCGTGGGCGGCGGTCATCTGGCCGTCCAGGAAATACTGCTTCAGCTTGGGATCAAGCTTGAGAAGCTGAAGGCGGCGGTGCGCGTGACTCACGCTTTTTCCCACATGTTCCGCGACAATGGCCGGCGTAAATTTCGGGTTCATCGTCAGTAGCTTTTCGTAAGACGCCGCTTCATCCATCGGATGGATGTCTTCGCGCAAAACGTTCTCGACGGTCGAGACTTCCTGCGCTTCAACGTCATTCAGATTCATAATGCGCGCGGGAATGCTGACCTTCCCAGCGCGTTGCGACGCTCTGAATCTCCTCTCGCCACACACTATTTCAAGAGTTTCATCTGCGTTTGGGCGAACCAGAATCGGCTGCAAAACGCCGTGCTTTTTAATTGAATCGGTAAGTTCGGACAGGCTGTTACTGTCCATACTGCCTAGCGGGTTACTGGCGGACGGTTGGATGAGGTCCAGGAGAATTTTCTGAACTACGGTGTGCTCGTTCTCTTTTGGTGTTGCAACTGCTACGATGCTGTTCATGCTATGTTCTCTCCTTTTCGATTTGAATTTGGAATCTGTTGAAGGGCGAACGGCCAGCGCCGAACCCGGCAAACTGGCCGCCCGCATCGTGAGGTTCAGGCTGATTCCTTCTCCTTGAGGGACTCAGCCCATTTGAATTGGTCAACGAACTTGTCGCGGAGCCATTTATCGCATCGGATCAATTCGCGCATCGGGGCGGAAATGTCTTCGTACTCCCGCTGCGCGATGTAATAGAGGTTTTCTTCTTTCCCTGGCAGGTTGTCGCCGTAATCGCCAGCGATGGTGATCCGGTCACCGGCCAAGAGCCTACAAGGTGAGCGTGTGGCGTTCGGACCCGCTTCAGCCCGCACTCGCCTTTCTCCCACTTCTCTAAGGGCGCATCGGGCGGAGCAATGTGAAGATCGCCCAAGCCTCGCCCGTTGTCCTTGGCAAGTAGGATAGCAAGGGCGGTGAGCGTTGCTCCGCCGTCTCCGAACTCCAAAAGCTTCAGTCCGTCGCCGAGATGGGTGGGAACCAAAATTTGCTTCCGATCCAAGTTCACTACGATGTGGTATTGACCCATAACCGGCTAATCTCCCTTCAATTGAATTGGCTGAGAAATCGGGAAGGAACCGAGACCCCGTTACGGGGCCTCGGTTTTGGTCGTTGATGGCTCCGCGTAACCGGCTTTTAGAATCCGGTCGGCGGCGTGAAAGATGCGCTGGGCGGAGCGTTCATTGATCGGCTCGCCCTTGGCCCAAGTCTGGATGTAACCCCGGCTGAATTCGGCGCCGGGCAAGCTGAGCGATTCGCAGCAGAGCAGAGCCACTGCTTCGGCTTCTACTTCGCGGGTTTTGCGCGGCGTAGTTTCCGTGTCTGAAAGGTCTTCCTCATCGCAATGCCCAAGGACTACGTGGGCCAGTTCATGGAAAAGGGTTTTATGTGGGAGAGCCGCAATCGGGCTGATGGCAATCTTCCGGCCACGGCGGGCGTAACCCTGCGCGTTGCCGTCAAGGTCCTGAAACTCGGTGCGCTGGATATTCAGCGTCTCAAGGGCCTTCTGCTCGTTCCATTCGGCAATAGCGGGCGGTTGAAAATCCGCGCCTTCGGTCTGAGCCAAAACCCACCAGCGGTTCTTATAGGTAAAGTGCGTGAAGCTGAATTCCTGGTCCTGCTCGGTGCCGTCATCTTTCTTGACCGTTCGCGTGCGCGTGCAAGTGAAGGGCATACACAGCATCAGGGCCTTCTCGCCCTTCTTCACGTGCCGGCCTAATTCTTTCCATTTGAGGAAGGAAGCGAGAGGGCCGGGCTGAATGCCGCGCTCAAAGCACTGGAACAAGGCAAGAAGTTGGTTTCCAAGCGAGTAGTTATGAAAGCGGCGGTAAGCCTCATGGATGAAGCCGGGCTTCCTCACGGCTTCTTCCAGCAATGCAGCCCATGAAACCATGGGCTTTCTCTCGTTTCTCTCAGCGCCATAGCGCGCGCTGCCTGTGATGGCCCGCTGGCCGGAGTCGACGGCACTCGTCGTTTCCTCTGCTGACTGCCTGGTTTTGATTTCCTCGATCACGATGTTTTCTCCTTTTCTGCCCCGCTTCTCGCGGGGCACCCAAGGGCAGGGGGCGCGTGCTCCTGCGGTGGCTTTTGCGGAGGAACCGAAACAATCTCGCTTGTTTCGCTTGATTTTTTCGGAGGGACCGCAACCCGAAGGGCCGGGATTAGGTGGAAGCCAAGCCTGCGGCCGCGAGGCGCACGGGTATTCGCCCGCCTGCCGTGCCCGCGAGAAGAAGGGGCGCTAGAAATGGAGAGTGACCGGGGAAATCGGGCAGAGATGGATGGGAAGGCCCTGGGCCGGGCAGGCGCTGGAAGATGCCGTCACAGAAGAGGGCATTGCAAATTCTTTGGAACTTTGAGACACTTCTTATCGTATTCCGATAAGAGGACGCCATGGGCGGAAAACGGACCGATCTTCTGCGTGGAACTCTCGACCTGCTGGTGTTGAAAGCCATTTCCCTGGAACCTTTGCACGGAGTCGGAATCTCTCGGCGCATCACGCAGATCACCCATGAAGCATTTCAGGTGAGTTTCGGTTCGCTGTTTCCGGCATTGCACCGCATGGAGGAGAGGGGATGGGTGGAAGCTGAGTGGCGCTCCTCTGACAACAACCGCCGAGCCAAATATTACCGGTTGACCTCCGCCGGGCGCACCCAACTCAAGGCTGAAGAGCGGCAATGGAACCAGGTCGTGAAGATCATGAGGGCAGCCGTTCAATCTTCTTGAATCTGGACGGGAGGCATTATGCCAATGCGAATTCTGAGTTTGTTCCGGAACCTCTTTCGCAAACGCACGGTCGAGCAGGCGCTTGATGACGAACTCCGGTCATCGGTGGAAGTCCTGGCGCAGGAGAAAATGAAGCGAGGGCTTTCACAATCGCTGGCCAGGCGAGAAGCGCTCATGGAACTCGGCGGGATTGAGCAAGTAAAAGAGGAGGTTCGCGCAGTCCGCACTGGGCGCTTTCTGGAGGACTTCGCCAGGGACGTTCGTTTAGGATTTCGCACCTTAGCCAAATCGCCCGGCTTCACGGCCGTAACAGTCCTGACGCTCGCGCTCGGCATCGGCGCGAATGCCGCCATTTTCCAGCTCGTAGACTCGGTCCGGATTCGAACTTTACCCGTGAAAGATCCTCAAAGCCTGGCCATCATCCACCTCAAGACAGATCTCTGGATGCAAGGGAACTTCATGAGTCAGTATCCGCAATTCACTTATCCCCTCTGGCAGGAAGTTCGCCAGCGGCAGCAGGCGTTTTCGTCCTTCGCCGTGTGGAGTCCTGACCAACTGAATCTGGCGAATGGCGGGGAGGTGGATTTTGCGCACGCGATTTGGGTAAGTGGCGGATTCTTTAACGTGCTGGGCGTCAAGCCTTTTCTCGGACGGCTGACTTCGCCGAGTGACGACCAGCCCGGCTGCGCGGGCGGTGTGGACCTGAGCTACGCCTTCTGGCAGCAACATTACGGCGGCGACGCTTCGGCAATCGGGAAGACGCTCACGCTCGACGGTCACCCGTTTCCCATTGTGGGCGTCACGCCGCCCGGTTTTTACGGCGTCTCGGTCGGCGACCGGTTCGACGTCTCAGTTCCGGTCTGCGCGGAGCCGACCATCTGGGACGAGTACAGCCGCATCACCAGCGCGGACGCCCGACGCGACTGGTGGCTGGCGATGATCGGACGGCTGAAGCCCGGCTGGTCGCTCAAGCAGGCGACGGCGCAGCTTGCGGCGATCGCTCCCGCCGCACTCCATGAAGCGGTTCCGCCGCAATATGACGCTGACCATGTCAAGCATTACCTTGCTTACAAGCTTGAAGCGCTGCCCGCCGCCAATGGCTTTTCAAACTTGCGGCAGAGGAGTTCGACGTCGCTCTGGCTGCTGCTGGGCCTTTCCGGACTCGTTCTGCTGATCGCCTGCGCCAATCTGGCCAACATGTTTTTGGCGCGGGCGAGCACCCGCGGGCGCGAAATCGCCGTGCGGCTGGCCCTAGGCGCCTCGCGCGGGCGGCTCATCCGGCAATTGCTTTCTGAGAGCGCATTGCTCGTCCTTGCCGGCGCGGTGTGCGGAGGCTTACTGGCCGCCATTCTCAGCCGCTCGCTCGTCGGGTTTATCAGCACGCCTAATAACCCGATTTTTCTCGATATGCCCACCGACTGGCGCGTCCTCGGATTTGTGGCGGGCCTAGCGATCCTGACGACGATTCTCCTTGGCCTGGCGCCTGCCTTGCGCTGCGGAAGCGTGCCGCCCGGTTCAGTCCTGAAAACTGCGGGGCGGGGCATGACTTCCGGGCGCGAGCGTTTCCGGCTGCAGCGCGCCCTGGTTGCGGCGCAAGTGGCGCTCTCGCTGGTCCTGCTGGCTGGCGCGCTGGTTTTCGCCCGCAGCCTCGAAAGTCTGATGACGCGCCCTCTGGGATTCAAGCAGAACGGGGTGCTGGTCGCGAATATTGATTTTCCGCGCCTCAATTTGCCCGAGGCAGGCCGGAACCCATTCGTTCGCGGGTTGCTCGATCGGGTCCGTGCCGTTCCGGGCGTAGCCGCTGCCGCAGCATCGAACCGTTCTCCGGTGAGCGGAAACTCATCGAACGATGGCGTCCTCGCTGAGGGCAATACCATCTGGCACGACTCGTGGGAGGAGCACATCAGCCCCGGGTACTTCCAAACCATGGGAATTCCCATTCTTGCCGGCAGGGATTTCAATGAAAACGACTCGGCCAAATCGCCCAAGGTTGCCATCGTCAATCAGACATTCGTGAGGAAGTTCCTTTCCGCTTCGAAAAATGCCATTGGCCAACAGTTTCGCGTGCCGGTGCCCCCGGGAAAGCCGCAACCGTACTATATCGTCGTCGGAGTCGTCGAGAATTCGGTTTACAACGACCTGCACGAGCCGTTTGTGCCAGTGATGTATTTTCCGCGCACCCAAGACGAACACCCGAACACATGGGTCACATTTCTGATTCGCTCTCGGGTGAGCACGGCGAGCCTGGCCAACGGCGTCAAGAACGCGATTGCCGGTGTGAACCCGGAAGTCGATGTCCAGTTTAACGTACTGCGAACCCAGATTCGCGACTCCCTCGTTCAGGATGAGTTGATCGCGACGCTTTGCGGCTTTTTTGGCGCACTGGCCGTTCTGCTTGCGGCGATTGGGCTCTACGGTGTGATTTCGTACACCGTCACGCAACGCACGAACGAAATCGGAATCCGCATGGCGCTGGGGGCGCCGCGCTCCGGCATTATCCGGCTCATCTTGGGCGAAGTCTCGCTGATGATCGGAATCGGAGTGGTCGCGGGTGCAGTCCTCACGCTGGCCGGAGGCAAAGCCGCCGGCTCGCTCCTTTACGGCCTTAAGGCCGACGACCCGATGACGCTTGCTCTGGCGGTGATTATCCTGGCGGCGGTCGGCTTGGCGGCGAGCTTCGTGCCCGCCCGTCGCGCCTCTCGCCTCGATCCTATGACGGCGCTGCGATATGAATGACTCAGCGCGCCTTCAGATGGACAAAACGGGGTATGAAGATAGCCAGATTATGGTGTAAGTGGAATCAACAAGTTGCAGCTATTTTCGAAGGAACAAGGCCCGCCAGGTATCAAGGCAGTTTTGTATGTGCCTTGGCCGGCTGGCTCAGAACAATTCAGTTTGGCGGGCTGCAGGGGTTGACGCGGGGCGGGCGTTTTCCGCGTTCCGCATGCCGATCCTTCGGTCCAGCATTTCGCGGAACAATCTGGCAGACTCGTATCCACTACCTGAGTAATGATTATTGAAGTACAAGTAGATTGTGAGGCGGCGCTTCAGCAATTTCTGAATTCCAGGGAGCCATTCTACCATTTCCGCCGTGCGGTCAATGACGAGTTTGTTCCAGACCTTTGTTATTTCCTCGATGCACTTGCGGTCGCCGAGCCAGCGGATGTACGTAAAGTCGGCGGTGACCGGATCGCCTGTCTCGAATAGCTCGCGGGGACGCGGCATCCAGGCGTGATCCACCAATGCGAGCGCGATGCCGTGCTTCCTGAGAACTGAATAGAGTTTTTCAGAAAGCCAATTCTTGTTCCTGACTTCCACAACCCACTGGTGACCCTTCGGCAGTTGTTTCAGGAACGGCTCAAGCCTTTCGAGGAAAAATCCCACGCCGCGAAATTTACTTTTGTTGAAGTAAGGAAATTGCAGCAGCAGCGGGCCAAGCTTGTCGCCCAATAGGTCCATGACTTTGACGAACGCGGTGAGGTCCGCTTAAGCATCGAGGAGCATCTTCTGGTGGGTCACGACGGAAGGCACCTTGGCCGTGAAGGTGAACCCTTTGGGCGTGCGCTCCCGCCACTGCTGGACGGTCTTGGCCGTAGGCACGCGATAAAACGTACTATCAATTTCCACCGTGTCAAATTCTTTGGCGTGAATCGGCAAAAAGTCTTGCGGCTTGGTATTCGAGGGATAGAAACTCCCCACCCAGCCATCGCCCGTCCAACTCGATGTCCCCAGCCGAATCCGCCCCTCAGCCATGTTCAGAATTGTATCATCCGATTATGTGATGATTTGACTCAGACAGGCGGGGAGATTCATCGGGTTGGAACACGGCTACAATCCGAGCCGTGACACAGCACCATGTTCAGTCTATAATCCTGCCTTCAACCTGCCGCTTATGGTCATGGCGTGGCTAAAATCTCGGACGCTGTTCTACCTAGGGCGTTATCGGTATTGGCGAAAGGAATTTCGCTGTGCTGCCAATTGTTTTGAGCAGGTGATAGCCATACGTTCCATGCCGTTGGATGACTTTGCCCGGTTAGCGCTCTGCAAGATCAAATTGAACGCACCTCAAGAGGCCATCCCGCATTTAGAAAAAGTGCTTCAAGCCAGACCCGACCACGCGCCTGCCCACGCCTTCCTAGGCATGGCGCTTTACGATTTAGGCCGTCATCAGGAAGCGTTGGAGGAGTTCACTCGCGCACTCCGGATCAAACCCAACCTCAAACCTGACGGGTACTGGTGGGACTACCTAGGCCTTGCGTATCGCGCGCTCGGCCGCTGGGCTGAAGCGGCGGAGTCATTTGAGGAAGCAATTCGTATTCGGCATTCCGCTTACTATTACGACCATCTCGCTGGGGCGCAGAAAGCGCAGCGACATTACCCTGAGGCATTGGAAGCCAGCAAAAAAGCTGTACTATTGAAACCCGATGACTCCGGCTTCCAACTTTCATTGGCAAATTCCTACTACGATCTTGAACGTTACGAAGAGGCCCATCAACACTATCAGGAATCGGCCCGGCTGAACCCGAAGTCGGCAACGCCGTGGGTGTGGGGAAGCATGGCATTAAACGCTCTTGGTCGGTTTGATGCAGGAGTGGCTGCGGCGCAACAAGCCATCCGGCTTGATGACGAGAATGCCCTCGCACATTATGCGCTGGGACGAAATTATGCCGGCCTGAATCGGCTTCCAGAGGCGCTGGATGAGTACAAACGAGCGGTGGCCTTCGACCCCGAATCCTACGATGCGCTTTTTAATTTGAGCGTCGCGTACATGGACTTAGGCCGGCACGAAGTAGGCTTGGAGGCATTACGTATGGCAAGTCGTCTGAAGCCCGACGACGTAGCTCCGCACTTTGGCTTGGGAGGAGTCTATGCGGAGATGAAGCGGTACGACGACTCGGTGGAAGAAGCTAGGAAAGTTCTTCGAATGGACCCCCAGAATTACATTGCCATCGAGAGCTTGGGGTTCGTGAAGTGGAAGCTGGGTCAATTTGAAGAGGCGCTGAAATTCTTCCAGCAGGCAATACGATTGAAGCCTGACTATGTTCTGGCGTACTGCAATATGGGAAGTACACTTTGTCAGATGGGAAGGTACGAAGAAGCATCGGAGGCAGCGCAGCGTGCGCTTGAATTTCAACCGAAATGCTCTGAGGCGCGGTGCGTTATGGGCATGGCTCAGCGCGGCCTAGGCAAGATGGAGGAAGCAATTCAGGAATACAAAGCTGGCCTGGAGGCTGATGCAAACAGCGCTGAATGCCGCACGAACCTTGCCGATGCCCTTTTCGATGCAGGCCAATATCAAGCGGCGCTTCAAGAAATCGCGCAAGCCTTCAAGCTCAAACCTGATCAGCCTGAGGTCCGCTTTCTGCTGGCGGCTACTCAGGCGAAGCTTGGGCACACAGATGCGGCAGCGGTGCACCTCGCCGGGCTGAAAACTCTCAGTCCTGAGTACGCTGAGAAACTAGAGAAGCTGTTGGAGGAACAAACCGGAGATTCTGCACGCGAGAGGTGAGGGGCAGCAATGGCCAAAAGGGATGAATTGGGAGCGAGACTTGAAACCATATTGGAACGAACCAGGGGAAAATTCGCGGAGCGGACGCCGCAGGCGATCCTGCTGCCACGGGTGGCCGAGCGCCGTGAGAAAATCTATGAAGCGCTCCACGAAAAAGGCACCTGACTGACGGCCCAGCAATGAGGAGACGTGCGGTTGCTTGATGCCGAGGATTGTACCCGGTCTGCGCCTGCGTGAGGCGGCGTTCCTCGATCAGCCGGTAGAGGCGTAACGTAAGGTGCGCCTTAAGCTGCTCCCGTTCGGCGTTCGGAAATCCGAGGTTGGCAAAGACGTTGCCGACGCTCTCCCTGACCGGAATCATGCGCTTCGTTTTCATGGCACGGTCGGCCTTTCCTTTAGTCTTTCTTTCGCCGCTTCCAGCCAATGTGAAATCAGCGGCGATCCTGCCCACCGGACGGGCTTAGCGCCGCTCTCTACCATACGACCATACGTTTCCGCTATAGAGTCTCGAAGTTCTCAGCCCGCGCAGCGGCGCGCCATTGTGCCTGCTTGTCGGAAATTTCCACAATTTTTCGGTTGCTACTACTGGTATCTTTCTACAGGTATAACTACAGGAACTACAGGAGCCGGATGCAGCCAACTGAAAATGCAGGAGTTAACCCCTAAGTGCGTAGCCAAATTAACGTAACAGCGTAGCCAAACTAACGGGGAAGCGTAGCTAAATTAACTTGCGATATTCCGCAAGTGGCTGAGGGAGTTGGCGGAGTGCGTAGCAAGATTAACGTGAGGTTCGGTATTGGCAGCTTGGGCGGTGTTATTCCGAGTCCTGGATTATTCCCAATCGAATCTACAGCTTCTGTTGAGCCGGAGTCACTGCCGCTCTGTGATTTCCACAGGCTGAATTGCCGTATCGCCGCGGACCCAGTTTCCCGCGGACGGACGAAAGCGATGGCGCGGATTAGCTGAGATGAGTGTTTTGGGAGGAAGCGAAGATCGGACTTGTCGCGCGTGAGGGAGCGAACGAAAGGGAAGAACCGTCTTCGGATAGACGTGCGGGGCACTCTGGCCAAAGTGTGCGGACCGTGCGGAGCCAGCGGCAAAGAGTGAGCCGGAACGTTCGCTCCAGAAGGTAGTCGGCCACTCCGAGTTGCTCTTTAAGGCTGCCAGGACCGACGAGCGCAATCCGTGCCGGTGCGCCGTGGATCGTCCAGCTTTTCCAGACGAGCCAGATATAGAAATCGAGCACGCCGGGGGCGTGGGCGAGGGCAGCGACTACCTCACGCTCGACGGGAATTCTGTGTGCGTCGATCTCGCGATAGAATGCCTCGCTTACAGTGATGGTGTTGTCGTGCGGGTTGGCAGACGGGGGTTCGCCGTCGAGCGTGTTGAACCAGAGTTTGAGGCCATCAAAGAAATGGAAGCGGCTCCAATCAATGACAGGGGCGGAGTGAGTCTGTTCTTCGGTTCCGAAGAAGATTGTGGCGCAGAAGAGCCGCTTGAAACCTTCGACGAGGCGGCGGTAGTGCGGGCCGTCTTTGGGTAGATGGAAGAAGTCGAGCATTTGAGCGGCAGAATCGAAATGAAGCTCGCGGGATTTCTGGCGTAGCGCGAGCGTAGCGATCCAGATCGGAATGAGGCGATCCTGGCCGAACGGCAGGCCGAAGTCAGGGTGGGCGACTATGTGAAGAAAAAATCTGCCGTTACGCCTACGATGAACGTATTGTGTCGTCGGCGGTCGGCGCAGCGGAAGGCCGCACAGGACGAAAGGTCGGGCATTGAAGGCGAGCTCCTGGCGGCCGGCGGCGCGCTGTTCGCGGATGAGGCACAGTGATTCGACCTGCCTGAATTTCTGTTTCGTGATACCGAGGCTTGGGATGATTTCACGTACGCTGCTGGAAGACGGAGAGAGAACGGCGTGTGATCGGTAGATCTCACTGGTTAGTGGCGGCATGGCTCGCAGCTACGAGCGAGGAATTATCGGGACAGAGGGAAAGGGTTTGCTGCAGTTGACACGTATGGCACGGCGACCGACTGTAACAAAACTGTAGCAAAACCCTATCTATTAGGCCGAAAAGGGGATCAACTTCGAGCGAAAGCAGAATCCCCGTGAGCGCGTAAACGCATGGAAGGACAAGGGATAGTAGATTGAGTGAGTTGCAGGCAATCTCCTACGAAGCAAGGGGTCGGGAGTTCGAATCTCTCCGGGCGTACCAATCTTCTCAACAACTTAGCTGGAACGACCGGTTTGGACGAGTACCACTTCGCACCACCTCAGCCCCGCAACAACTTCTGACCCGGCCACAGGGTTTTGTGCAAGGCCCTATCGGCGTGATTGTGTTGCTCTATTAGTATTACTATGTTAAGTCGTGTCGTTATAAATCCGCTCAAACTTCGTCCCGCAGCAGGGACAAAGTCCGCTCCATCTCACCAGCCAGGGCTGGATCGTGCAGAGAATCCGTTCCCACGTCGCACCAAAAGTTTTTTTTACGCCGCAGGTAGACGGTCAGGATAAATAGATACGCCACGGCGGAAAGTACCAGATGATGATGAAAGCCTCGCCAAGAACGGCCCTCGAAATGATCCAATCCCAAGTCATCCTTGGAGTGCTGGAAGTACTGTTCGATATGCCGGCGGGAACGGCTCAGTTTCAGGCAACGGGCTTTGGTGGGCGGGCGATGGAGATGGGCCAAGTAATAGTGATAGGGTTCGGAGTCGCCCGCCGGCCAGTCCACCACCAGCCAGACTTTTTCCAGTTCTCCCCGCGCGGGGCGCAAGTCGTGTTGCAGAAAAACCTGGTGCCAAGCCAGACGCGTGCGGCGGGTTTGCCCGCCCGCTGTCACCCAAGAGCACTTCTTCCACTCCTCCTTCGGGATTCCGCCGGTCAGCTCCGCCAAGGTGGCGGCGGGAGGTTCCCCCTCGGAAACGTGACGTCGGACGCGCTTGACCTCCGTCCGCACCTCGTGGTCCCATCCCTTGAGCGCCTGCCCGTCGACTTGCAGAAAAAACTCCAGGTCCAACCCCCGCACGCCGGCTCGAAATTCCGCGTTGTTGCCGTAGACGCTATCCCCCAAGACCGCTGCCGGGGGTACACCGTCCCGCCGCGCCTGGCGGAGCATCTCCAGCGCCAGTTCCGGCTTGGTAGCAAATTCCACGTCCGCAGGAACACCTGCCGCCTGGCAGCGTTCCCGGTCCTGGGTCCAACTTTCCGGCAGATACAGCCGCCCGGCCACCGGCGCGGCGATCCACCCGTCGCTTACCACCACCTCCACACTCACTTGGCAGTTGGCCTGCTTGCCCACCGCACCACAATATTGATGCGAAGCCCCCACCGAGTGCGCGCCCTGCTTGACCCACCCGGTCTCGTCCACCACCCAGGCCTCCAGCGGCTCCAAGTGAGGAATGATCTCGTGTCGGATCGCCCGCCACAACTCTTCCTCGCTCCACGGGCTGTCGGTAACGAACTGTTGCAGACTTTGCGAGTCCACGCCCAGCCGCTCCGCCATGGGGCTGATCGATTTGCGTTGCCCCGGCATCAGCAACCCCTCCACGTATCGGGTCGCGGCCACGCGCCGCTCGCTCCGACCGAGCCCGGCCACCAAGGGGTTCAAAAACTCAAGAAATTGCGTCACGCTTTCCTTCCAAAGTTTGGCATTCCAGAATATGGGCTTCATGCGCCCAGGCTAAGTCATCCGAAGAAGAAAAGCAAGGACTACGTAACATAGTAATAATAATCTGCCTCCTCGGACTCTCCATTTTTGTTTTTCCTTGCCGCCGCCGCTGTCTCTAATCTTTCACCTCGACTCGGTCTTTTTGGATTTTCGGACTCCCCGATCGTTGCCGCCGCCGCTGACCGCCCGTTTCCCGCCTCTTCCTGTCCTGGGGCTCAGGGAC
>VFSW01007771.1_pt1 | contig 15512 bp, 10 predicted proteins | sample 5358111 | NCBI WGS metagenome assembly VFSW01 (sample SAMN11554181, study PRJNA540505) | mine drainage metagenome | isolation source: sediment from site ElyBrook_90M | place: USA: Ely Copper Mine, Vershire, VT | collected 2017
ATTCGGCCCGACATGTCTGCGTTCTTGGCTGCTTTTTCGACTAAGTCAGGAATTAGCTCTGAGAGCTCCTCTACGGTCCACCGATCGTCTTTATTTATCGATGGTCCGGCGTGCCAACCTTCAGCTACGTCAATGTGGCCACCTACGATATCGAAGACTCTTCCGGTGATTGGGGCTGATTGTTCGCTTCCCAGGTAAACCACTAGTGGCGATACATTCTCCGGAGCGAATGAGTCAAACTTTGCAGGATCGTTATCTTGGGGGGCAAAACCAAGGTTTTCCGTCATTCTCGTTAGTGCAGCCGGTGCTATGGCATTAACTGTTACGCCGTATCGTGCTAGCTCTTGGCTAAGGATGATGCTGAAAGAGGCGATCCCCGCCTTTGCCGCTCCGTAGTTAGATTGGCCGACGTTCCCATAGATACCACTAGCGGATGAGGTGTTGATGATGCGCGCATTATTGGCAAGACCCTCTTTGGATCTCTCCCTCCAGTAGTTCGCTGCCCATCGTGCAGGAGCGAACGTTCCACGTAGGTGAACTCTGATTACAGCATCCCACTCTGCATCAGTCATATTCACTAGCATGCGATCACGAAGAATACCGGCATTATTGACGAGTACGTCGAGGCCGCCAAAGGTATCTACCGCAGTGTTGATGAGCCTCTGTGCACCCTCCCAATCACTTACGTCGTCCCCGTTTACTACAGCTTCGCCGCCCATTGCTCTAATTTCATCGACAACTTCGCCGGCTGGTCCATCTGATGAACCAGAGCCGTCTACGTTTGCACCGATGTCGTTGACTACGACCTTTGCTCCGTGGCGTGCAAATTCAAGGGCGTGAGCCTTACCAATTCCACGTCCAGCTCCAGTTACGATGACGATGCGACCTTCACAAAGTCGTGCCATGGGTCACTTACCTTCCTCAATCAAGATATTACCATTCGGTAATAAAAACAGATTTACCTAATTTATGGTACTTCTAATGAGGACTTGGCGCACAACTAAATAGCGTATCTGGTTGACAGCGCTAGTTTTTTGAGATTCAGGCATGAAAACTAAAGTGGAAGTACTCCGTCAGGAAGTCCGTACTTAGCAGCCAATTCACCACTTGTAAAGAACTCTTCTATGAGATCGAGAAGGGTCTTGGCGGCGGCGGAGTGGGCAGCTCGCTTACGCCGAGCAACTCCTACCTTACGCCGTGGGATGCCCACTACTTTGCATATTCCAAGGCGAGAAATCATAAAGTCGGGTATTGCGGTTGAGGGAGCAATTGTGGGCGCGAAGCCGTCGAAGGCCATAGAGGCGAGAAGTCTGACGCCGTCGATCTCTGCTTTGGGAACGAGATTGACGCCACCTTGAGTAGCGATAAGTTCGATTTGATCTCTGAATTGGGTACCTTTGGGAGGCAACAAAAGCGGTATCGAATCTAGATCATCTAAGGTTACGACTTCCTTTTGAGCTAAAGGATTGTCTTTGGAGCAGATCAACACGAGTTCTTCTTCGAAGGCTGCGTTGAAGTACAATTCATCGGTGTTGTTGGGTCGGGTCATAATAGCAAATTCAAAGGCATTCGATAGGACTCTGTTCTCAAGGGTCGTTGTAGTCCCCTCTGCCACTTCAACTTTGAGATTGGGGTGGCGGATGTTTATTTCGTCTATTAGGGGAGGGATAAACCATCTTGCGACGGTGCCAATCATTCCTACCCTTACTCTTCCTCTAACATCGTCCCGAAGTGCAGAAATATCAGAGTCGATAGCCTCTAGTTCAGCTAACAAGCGTCTTGCTCGTAGCGAGACCGCTTTACCTTCATCTGTAAGTTGTCCGGTTCGTCTGTCGATTAGTGTGGCTCCGATAGTCTCCTCGAGTCTTGCTAGGTGCGCTGAGATGTTCGATTGGACCGTGTTTAGGGAGTTTGCGGCTAGTGAGAAGCTTTTGAAGTCTTCAAGGGCGAGCAGCGCGCGGAGTTGACGAAGTTCGATCATAGAATATGATTCTAACTATCTTTCGTATTTGAATGTAAGATAACTTCAAAGTGACTATATTGGTAATTAGCAAGATTCGGATCCCCCCTCCAAACTTGCAATTCAAATACGAAGGCTAGCTCCCCCCGCTAGCCTTCGTTCCTTTAACGGCCTATCTCTCCAGCTTGGATCTAGTACCCTTTGATATAGGTCAGAGGTGATCTTCCAAGTTAGATAATCTCTATGGGCGTCCCACCTAGGTTTAAGTTTTGAACTTCACCATAACTGCCCTAAGTATGCTTGAAGATGATGAAAAAAAATTTAGGGTCGATTGGCCGTGCCACTGATAGAGTAGCGAACTTTATTGGTAGGTCGCGGTATGAGCGTCTTGTTACTTCGTTGGCTGACGGGGTAGGCAGTCTCTCGAAAGCCACCAATCGTGGAAGCGGCGAAGCCTTATCTGCCATGGTACTCTCCAAGTTGGATTCAAGCGCTCTAAGCAGATTCTCCGAGGGGAAAGAGCTCATCTACGTGAGCGCTACAAATGGTAAGACTACAACTACGGCAATGATAACGGCTGTACTCGGTGGACCGCAATTGGTAGTCACCAATGAAGCTGGTAATAACATGACGGCTGGAATCACGTTGGCATTGAGTAGGGCTGCCGATCGAAGCTTAGGGGTAATTGAAGTCGATGAGTCTCATTTGCCGATTGTTGCTAGTAAGGCTCCAGCCAACTCGATTGTCCTAATGAACCTATCTCGGGATCAGCTCGACCGAGTAAGCGAAGTTAGAAGTATCGCTGATAAGTGGAGGGTAATGCTTGAGGCCAATAGGGGAGTGCGTGTATTTGCCAACGTCTCTGACCCTCATATCGCATACGTAGTCCAAGGTCACGGCGATGTAGTTCCCTTCGAAGTTGGGTCCAAGTGGACGATGGATGCAACAGTGTGTCCGTTGTGCGAATCTAAAGTTGACTTCAACGAAGGTATCGGCGATTACCACTGTGTTAGTTGCACGTTTGGAAAACCAAAGAGCGACTACGTTTTTATGGGCGACGAGCTCTATCACGCCGGCAAATTACTTGCGATAGTCAGAACCTCGCTTCCAGGACAGTTCAACCTGATGAACGCCGCTGTAGCGACTATCGTTGGGTACGAACGTGAGATACCTCTGAAAGATATAGATTCCGCGCTAACGTCATTATCAGGCGTCGGTGGACGATATTCCACCTTTCAGATCTTGGGGCGCACACTTACCGCATTTATGGCTAAGAATCCCGCTGGATGGCAACAGATCATCGCAATGCTCGCCGATTCGACTCAGCCACTCATTGTGGGGATAAATGCGAATGTTGCAGATGGCAGAGATACCTCTTGGCTTTATGACATTGACTTTGGCCCTTTTGGCGACCGAGAGGTAATCGTGGTGGGCGAGAGGCGCTACGACATAGCTGTTCGCTTGTCGTACGGCGGCGTTGCTCACCGTATTGCAACCACGTATACGGAGGCTATAACTGCCTTTGATGAGGGCACGTCGCTAAGTTACATCGGAAACTACACGGAGTTTTCTAATATGATGCGCTTTCTGCGTGATGCGGGGGAGTTGATTAAGTGAAGATCGTCTTGCTATTCCCCGATCTTCTCGGAACCTACGGCGATTCGGGTAACGGAGAGATCTTATTTCGTCGAGCGCTAGCTAGGGGCTTTGAAGCCACCTACCAAAGGGTCTTCTACGGAGATCCAATTCCACGCGATGGGAACCTCTTCGTCATCGGTGGAGGTGAAGATGGTCCTATGCAATTGGCACGGGATGCTCTCCATAAGGACGGATTCTTGGGAGATCTAGCTTCTACGGATCATCAAATCTTGGCAGTCTGTGCTGGACTTCAAATTCTCGGTGAAAGATTCGTAACCTCTGCTGCTCCTTCGTCACCTGGTTTGGGTTTGATCCCCGTTGTGACCGAGCGCATCGCTGCAAATAAGCGGATCGTTGGAGAAGTTGCAGTGGAGGCCGACCTTAGTTTGGACCTACCGATTTTGACCGGATACGAAAACCATGGAGGTGAGAGTCGTCTTCTCTCTGGAAGTCCGCTCGGGCGTGTGGTTAGTGGTATTGGTAATAGTTACGCCACTAAGGTTGATGGATTTCTAAGTGACCGCATCGTTGCCACCTACATGCACGGTCCTTTGCTAGCGAGGAATCCACTCCTCGCTGACCTTATTATTCGAAGAGTTGCTCCGAAGGCGACTAATTCATTTACGCCACTTGAGGTCGATCGCGAGGTCGAAGGGCTTCGAAGCGAGATCATATCTAATAGAGCTTTGAGCATCTCACGGCGCTTAGGCCTTCGTTAGCGATGCGGTTTTGGTAATTCAATAAAGAATTTGATAGTTTTTACTTCATAGAAACTAAAAAGACACCCAGATATTTAGAGATCGCGGATGCGCTACGGAGTCAGATTACCTCCGGGCCTATCAATCGTGGCTCAGTTTTGCCTAGTGAGGCTGCCCTTTCGCGGACGCACCGCGCTAGCAGAATTACAGTAAGGAAGGCTTTAGACATCCTTCGTAGCGAGGGACTGGTTGAATCGCGCCAAGGTTTTGGTTGGGTTGCTACTGCAAATCCGCTGAGACAGTCTTTAGGTCGCTTTACCACGATCGAGGCTCAGATGTCGGAGAAGGGTGTGGTTCCGGGCCGCAAGATAATCTCTGCCAACCTCGAACAGTCGAAGGGGCGTCCGAGAGAGGTACTAGGAGAGGGCGAATTACTCGTAATCACTCGGATCAACCTTGCCGATGGAGCACCATTTGCACGGGTAACAGTTTGGGTACCATCTCAGATCGGATCGCAATTTTCAATCCCCGAACTTGAAGGTGCATCACTCTATGAATTAATAGGTGAACGAGGTGCGTTATCGAAGCCGCTACGTCGAGCCATCCAGTCGATAGCCGCCGTAGCCATCGATGGCCATGACGCAAAGTTGCTTGGAGTGCCAAAGGATTCTCCGGCTCTGTGGTGCGAGCGGATCACTTACGATGAGGACGGGAAGCCAATTATCTACTCTGAGAGTGTCTTTCCGGGGCATAAGACCGAATTTGTAACTGAACTTACGTCAGAGCCTGAATCGATTGCTCCGTCAGGACTCAGATTAGTTCAATAGCTGCGTACCCCGTCGATCGATACGGCTGCGACGTAGTCGTCGAAGCAAATAGCTTCGTGCGGTCGCAAATATCCATTGAGGTCATGTCTCCCTGCGCTCGTTGGAACCTTTACGGAGTGCAAGGAGTTTTCGGCCAATCAAGCGCGAAGTTCTGCCTCTCTATGTTTAGATTGGCTTGTCAATGATCGGAATACGGGGCCACCGTTTTGTGCGTTTCTTTGCGTCGGATCGATACCTCGGGCGGTTCCAGTCAGCTATCCAATCCTTTTGGTCGACATTTCGTCTCGGCGTCAACCCGGCACCTTGATTTAGAGCCGCACTCCAAAAGTCGTTTGCAACTTCATCCGCTAGTCGATCCACCCTCGCTTCGACCTCTGTGATGAGGTCCTTGGTGGTGCGACCGGTTGGGTCTATCGGACGATCGAAGTAGATCGCAGTCTCACCGCGCTTGAAGGATTGACCCTTACCCAAGATCTCAAAGGTACCAGCGATGTGTACTGGAACAATCTTTGCGCCACCTTTGAGAGCGATCTGAGCAAGCCCTCCTTTGAACTCTTGTCCAAAGCCGTCAGGCGTACGACCACCCTCTGGAAATAGGATTAAGTTCCACCCGTCTTCGATCACCTTTAGTGCTACGTCATGGGATCTTCTCGATACTTTGTTGCGCTCTATTGGAATTGCTGCCAGTAAGAAGGACCAGAGAATTGCTTTGTACTTCTTGTCAAAGAAGTAGTCTGCACCCGCACCGACTGCGGTTTTATGGCGGAATCTCTCAGGCAATGAACTCAGAAGCAATGGTGTGTCGAGGTGGCTTGCGTGATTGGAGGCAAAGATGATAGGCCCACTGGTATTTGAGATATTATCGAGGCCATAGATGGTAGGAGCAGCAACTACTTCGATTGCTGGTCGGGTCACGTAATCAGTGATCAGTGATCGAATTGCCCTCGAGAGGTAAGTTCGACTCCAATCGGTCTCAAAGTTTGCCCCGAGTTTGCTCTTTGGGGTCGGCTTATCTACTGCGATTGGCCAATTTGGCGCTCCGAGAGGAAACGGTAGTTTGCTGCGCTTTAGAGAGAACTTCATTGGCTTTTCTACTCCACCTCAGACATAAATAGTGGTGGGGTGTGCATGTGAGTGAGGGTAGGCGATGAGCCAACGTAATGGCTAGCCATCTCAAGGGCATCGTTCATAGTTGACGCAGCCATAAATCCAAGGCGCTTGGCAACCTTAGGATCGCCACCGAGGATGATAACTGCACCTAGGTGGTCGAGGGCATGGGCACCCCAATACCACATGTAGAAGGGGTGAACGCCATGGTAAGCGTTCCCGGTTCGATACAGGTGAATGTACCAAGGGTCAGTCGCATACTGTTCCTCGAACTTCGCCTCAATAACTTTGGGGTCGGTGCTCTCAGAGAGTACATTCTCATAGAAATCGATGTACGAGGGGTGAAATACCGGATCGAATTCATTTCGGGCCGGGTGGCTCATAATGAGAACTCCGCCCTTTCGAACCAATGGCTTGTTCTTGTACATATTGAAGAAGTAGCCAAGGCCGAGGCAGTAGACCAAGATCGGGTTCATTATCGAGTTTACGTTATATGGCCCGACGAAGGGGAGTCCCATCGTTAGGATATCGCTCTGTCCCTTCACGTGGATAAGTTGCTGCTTGTATACGTTCTCAAGGGTCTTTTCGTGGACCGCTTCAACTTCGCCGGCTTGGATCGAAGTCAATCCATATGGGGAGCGAACCGAGTGAAATATATTCCGTGCGAGCCAAGGAGGAGTCGCCTTTAATGACTTAGACGCCGCCATAAAGGTCGCTCGATCTTTGAAGTTCCACTCCCACTCGCGCTTTTGCAGAAATTGAAATTGATCCGGGAAGGTGTTGTTATTGAGGGTGGTCTCAATCTGGAAGATTTTGATCCCTGCGTCTTTGATGACCTTGCCCATCCTCCAGTTCGATGAGTGGAGTTCGGAGTTGTGTCGATCCATGAACGAACGAGAGTGCACCATTGTCTTCACGTTGTGGTGATGGCGAAGCGACCGATACGACGATAGGCCAGTTGCTACGCTCTTATGGCCTCCGTCCATCGAGACGAGGTTGATGTTGACGTAGATGATCAGATCGCTAGTCGCTGCTCTCTTCGAAATCTCTACTTCTTCACCGGTATCGGTTGTGCCAATGAATTCGAGGTTGCTTCTATCTTCGGCATCGTGTTGTTTTAGAAGGCCGCGTGGATAGAAGGCGTTATATACCCTGTTGCCAACGGCGTGGCGAAGCTCGGCTTCGGTCATGCGGCGGTGCAATGCTAGGGCTGCGATCAATTCAACGTCCGTTACGCCTGCACGAGCGGCTCGTTCAAGGACCTCTTCGATGATGAGTGAACGTATATCTGGCGACTCCATTTGGGGAAGTGGCAGTGACACGTCATCGAAGGCGATCGTCAATTTCATACCGCTGAATAGAAGTGCGTCTAGGGGTTTAGAGTCACCCATTGGGTTGTCTAGGGCATCGGCGATCTCGGAGATTGGATCGGCCAATCCTTCGATTGGTTCAGGCGGATAGATTACTCGAGAACCTTCTGGTAGCTTTTCAAGGCGAAATCCTTCACCGTGCCAAAAGAGCGTACCGGGGTAGCTCTTGTCGACGTTTAATATAAAGCCTGGTCTAGGTGCCAATTAAGATACCTTTCGGGGAGTTCGTGAGTGACGTGTACTTGGGTCGAAGGCGATTTTGATCGCTCCACGACTACCTGCTTCGATAGCGTGGTTAATAGCGTCCTCGTAGTCTTCTAGGGGGTAAATTTTTGTTACTAAGTCGCCTAATGAGAGCGAAGGCGCAAGTTCAAGGGCTAGTTCAAACGTTGAACGAGTCTGTCCGTTGACACTTTCGACTCCGTAGGCGTAACGCCCCTCCATCGAGATCGACTTGTGCCAAAGTGCAGTCAGATCCAGCGAAGTTGGTTTTGGAATTGCCGCCATCAAAACGCGGCCACCTGGAGCAGTTACTTCAAGGGCTAGTTCAACTGACTCTTTTGATCCAACCGCATCGATCGTAAGATCGAATCCGTCGGTTACTCGTCCGTTGGCTAGAACGCCTCTGGTCTTCCCCCGAGCTAAGCGTCGTAGTTCATCGTTGCTCTTTACGATAGAGCTCCCGTACCCGCTGGCTACCTTTTGCTGGTGGCTGTAGCGCGCGAGTGATATGACTTCAATGTCGGGGCGAAACTTCGATAGAGCTGCGGCGACAAGGAGCCCGACGGTTCCGCTGCCAATTACGGCAATCCGCGATACGTCGCCGAGCGCTCCCGCCTTCACGATATGGATAGCGCATGCGAGTGGCTCGACCATCAGAGCCTCTTCGTCGGTGAGCGCGTCTGGTAGAACGTGAAGTTGGGATGGGTGGCAGTAGAGATACTCCGACCAACCTCCGCCCGTAGATTCACAGTATCCACTTTGGACCCCAGGCTCAAGACATCCAACTACAAGGTTGACGCACTTGTCTTTTTCGCCTATTTGGCAGAATCGACATGGATCAGAGATCTTTCTCACGATGCAGTTGAGAACCGGTTCGACGACTACCCGCCGCTCGATTCCATCGATATTTGCCCTACCAACTACCTCATGGCCAGGGACAAACGGAAAGGTAATGAAGTCTTCGAAGTACCTAGATGATGAGGCTGTAAGCATGCCAAGATCACTTCCGCAGATTCCTGACAGTATGACATTCGTCTGAATGAAGTCGTTATCTGGGGTATCGAGTATTACGCCATCTTTGAAAGAGAGCGGAGATGCCGATGCCTTGTAGCGTTTTGATAGTGTTGATAGCGCCTTTGTGGTGATGTATTTGGTCACCGAGCGTTCAAATTGAAGTGCCTTCATCGCTCCCTCCCGATAGGAAGCATCAGTTTAGAGTGTCCAGCTTGACGCTCCCAGTTTTCTACTACCCAACCTCTACGCTTTGCTATTTGAAGAAGGCGTGGTTCAGGGTTGACGGCAACGGGGTAACCTACAATCTCAAGCATTGGCAGGTCCGACGAAGAGTCGGCATAGGCCACGCACTCGGATACAGCTACGCCGTACTTAGCTGCAAATTCTGCAATTAGGAGTGCTCTCGCCTCTCCGGTTGGTGGAGTGCTAGAAAGATTACCGGTGAGGCGCCCCTTGGAATCGGTAGTCATCGTGCAAGCCACAATTTCATCAAATAACGGCGCTATGGGCTCGATTACAAAATCGAGGGCTCCGGTAATCAGAACTGTTTTGTGACCGAGTTGGCGATGGCGCCTAACCCTCTCTATAGCCTTAGGGAATGCTTTTTTAAGGAGGTAAGCGTTGAATAGCTCGTATGTCTGCTCCGTCAGATGGTCGAGACTTGCCTTGGAGTACCGACGGTAGAAGCTCCTCAAAAAGTCGCCTCTGTCCCTTTTGTCGAGCGATACAAGAGAAGGTCCTTCGGCGGCGAGTGCCAATGCGAAGAGTGCCTTCTTTGAGAAAGGTAGGTCTTTTGTTGCGAACCAAGCATAGGCGTCAACGACGTTGGAGGCGATGATTGTGTTCTCTAGATCGAATGCAGCTACGCGAAACTTATCACTCAAAATCTGTGAAGTAGTCTTTTCGCTGCGGTTCGAGGTCGCCTTCTTCTCCGATGTAGTTTTGACACGGGAGTGCTTTACGACTGATGGAAGGTGGACATCGGTTACGAACGATGGCCAGTCGATCGTTCTAGGATCAAAGTCAAGCAGTCTTTGGTCGTCGATGTCGAGCGATTCAAAGAGTGAGATGAGATTCGAGACGTCAAAGATGGCCTCGGTTTCGGCGTAACTTCCGTATAGTTCGACGTACGAAAGGGCGCGATCTACCGCTTCCTTCTTCTCTTCAAGGTCTGTGACTATCTCGGCCCTCTTACCACGAAGAGGTACGAGAGACAAAATACTGTCAACGAAGTCAAGGTTGGCAGAAAGTCTCGATAGTTGTTTTTGTACGCGCCCACGTCCAGGAAAGTTCCATTCAGGAACGGCAATTGGTTGCCCTTCGGCATCAAAGAGGGGATTTTGGAGGAACCACTCGCGAACTAAGTCAACAAGTACCTTGTACCGTAGCGGATTTACCGATCCCGATGCCACCTGATATACGGGAGGATCGTCACTTGGAGTTGGTGCAGTGCTAGCTGCAACTGCGATTATTGCTCCAGTTACTTGATCAACTGGAATGACGTCAACAATACCCTCGGGCACCCCCGGAAACTCCTTTAGCAGTCCTCGGGCATATGAGATGATGATTGGCTCAGCCATCCTGAAACCCTTGATCCAACCGGGATAAGGGTAGGCCTTGGAAGATTCGATAATGGAAGGTCGTACGATTGATATCGAAAGGTCATCGCCGTGGTTCTCGACTAAGGCCTCTTCTCCTAGGGACTTTGTGAATGTATATGCGTCGGGCCAGCCAAGCGACTTTGCTCTTGCGATACCGAGGTCTATTAGCTGTTCTTCAACCCAGTCAAGACGAAGTTTTTCAAGCTTTTGAGCCAGGAGAGGCCCTCCAACCGCGCCAATCTCTTTGCGCGCCTTCTTGTCGAAATCTTGGAGTGCTTCGATTGAACGACTCTTTAGTTCAACGTCCGCCTTTAGGCGATTCGTAAAGTCGATCTCGCTCTCAAACGATGGCATAGGTGAAAACGGAGTATGCCGCAGGATTCGCTCTGGCGCTAATCCTCTGCGATAGCCGGCAACGTAGCTGGTGGATACAGCGATGAAGTGTATCTCGCTCGGATTCTTTCCCACGAGGGCCGCTGCGGCCTTTATTGCATCTCCTACGTTGGTGGGACCTAGAAGGTTTACTGCAACCGCTTGCGTCAAAGGTGAGTCGAAGCTGACTGTTGCGGCAGAGTGAATGACGTAATCGCAGTTGGCAAGGAGGCGAAGTCCCTCTTCGTCAAGGCCAAGGTTGCGACTTGAAACATCGCCCGCGACAGCGGTTACGTGTGCCTCTATGTACCTGTCGAAGTCGGCTCCTAGACGTTCTCGTAGAGGATCAAACGCGTCATTCTTGATGATCTCGCGCTTGGCACGATCCCATGGAGATGAGCGGCGACCGGCACGGATCAGGAGCACGAGTTTGGCACCGTCAAAGTTCGACAGGATTCGCTCTGCTAGAGCAGTTCCAAGGAAGCCCGTCGATCCAGTTACGAAGAACGTCTTGCCTTTTAATTTTTCACTTATCACTAAGCCACCAAAATCTAAATCTAACCACCTGGGAAATTGGAGTCACTACTTTTTGTCGTCGTTCGCAGGGTTTACTTGTCCTTGAGGGCCGAGCTTTCCAAGCGTTCCATAGATCGAAGGCTTCTGCTGGCCCTTCTTCTTGCGAGCCTTAGCAGGGGTTATACGATTGGACGAAAAGCTGCTCGTGGGGCGAGACTCTGCCTTGGCGTTGGCTTTTGTCTTGGCGGCTGTAGCCGTAACGACTGGCGCGCCATTCACATCCTGACGATCTTTCTTCGGCGTCATAAGATAACGAAAACCTGAAAAGGCCGAGAAGATTACTGCTGGCATCATTAGGACTACGTAGCGACTCAGAGGTCCAAGTGCCATCGCTAGACCTACGAAGCCTATCCAAGTTCGCTTGCCGATGCCGACAAAGATGGCAAAGATAACAGCTAAAGCCGTACCTTCGATGGCATATTGTGCAGGATTTACACCTGCAATCTTCTCGTGGATATGAGGAAGCCAGAGGATTAGGTAGACAGCAGCACCGTAGGCAGCGATAGCAAAGCCGAGGTACTTCTCTTTTTTAGTAAGAATTGGGCGCACGGGTAAGTAGTTTATTTCGGCCTACCCTTTACTTTGGCTATCAAATTCAATGTTGACGACATTTGACTATGTCGATGGTCGAATTTAACGAGGTAGATGCCTTAATTTCACAAGGGCCACTGGTAAAGAGTTGGTCGAAATAAGATTCGCGTCAGTGAACACGGGAGATGGCGCTAATTCGCCAGGCGAGCGCTCTTCTTGGAGATATTGACCCCTTTTATTTGCGAGCGCTCAGCCTTTCGAGGGGTTGGCGGACTAGGTCGACAACGTCGATACCAGAGGAGTCGACGACAGATATGCCAGTGGCGAGCAGGGAGTCAACCATCGATGAGTCGGTAACTTTCGTTGCCACGATTCGCACACCGCGCTCTTTTGCAATGGCTAATAAGGTTGACATCTTGGTCGGGGCGGGGCGGTTTGAGTCTCCGATCGCCTCTACGGCTTCTATGGCAAAGTAGGTTACGACCGGTGAGCAAAGGTCGTAGAAGCGCGTTCTTCGGTCTTCGACGTCAGTCACCATTACTTCGAGGCGATATCTTATAGCGATTGCAATTAGCGAGACCATGAGGTCTTCGTCATTCGCTAAGCGTTTTGCCGAGATTGCAAGCACAATTCTTCGGTTCAGTTGACTATTTGAGATTATCTTCTCAAGAGCAACGGAGATTCTATCCTTGGCGTGAGTGGCTACGTCATCAATGGGGATAAGGAACTTAGCGCTTTTATGGGCTCCATCCATCTCAATTACCGAAAGTTTACGGGCGGCGAGTTCCTCTATGAGTGGGAGGTCGATAACTCTCTCATCGCCGATTTGGATCGATGGTTGTAGAAGTTCGAGCCTCGTATCACTGTCGCTGTGGATATACATTTCGTGACTCATCGAAGCTAATCCATTACTTTGAGATGAACCTAAGCCCTCTCTGGCCTCTATGCCATTGGTAAGTTCAGAGAGTGCGAGTCTGATCTTTGCGATGTCGATGTAGTCAAGGCTAAATCGGTAGAACGGTTGGTAGGTAACCCGTACATCGTCGGCAGTGATATCGGATGCTTCTAAGGGTTTACTCTCTGAAGTTGCAGTTCTCACTGTCTCGGTGATGTCGACAATGAGTTCTTGGTCTGCTCCTTCGTTGCTTTCATTGGCGAAGTTGACAGGTACTTCGAGAGGGCTCGACTCTTCGCTATTTCGCTCGGTAGAAGTTCCAAAAGTACGCTCAGAGGTTGCAATTACAGTTCCTGGACCATAACCCTCACTGTAGGTGAGTCTGCTTCGACCCTTCTTCTTTGAATGGTACATCGAATTGTCGGCTCGATCTAGCAGTTCATTACCGTTGAATTGACCAACGACGCTCGTCATTCCCATCGATATCGAAACTGCGATCTTCTTTGAATCAATTACGTAAGGTTCGTTGAGGCGCTCGAATGCCCTTCTAGCAATCTCTGTAAGGTCGGTAACCTCAGGGGAGTCTTCAATCAATACGGTGAATTCGTCGCCCGAAATTCTTGCGACGGTGTCGCCTTCGCGAAATACCCTTGAGAGGCGATTCGAGATCTCTTTGAGCACTTCGTCACCAAATCGGTGGCCATAGGTGTCGTTAATCAATTTGAAGTGGTCGATGTCAATGAAGATGACTGCTGTACGAGCGCCGCTCCTATCTGCTTTATTTGCAGCGACCCTGAGTCGATCTTGGAAGACGTCTCTGTTCGGAAGAGTGGTAAGCGAATCACGGAAGGCCATCTCTCTAAAACGTTCGAGGTTTATCTTCTCTTGGCTTCGGAGCTGATAATTCTCGGTCACTAAAGTTGCATTGATCGCCCATTCGTTCGTTAAATGACGCTCAAGGGAACTCCAAAAGGATCGTTCATTGGTGAGGATCGCTGCCGCAACACCTACGAGTCCTTGGGAGGTGTGAATTGGAATTGCGACATACGGACGCGATGTTGTAAGCGATGCGACGAGTGAGGTGTAAAGCTCGTTTTGATGCGGCTCAGCAAAAAAAGGATGGTTTCGTGAATCTGTAAAGCCGGGTACAGAGATATCGGTGATCTTAGAACCAATTAGCGCCCTGCGAATTGCTCGTAACGAAGAGGTGCCGTCCCCGGCGCAGGATACGTCAGTTATGGTCCTATTTGGATCCAATTCCAAGTAAATTGCACTATTTGATCCAAGTGAAGTAGCTAGCGAACGAGGAATGAATTCTCGGATACCGTCTTGAGAGAGAATTGAAGTAGCGGCATCGAGCATCATCGCTAGTGCGTCAGATGCCTGAAGTCGCAGTTCGCGCTCGTAGAAGTCGATCACTTGGGAGAACAAGATTGATAGGTGTGCGACGAGTTGGTCGACTTTGACGAGATCGTCGAGGCTCAGCCAATTTGAATCGTAGGGAGAGCGCATCACTAAGACGCCTACCCGCTGATCCCCGCGAGTTAGTGGGATAACGAGTCCGCCATAGGTTAGGTCCTCACTTGTTTCGAAAGCCTCTACGAAAGCATCATTTAATTTGGTGTCGACAACTTTAATCGCACGGTGAATTAGTGCATCTTCCCCTATGGACTGGATCGCCTCTAGGGGACCCTCAAGATGATAAACGCTGATAGGTCCATTTTCGACGTCATCGCATCCGACCAAAGGAATCAGACGATCTCCGTCGGCAGCTACGAAGGTTGAGGATCGAAAGCCGAAATGGCGTGCGAGAGTTCTGCAAATTTGATGTGCACTGGTCTCCCAAGAGTCGTTGGTCGCTACGATCTCAGAGAGGCGTGGAGTTAGCCTTTCCAGTGCGATCTGGCTTTGATTGGACGTTCCCAAAAACCTTAGAGATGTAGTTTCGAGAAGATACGTTATTTCGTTGAGTGGTCGGCCAGTCCATTTAGTGGCGCCGATAGCTGCAATCGCGAAGTTTCGTGTGAGGGAGGGTACGACTATAACGACCTCACCTTTTTCAACCGTGATTCGAGTTATTCGCGATAGTTCAGCGGCGCCATTTTCGTCAAGAATAAATGATCTGCTTTTGCGAGATGAAGTCGCATTACGGATCTTGCCGTAGACGGTAGGAGAAAAGTAATAGCGATTTGCATCCACGAGGTCCGCTTCTATCGGGGTGTTTGCTCGTTCGGAAACGATTCTGATTCGTTCAGAGAGTGAGATATCAACGACAAAGGCATACTTCGCCCCAGATCCTTCAAGGACCTCGGATGCTACTATTCCAACCGTCTCATCTATCGTTAGCGAATAGTCAACACCCATGCCCGCATTCACCTCCCTGTGGCGGAATAGACCCCGTCGGTCGATCTAATTACTCTTTGTGGTCAATTATAACGTCTCATCTCGGAGCTAGAGGGGATTTTCGTACTTTTAGTGAGAATGGGGATAGAAGTGATTTGAAAATATGAACGTTCTTTCACCTTTAGATAGTCAAATTATGTAAAACAGATGAGGCCCGCTTTTCTACTGAGTGAATTATGATTATGAGATGCTTACGGGCACTTAGCTCAGCTGGTTAGAGCGCAGCCTTCACACGGCTGAGGTCGGGGGTTCGAGTCCCTTAGTGCCCACCAAAGTATCCGTATGAGAACCCTGCACC
>VFSW01007772.1_pt1 | contig 15512 bp, 12 predicted proteins | sample 5358111 | NCBI WGS metagenome assembly VFSW01 (sample SAMN11554181, study PRJNA540505) | mine drainage metagenome | isolation source: sediment from site ElyBrook_90M | place: USA: Ely Copper Mine, Vershire, VT | collected 2017
TCACCGCCAGACACCCTACATGAAAAAGCAGCCCTTAAAAAGGCTGCTTTTTTTTTGGTGCGTGGGCGCTCTGGTACCATAGAGCCATCTGGAAATCATGTGAGTGGAAGGAGATTGGATTGGGCTCAAGCGCTAGAAATTCGTCGCCCCCGAGGGTGGGGTTTGTTTCCCTAGGGTGTCCCAAGGCTTTGGTGGATGCGGAACAGATCATTACCCAGGTCCGGGCCGAGGGTTACGATATCGTGGCGCAGTATGGGGACGCCGATGTGGTGGTGGTGAATACCTGTGGTTTTATTGAATCGGCCATTGATGAATCTCTGGATGCGATTGGGGAAGCGCTGGACGAGAATGGTCGAGTGATTGTCACCGGTTGTCTGGGGGCTCAGGAGTTGCGTATTCGCGAGCGCTATCCCGAGGTGTTGGCCATCACAGGCCCCCATGATAAAGCCGGAGTCATGCAGGCTCTGCACGCGCATCTGCCGCCCCGACATGACCCTTTTACCAGTTTGATTCCGCCCCAGGGACTGAAACTGACTCCGGCCCATTACGCTTATCTGAAAATTTCCGAAGGGTGCAACCACCGCTGTACTTTTTGTATTATCCCGTCATTGCGCGGAGATCTGGTCAGTCGTCCCGTGGGGGAGGTCTTGCAGGAAGCCGAACACTTGGTGAATGCGGGGGTGAAAGAACTGCTGGTGATTTCCCAGGACACCAGTGCTTACGGTGTGGATCTGCGTTATCGCACGGGTTTTTGGCAAGGACGACCGGTGCGTACCAGATTGACCGAACTGGCGCAGGCACTGGGGAAAATGGGTGCTTGGGTGCGGCTTCATTACGTCTATCCTTATCCCCACGTAGACGAATTGATTCCGCTCATGGCAGATGGGGTGCTGTTGCCTTATCTGGACGTTCCTTTGCAGCACGCCAGTCCGCGTTTATTGCGGGCCATGAAGCGGCCGGGCGATGTGGAGAAAACTCTGGAGCGGATTCATTCCTGGCGGCGTATATGCCCGGATTTGACGTTGCGCAGTACTTTTATTGCAGGGTTTCCAGGGGAAACGGAACAAGATTTCGAGGAGTTGTTGCAATTCCTGACGGCGGCAGAACTGGATCGGGTAGGGTGTTTTGCCTACTCTCCGGTAGAGGGGGCGTCTGCTAACGCATTGCCCGACGCGCTACCAGAATCCTTGCGTCACGAACGCCAGGAACGCTTGATGCGCCACCAGGAGTCCATCAGCGCGGGGCGCTTGCACCGCTTTGTGGGGCAGGTGCGTCAGGTATTGGTGGATGAATTGACCGAAGAAGGCGGAGCCATCGGCAGAAGTTCAGCAGATGCTCCCGATATTGATGGTGTGGTGACCATTGCCCCAGCTCCCGACCTGAAGGTGGGGCAGTTCCTGTCGGTCCATATTGACGCGGCTGATGCCCATGATCTGTCGGGCCATCGGGTTATGGGCTGACATTCGTGAACGGAGAGAAGGTGCTGGTGGTGCCTGGGTTGTTCCCGGATTTGCCGGAAACGCTGGTGCCGGCATTGGGCGCCCTCGAATGGATTTGGTCCTACGGGAATGTGCACAGATTCTCTGCGCCCCTGGGGTTGGGGGAGTGGCCCCCAGAGGCACCACGGCAGTCTCTTGCCCGCGCTCGTGCAGTGGAGTCGGGACTTCTGGGTGCGGCCTCCACATGGTTCTGCGCCGACCCCATCCATCTCCATATTGAAAGAGACCGATTGATGCTGTTGGACCCCTATACTTTTCCCTTGGGTAAGCAGGAAAGTCAGGAATTTTGTGCGCAACTCAATGCCCATTTTGAGGAGGCAGGGATGTTTTTCTTCGCCTCGACACCCAGCCAATGGGTGGTGGGCCTGAATGCGCGACCGCGTCTCGAGACTATCCCCTTGCAACGCTGTGTGGGGCGCAGCATCGAGAACCATTTGCCACAAGGTGAGGACCGGCAGGTATGGTTGGCATTGTTCAACGAGGTTCAGATGGTGCTGCATGACTGTGCGCTGAATCAGGCACGGGAAGTGAGGGGCGAGCGATCGGTGAGCGGAGTGTGGTTCTGGGATGAGGAAGTGGCGCAATCATCCCACGAGCAATTCCATGGGTTGCGTTGGCCCTCGGCCTATGGCGATGGGGAGGCATGGCGGCATCAGGCGCAGGTTTTTGAGACAACTCTCGTACAACCCTGGCTGGATCGTTTGTTTGCTGGGGAAATTTCGGCTCTGACGCTGGTAGCTCTGGAAGGGCGTTACAGTGGGCAGGTGACGGTCCGGAAAGGACACCAGCGACGTTTTTGGCGGCGTACGCGCTCCCTGATGAAGATTCCAGGTTTGCAGCCCTTGCGTGAATCCTAAGGCATTTATGGGCAGGGCACGGTATAATAACCGATTATTTTGGTGAAGGATGTCGATCCCATGGAAGCCGAACAGCTGAATGCCCTTGAAACGCTGCAACAGGACCTGACCCTGCGTCTTCAGGCCCTGCGGAGGTATCTTTGACTTTGATGTCAAAGTGGCCCGACTGCAAGAGGTCGTGCGCCAGGCAGAAGATCCGGCGGTGTGGCAGGACAGTAAAAAAAGTCAGGAACTGGGACGGGAGCGAAAACTTCTCGAGGAAGTGATCGAGGAGATGAATGCTTGTACCCAAGGCTTGGAGGAGGGACGGGAATTGTTTGCTCTGGCCTTGGCCGAAGGCGACGATGAAACCCTGGAAGCGGTGGCGGCTGATTTGATGGCGACAGACAAGCGGGTGGCGGTCATGGAGTTCCGTCGCATGTTCTCTCATCCGCTGGATTCGGCCAATGGTTTTCTCGACATTCAATCAGGATCCGGCGGCACAGAAGCCCAGGACTGGGCGGCCATGATGCTGCGCATGTATGTGCGTTACGCCGAACGCAAGGGATTCTCCGTTGAAATTCTGGAAGAATCTCCCGGGGAAGTGGCGGGCATCAAGAGCGCTTCCCTTAAGATCAGCGGAAGTTATGCCTACGGTCACTTGCGGACGGAATCGGGAGTTCACCGCCTGGTACGCAAGTCCCCCTTCGACTCGGGCAACCGGCGTCATACTTCCTTTGCGTCCGTATTTGTTTATCCCGAGGTGGATGACTCCATTGAAGTGGATATCAATCCTGCCGACTTGCGTATTGATACCTTTCGGGCTTCCGGAGCGGGGGGGCAGCACATCAATAAAACCGACTCGGCGGTTCGAATAACCCATGCCCCTTCAGGGATCGTGGTGCAGTGCCAGAATGACCGCTCCCAGCATCGCAACCGTGCGGAAGCCATGGCCATGCTCAAGTCCAAGCTCTACGAAGCGGAGTTGCGCAAACGCACTGCCGAAAAGCAGGCCATGGAAGACAGCAAAACCGATATTGGCTGGGGACACCAGATTCGATCCTATGTGCTCGATCAGTCACGCATCAAGGATTTGCGTACCCTGGTGGAAGTGGGGAATACCCAAGCCGTGCTGGATGGGGACTTGGAACTGTTCATAGAAGCCAGTCTGAAACAAGGGGTATGAGGGAGAAGAACGATGTCCGATGACGATAGTCCGTTGATCCACGAGCGCCGCACCAAATTGCAAGCATGGCGCGATGCGGGAGATGCTTTTCCCAACAGTTTCAAACGTACCCACGAGGCGGGGCCGTTGCATTTGAACTATGCCCAATTGACGGAAGAAAGTCTCGAAGCGCAGGGAGTGACAGTGCACTTGGCTGGGCGCTTGATGCTCAAACGGATCATGGGTAAAGCCAGTTTTGCCACATTGCAGGATGGGACGGGGCGTATGCAGGTTTTTCTGCAGCGCGAGGGAGTGGGAGAAGCGTGCTATGCCGCCTTCAAGCAGTGGGACCTGGGAGATATTCTGGGTGTTGTCGGCGTGTTGTTCAAAACGCGCATGGGGGAACTGACCATTCGGGTGGAGTCCATCCGCTTGTTGGTGAAATCCCTCAGGCCGCTTCCCGAAAAATTCCATGGCTTGACTGATCAGGAACAGAAATATCGACAGCGTTACCTTGATCTCATTACCAATGATCATTCTCGTCAGGTGTTTATCCAGCGCAGCCGTATTGTACAGAAAGTACGCGAATTTCTCGTGGCGCGGGATTATCTGGAAGTGGAAACTCCCATGATGCATCCCATTCCCGGAGGGGCCGCTGCCCGTCCTTTTGTGACCCATCATAATGCTCTGGATTGTGACCTGTATCTGCGCATCGCTCCTGAACTGTACCTCAAGCGTTTGGTCGTGGGAGGGATGGAGCGGGTATTCGAGATCAATCGCAATTTCCGCAATGAAGGATTGTCCCCGCGCCATAATCCCGAATTCACCATGATCGAGTTTTATGCGGCTTATCATGATTATCGCGACCTCATGGACTTGACGGAAGCGTTGTTGCGTTTTGTGGCGCAAGAAGTGGTGGGGACCACGCAAATCAGTTATGGTGGACGTACCCTTGATTTGGGCCTGCCCTTTCACCGTTTAACTCTGGCGGAGGCCTTGACCCAGTATCATCCCGAGTACACTCCGGAGCGCATGGCGAATGTCGAGGAACTGCGTCAGGAGTTGCACCGTCTGGGGGTAAAATTCGCAATTGGCGCGACCGTCGGAAGTTTGCAGTTGGCCTTGTTCGAGGAAACCACGGAAGCCTTGCTATTCGATCCCACTTTTATTGTGGATTATCCGGCCGAGGTGTCGCCATTGGCACGACGGAGTGATACCCAACCCGACATCACCGAGCGCTTTGAATTGTTTGTCGTGGGCCGGGAACTGGCCAACGGATTTTCCGAATTGAATGATGCTGAGGATCAGGCAGCCCGCTTTCAGGCCCAAGTGCGTCAGAAAGAAGCAGGGGATCAGGAAGCCATGCATTACGATGCGGATTACATCCGAGCCCTTGAATATGGGTTGCCGCCCACTGCAGGAGAAGGCATCGGCATTGACCGGCTGGTGATGCTCTTGACGGACAGTCCATCGATTCGTGATGTCATTCTATTCCCGCAGATGCGGCAGGAAGCCTCTTGAAGTGGTTTGAGCTCACGGTAGGGTTGCGTTATACCCGGGCCAAACGTCGCAATCACTTTATTTCCTTTATCTCTCTCATTTCCATGGCGGGCATTGCCCTAGGAGTGGCGGCTCTGATCGTGGTGTTGTCGGTGATGAACGGTTTTCAGAAGGAAATGCGGGAAAAGATTTTGGGGGTGGCGTCCCATGTGCAGATTTATGGCAGTGGTCAATCCCTTCCCGACTGGCCCAAGGTAGCCGCAGAGGCTTCACGCAATCCTGAAGTCATGGGTTCAGCGCCCTATGTCAATGGACAGGGAATGCTGGCCAATGACGATCTGGTACAGGGGACGATGGTGCGCGGCATCCTGCCAGAGGAAGAGCGCAAGGTGGCAGACATTGATCGGCACATGGTGGCGGGGAGCATGGCAGCGTTGCGCCCCCATGAATTCGGCATCGTGCTGGGTCAGGAGTTGGCGCAGGCGCTACATGTTCAAATGGGTGACAAAGTGGTGCTGATTACTCCCCAGGGCCAGGTGACCCCTGCCGGCATGTTGCCGCGTCTCAAGCAGTTTCGGGTGGTAGGACTATTTCATGTCGGGATGTTTGAATACGACAGCGGCTTGGCGCTGATTCATCTGACAGATGCTCAGGCATTGTTTCGTTTGGGAGAAAACGTGACTGGAGTGCGTCTAAAATTGCGCGATATGATGCAGGCCCCACGAGTGGCCCATCAATTGGCATCAACGTTGACCGTAGATGCCTGGATCAGCGACTGGACTCAGGAGCATGCCAATCTGTTCCATGCTGTGGCGCTGGAAAAAACCATGATGTTCATAATTTTGTTGTTGATCGTGGCGGTAGCCGCATTCAACATTGTTTCCACCTTGGTGATGGTCGTGACAGACAAACAGGCGGATATTGCCATTTTGCGAACCTTGGGGGCCTCCCCTGCCAGTATTCTGGTGATTTTCATGATTCAGGGGGCCTTGATTGGGGTCATCGGTATGGCGGTGGGCGTGGGTTTGGGGGTGGTGACAGCGCTGAATATACGGGTCATCGTGCCTTTCATAGAAAAAGTGTTGGGGGTTCATTTTCTCTCACCCCAAGTCTATTTTATTTCCGAGTTGCCTTCCGATTTACAACGTGGGGACGTGCTGGCTATTGCAGTGACGGCCTTGGTGTTGACGTTACTGGCCACGCTCTACCCCAGTTACCGTGCGGCGCGGGTACAACCGGCTGAGGCTTTGCGCTATGAATGAGTCTGCACTGCTTGAATGTCGTGGATTGTCGCGCCACTTCTCCTTTGGCAGCGATCGGGTGGCGGTGCTCAAGCATGTCGATCTGACGGTTCGGGCTGGTGAACAAGTGGCGATTCTGGGCGCATCGGGCAGCGGCAAGAGCACGCTACTGCATCTGCTTGGCGGTCTGGACCGGCCCGATGGCGGGGAAGTGAAACTCAGTGGTCAGTCTTTGACGGCCTTGAGCGAAAAACAGGTGGGGCGATTGCGTAACCGCCATTTGGGATTTGTTTATCAATTCCACCATCTATTGGCCGAGTTTTCGGCGTTGGAAAATGTGGCGATGCCTTTGAGCATTGGTCGCATTTCACCTCAGAAAGCACATCAGCAGGCTACCGAACTGCTCACTGCCGTGGGCTTGGGGCATCGCCTTCATCATCGGCCAGGTGAATTGTCGGGCGGTGAACGGCAGCGGGCGGCGGTGGCACGGGCACTGGTGGCGCGCCCATCGTTGGTATTGGCTGATGAACCCACCGGCAATCTGGATCGGCATACCGCTGGTCAGGTTTTTGAGCTGATTCTCGGATTGAATCGGGAACAGGGTGCTGGACTGATTATGGTGACCCACGATCTTGAACTGGCGGCACGGACAGATACCCGTTATCGTCTGGTGGACGGGGTACTGATGCCTTTGTGACCGGGGTCAGGCGCGGTATGCAACCTCTACTCCGGTGACCCCTTGTAACGCTTTCAATATCCTTGCCAATTGTTCCAGACCGTCGATTTGCACGGTGAATCGCATCCGTGCCTGCGTACCGTGGGATTGGGTATTGACGCTGGTGACATTGACTTTTTCGCGGGTAAAGGCTTCCGAAATGTCGCGCAACAGGCCTTGTCGGTCTTGCGCTTCCACCACCAGATCGGTGGCAAAAGCGGACATGTTTTGTTGGCCCCAGGTGACGGGAATCAGCCGTTGCCATTGCCGAGTGGTCAAGGCCGCCAAGCTGCGACAATTGGCGCGGTGAATGCTGATCCCACGGCCACGAGTGACAAATCCCAGAATGGGTTCGGGAGGGACGGGTTTGCAACATTTTGCGACGACAGTGGCAATGTCGGAGACGCCCACCACGAGAATCCCTTTATTGGTTGGAGCAGTATTGGCCGATGTAGGTGCCAGCAGTGAGATTTCATGGGGTGCCGCCGGAGTAGGAGAGAGTATCTCCTCGATTTGACGGGCGGAAATATCGTTGCGCGCCAAGGCCACCAAAAAGTCATCCACCCGTGAATAGCCCGTATGATTGGCCAATTGTTCCAGCGCCGGAGGGGTTTTTCCGGTGCGGTTGATCCACTTTTCCAGCAGAGCCCTTCCGCTGGCAACATCTTCTTCCCAGTTCTGCTGTTTGAACCATTGGCGCACCTTGGTTTGGGCGCGGTGTGTCTTGAGATACCCATAGGCGGGGTTGAGCCAATCGCGACTGGGGCCTCCCTGCCGGACGGTGACGATTTCCACGCGCTGGGCATTGTGCAGGGGTTGATTCAGGGGGACCATCTGACCATCTACTTTGGCGCCACGGCAACGGTGCCCCAACTCGCTGTGAACCTGATAGGCAAAGTCAATGGGGGTGGCTCCTCGCGGCAGATCGATGACTCGCCCCTGGGGGGTAAAAACAAAAATGGTTTCTTCCCGCGGGGGAATGGGATTTCCCCGAGCCTGGGCGACCTCATTCTGCCAGTCCAGCATTTGCCGTAGCCATACGACCCGCTCTTCAAAGGAACGATCGGCTTTTGCCCCTTCCTTGTAACGCCAGTGGGATGCGATGCCCAATTCGGAATCACGGTGCATCTCGTGGGTACGAATCTGGATTTCCACAATCTTGTCTTCCGGTCCATGGACTGCCGTGTGGAGAGAACGATAGTGATTGCCTTTTGGGCGGGCAATGTAATCGTCAAATTCTCCGACTACAGGAACCCAGTGTTGATGTACGATTCCCAGTACGGTATAGCATTCGGGAATAGTGTCGACAATGACCCGTACGGCACGAATGTCGTGAACGCGGTCAAAAATCAGATTTTTGCTGCGCATTTTCTTGACGATGCTATAAATGTGCTTTGGGCGACCGTACACTTCACCGCGGATTCCGTGTTCGATAAGGGCGTCATTCAATTGGGTAACTACGGAGGCAATATAGGCTTCGCGTTGGATGAAACGTTCCGCCAGTTTTTGGGCAATCAGCTTGTAGGTGTCGGGTTCGAGGATACGCAGGGCCAGATCTTCCAGTTCCCACTTGAGAAACCAGACTCCCAGTCGATTGGCTAAGGGCGTGTACAGGTCCAGGGTTTGTCGTGCCAATTGATGCTGGAGTGAGGTTTCCATGGAGGCGCTGGCACGCATCAACCAGACTCGTTCCGCCAGTGCAATGATGACTACGCGAATGTCCTGTACCAGCGTCAGGAGGAGTTTGCGAATTCCTTCCAGACGTTCAGCATCGCTGGCCTTACCGGACTCTTGATGATCAATCTGGACGAGGACCTGATCCAGGCGATGCAGATCCCGAGCCAGGAGCAGGATTTCTCCATCCAAGGGGATTTTTTGCGCCAGAGATTCCTGTCGGGGCCAAGGCAGAGCGCGGAGCAAAGCCACCATAATACAAGCCGGATGGGTTTCCAGATCGCTGAGCAGTCGGGCACTCGTCAAGGCACGCTGCAGGGCGTGTTGTTCTTCGTCATCCTCCGACTCTTGGGTGGTGATGTACTGAAATACCTGCATGATCGTGGTGGCATCCGGATCCAGATAACGCTGATGCAGACCCAGATCGTCAAGCCCTGGATCGGAACCAGGTTTGGCAGTAGAGGAGCGGGTTACCATGAGAGGAACAGCATTGGTGTTTTCATAATACCTATTATGGCCACCTTGCTAAGGAGTATCAAGACCAAGACTATTATGCGCCGGATCCGCGCAGGGAACTTCCCAGTAGTGGGGGAATTCCGCCCTTTGTGAACGTAAGGTGAGACGGGTCGATTCTCCTTGTACAGCGATGGCACCACAACGATCGGTTCGTAAGCGTATGCTTGGAAGAGCCCCATAGCGTTCCCATACCAGGGGGTGGGGATGATGAAAATGGTTGTGATCCCCGACCGAAAAAATGCTCCACTGGGGGGAAACTGCGGCAAGAAACTCTGCCGTCGACGAAGTTTTGCTGCCATGGTGGGGGGCGACCAACAGATCGGCATGGAGTGAGTCGGGAGCACGGGCAACCAATTCTCTTTCACTGGGTGCTTCGATATCCGCGGGCAAGAGAAAGTGAATGGTTTCTGTACCAAGACGCAGGACACAGGCTCGGTCATTGGTTTTTATAGAAGAATCGTGGACGTTCTTGAGTAGAGGGTGCAGCACTTCAAAGTGTACCCCATCCCAATTCCAAAACTGCCCGGCGTAGCAAGTGAGGTGTCGGGGAATGGGGTGGATCAAGGGGTGCTCCGATGCCAAGGGGGATAATACCCAGGGGATGGCGTAACCCTGCAACAGGGATGCGGTGCCACCTGTGTGATCCAGATCTTGGTGGCTGAGTACCAACCCATCGAGATGGGTAATGCCAAAACTGTGCAAAGCAGGAACCAGTACCCTTTCGCCGGCATCATGTTCGGGGCTGTAGCGCGGTCCTGTATCTACCACCAGTGTATGGTGCTGGGTGCGGATCACCATGGACAGCCCTTGTCCCACATCGAGAATGTTTATCCATACGCTACCGAATGGAGGCCTAGGCAGAGGCGATGCTGCCAGACCCAGCAAGCCGATGATTCCCCCCCAGCGTCCGGGAAGCCCTCGGGGAGCCAGCAAAAATCCTACGCCCAGGGTGGCTCCGAGAAGTACTGGAAGGGTGGGGGTTGGAAGGATCCACTGAGGGGGCGAGTGGTCGACTAGGAAATGCAGGATCGCCGCAGTCAGCGCAAAGAGATCGTGTGACCAGATCAGGCAGACGGATAGTCCAGGCACCAGTCCAAGTAGCGCCAAGGGAACCACAGCCAAGCTGACGACAGGAACGGCAATGGCATTGGCCAGCGGGGAAATCCAGGAAACCTGGCCAAACAGCCACACCAGCAAGGGTAAGAGTGACCAGGTGGCAGCCCATTGGGTGTTCCAACCCTCGGCCCACCAGGGAAAGTGGCCTGTACGATAGGCCCCAGCGTACATCAACCAGGCGACTGCTCCAAAAGAGAGCCAGAATCCTGCCGCCAATGGCGCCCAGGGATCCTTGGCCAGAACCAGAGCGCAGGCCAGCAGCAGACCCGTGAACGGTGGCAGAGGGCGCTGTAGCAAGCCTGTGGCGGTCACCACGGTAATGCCATACAGGGTGCGCTGGGTAGGCAGGGAAAATCCGGCAATCAGCGAATAGGCCGTGGCTCCCAACCATCCTGATAGCCATCGTAGGCGTCGAGAGGGCCAGACCAGCCCGGTGGTTTTTGCCACCAGTCCTGCCAGAAGGGTGATGTGCAAACCGGATATGCTGACTAGGTGGCCCACGCCCGTGGACCAGAAGAGTTTCCAGTCTTCCTGGGATATGGCAGATTGGTCACCGATGACGAGGGCAATGAGTACGGCAGACCAACGACGGTCACCAAGAATGTGTTGCATGCGTGTGCGCAGTTGGCTGCGGAATTGTTCCAGGAGAATGCGCAATCCCTCTTCATCAGAGGGATGGTCCCATCCCAGGAATTGAGCGGAAAACTTTGAATTGATGCTGCCCTGGGCCAAAATTCCTTCGCTCCAGGCCCAGGTTTCGCCATCAAATCCGCCTGGGTTGATTAGGCTATGGGGACGTTTGAGTTGTACGTCGAAACGCCACCGTTGGCCGGGGGAAAAGTTGGGGGACTGCAGGTCTGGGGCATGATTGAAGCGGGTCAAGTCCAACGTGGCAGGTAAGTCTGGATTGGGGTCTGGGCAAAAGGAGAAGCGTTGGCTGGTGGGGCGGGTTTCTACTAGACTGGTGATAGTGCCGCTCATTTGCAGGGTGCGGTGATCCCATGAAGGAGAAAGTTGGTGTTGCAGGCGGATGCGTGACCGTTCTCCGGCATCGTTAAAGCCCGCTAGGCAGCAGAGGAGAAAAACTATGGGGGGGCGGAGGGGAGGGTGATGACGTCCCCAGTGAATAAACGGGATGCAGAGTAAAGCCAAGGCCGGCAAAAGCCATAGAGGGTAGAGACGGGGTAAGGTTTGAAGGCAAAGAATGCCGAAGATCCAACCGAGTAAAGCAGGGCGCATGTCCTACTGTAGTGCTTGTGCGCCCCCACTCCCAGACAAAAAGAAAGGCAGATTACTCGTTATTTGGAGAGACGGGCGCCGAACCACTGGGCCATATCATGAATTTCATCAAGACAGACGCTATGGGCCATGGGATAACTGTGCCATTCGACCGCATAGCCTTGGTTCATCAGGGACTGACGCGACGCTTCGCCGCGAGCGTAGGGGATGACTGGGTCGCTCACTCCGTGACCCATGAAAATATCTGGGTTGCGCGGGTTGCTCTGGGGAGGGGGAAGTAATTCATGAGGAAGGGGCAAATATGTGGAGAGCGCGAGAATGCCTCCGAGGGGTGAAGCGTAACGGGTGCCCGCTGTCAACGCGACGGCTCCTCCTTGCGAAAATCCCGCAATAAAGATTTTTTCAGGGGAGATTCCTTGGGCAATCTCCTGGTCGATCAACAGGTTGACGGCCTGAACCGATTGTCGCAGATCGTCATCATTGGGCACCCAGCGGGGGCCATCCAGGGCAATATCATACCAGGCGCGCATCATCAGCCCCTGGTTGACGGTGACTGGGCGACGTGGAGCATGGGGAAGAATGTGGCGCACACTTAGGTCATCGGCCAGCTGTAGGCTTTCAGCAACTCCGACAAAATCCTCGCCATCTGCGCCTAGGCCGTGTAACCACAGGACCGTGGCGCGAGCGGGGTGACGGGGGTTCAAGACGATGGGAGGGGTGTCCCAAAAAGTATCAGGCATCGTCATCATGATGGGCTTGTCCAGGAGCATGGGGGTCGAGAAAGGGAATCAAGGTGCGAAACAGTGCGCGATATTGGCGCGGGGGTTTGCCCAATGTTTTTTCCTTCTGTGCTGCCAATACCAGTTGGCGCAACTGCTGGCGATCAACGGTCGGAAATTCTCTGGCAAAGTCGTCGACAGCCGTCACATCCGTCATGAGGCGTTCGCGCCAACGTTCCGTCCGGTGCAAAGCTGCGGTAGCTTCCTGAGAAGTCCCCGCCAGACGGTCAAGAAATTCCTGAATGGGGGCGGGGTCGACGTTGCGCATCAGTTTGCCGATATATTGCATCTGGCGGCGCACGGCACCATGAGCCCTGAGGGATTTGGCGTCCAAAAGCGCCTGACCCAACAGGTCGGGTAGGTTCAATTGGCGAATTTGAGCGGGGCTCAACGCCACCAGTGCGCTGCCCAGATCTTGCAGGGCATGCATTTCGCGTTTACGCTGGGATTTGCTGGGGGGGTCTTCAGAAAGCACGGTTTTCCAAGAGTCTGGTCAATGTTGCTATGATACTGGAATTGTCATCTCAGGAAATATCGTCGTGTCGAATCAGTCACATTTTCACTATACTCCCGAAATTTTTCAATCCTTGGTGCAACAGACGCTGGAATTGGCGCAGCGTGCTGGAGCCACCGCAGCTGAAGTGGAAATTAGCGAAGGCGCCGGGTTGGGCGTTACGGTCCGTTTGGATGAAATCGAAACCATCGAATACAACCGTGATAAGGATCTGGGTATCACCGTGTATTTTGGGCAGCACCGAGGGCATGCCAGCACTTCGGATTTTTCTGCTGTTGCGTTGCGCAGTACCGTAGAGAAGGCTGTCGCCATCGCGCGTCATACGGCAGCGGATCCTTTTGCCGGATTGGCTGATCCCCAACTCCTGGCCCATGCGCCCTGGCCGGATCTGGGGTTGTTTCATCCGTGGGATTTGAGCGTGGAACAGGGGGTTGACTGGGCTCGGCGCTGTGAGGCGGCAGCCATGGGACTGGATCGGCGTGTGACCAATTCGGAAGGGGCTACGGTGAATACCCAGAATTCTCACTTCTGCTATGGCAACTCTCTGGGTTTCCTGGGCGGATTTGCGGCGTCCAGTCATGGCTTGAGTTGTGCTGTCATTGCCGGCAAGGAGCAGAACATGCAGCGGGATTACTGGTACAGCACGGCCCGTGATGCGCAACGATTGGAAGAACCTGAGAGGGTGGGGCGTTTGGCTGCAGAACGTACCTTGCGCCGTCTCAAGGCACGGCGTATGACCACGCGACAAGCGCCAGTACTGTTCGAGGCGCCCTTGGCGTCAGGGTTGATCGGTCATTTTGTGGGGGCGGTGAGCGGCGGGTCGCTTTATCGTCGCACCAGTTTTTTGCAGGATTGCCTGGGTCAGGAGGTGTTCTCACCCCAGGTGACTTTGCGTGAGGAGCCCCATCAGATCGGGGGGCTTGCCAGTACGCCCTTCGATGACGAAGGGGTGGCCACGAAACCTCGCGTGGTCGTAGAGAGTGGCGTGGTTCAGGGGTATTTCCTGGGCAGTTATTCCGCGCGCAAACTGGGATTGGTGTCAACCGGAAATGCGGGGGGGAATCATAATTTGGTGATGTCCTCTTTTGGCGGCAATTTCGACGATTTGCTCAAAGAGATGGATACTGGCCTGCTGGTGACAGAGCTTCTGGGGCATGGAGTCAATGGGGTAACGGGGGATTATTCCCGTGGGGCTGCAGGGTTTTGGGTGGAACAGGGCAAGATTCAGTATCCAGTGCATGAAATTACCATTGCCGGCAATCTTAAAGAAATGTATCGGAATATCCGGGCCGTGGGGGACGATGCGGTGGTGCGCGGGTCCAAGGTCAGCGGTTCGATTCTGGTGGGTGAGATGACGGTAGCTGGAGAGTAGGAGGCGGCATGAAATGTCCGTTTTGTGGCGACATGAATTCGCAGGTCATCGACTCCAGAGTGGCAGAAACCGGGGAAAGTATTCGCCGTCGACGACGTTGCTTGCAGTGTAATCGTCGTTTTACCACCTATGAGATGGTGGATATCCGGTTGCCCCAGGTGATCAAGCAGAATGGGTTGCGGGAGGACTACTCGGCGGACAAGGTGCGCGTCAGTTTTATGCGTGCCTTGCATAAAAGACCGGTCCCAGCAGAACGGATCGATGCAGCTATCGAGCGTATGCGCCAGCATGTTTTGGCGTTAGGAGAACGCGAAATCTCCTCGTTGCGGGTGGGGGAAATGGTCATGGAGGAACTGCGCCATCTCGATAAGGTGGCGTATGTGCGCTTCGCTTCGGTGTATCGCAGTTTTCAGGATCTGGATGATTTTCGGGATGTGATTCGTGACCTCTGAAGCCCTCGATGGTCAGGTTGATCTCATGCGTCGCGCCCTGACCTTGGCCGGAAAAGGGTTGTATACCACGTCACCCAATCCGCGGGTGGGTTGTGTGATCGTGCAGTCGGGGCAGATCGTGGGTGAGGGTTGGCATGAGCGTGCGGGAGAACCCCATGCGGAAGTTTATGCATTGCGTCAGGCGGGGGCGCGGGCTCAAGGCGCCACGGCTTATGTGACCTTGGAGCCTTGCAGTCATACGGGACGCACGCCACCTTGCGCCGATGCGCTCATTGCTGCGGGTGTGGCGCGGGTGGTGGTCGCCATGGAAGATCCTAACCCGCTGGTAGCGGGGCAAGGTGTGGCGCGTTTGCGGCATGCGGGCATTGTGGTGGAAACAGGGGTATGTGCGGTTGAAGCTGCGTCTCTCAATCCCGGATTCATTCAGCGTATGACTCGAGGCCGGCCCTGGGTACGCGCTAAAATCGCCATGAGTCTGGATGGGCGAACGGCCTTGGGCAATGGAATAAGTCAGTGGATTACCGGTGAGGCAGCGCGGGCCGAAGGTCATCGCTGGCGCGCTCGCTCCTGCGCGGTGGCGACGGGCGCGGGGACCGTGGCAAAAGATGATCCCGCATTGACGGTGCGGGCGGTGGAGACTTCACGCCAACCGCAACGATTGGTGCTGGACCCCCGTCTGGAGACCCCCTTGACCGCACGTCTATTGGGCGAAGGGGGGGTTACCTGGCTGTTTTGCGCCCACTCGCCGCAACCCGAGCAGGTCGCAATTTATGCGTCACGGGGGGCGCGGGTGGTTTCTTTACCCTCGGCAGAGGGGCGTGTGGATCTGGGGGCTCTGGTGACAGAGTGGGGGAGAATAGGGCTGAATGAAGTACTGGTGGAAGGGGGGCGGCG
>VFSW01007773.1_pt1 | contig 15512 bp, 9 predicted proteins | sample 5358111 | NCBI WGS metagenome assembly VFSW01 (sample SAMN11554181, study PRJNA540505) | mine drainage metagenome | isolation source: sediment from site ElyBrook_90M | place: USA: Ely Copper Mine, Vershire, VT | collected 2017
GAGTGTGCCCCGATCCCTTTTCCCTGTCCAGCTATTTGTTGGACACTACACTAGCATCCCCGGGATTGAGACAAGGGGAGCACAGGACTGATACCTTCACCCAAGCCTGTTTGCCCTTCGCGGTCACTCCTCAGCGTTCCCAGCCGTGGTTCGGCACGGTGCCGGCTCCTTCCCGGAACGTCACCAGACGATTGGCAGCGATTTTTTTATGTTCTTCGTGCAGTCCACTGGGCCAGAACACTTCCACATCGGCCACTGTGGCGTCACTCAGGCCGAAATGCAGACGCGGATCGCAGCAGGAGTAATAGCTGGACTGGCTGACGACGGCCTGCGCTTGGACATGCGATCCATAGTGGACCAGCACACGCGCTCCGATGGCGCTGCGGTTCGATTTGACTCCCTCCAGCTTCACTTTGAGCCAGTTCGGCTTCCCGGCAAGGTCGTTGCGCAGCAGTGAGGGCGGCTCATTCATGTTCACGATGAGCACATCCAGGTCGCCGTCGTTGTCGAAGTCGCCGAACGCGCAGCCGCGACTGCTGTGGGGCGCAGAGATGCCTGGGCCGGCCGATTCGATTTCCTCGAAGGTGGCGTTGCCCAGATTGCGGAAAAGGATGCTCGGTGTTCTGTACGGATACTGCGGCAGCTTACGCTCCACCTCGGGGTAAACGCTCCCGGTAACAAACAGGATGTCGGGATAGCCGTCGTTGTCCAGATCGACCATGCCGGCGCCCCAGCTGGTAAAGCGCGTCTCGACGCCCAGCTTCGCCGCGCGCGTCATCTCGTCGAAATTGCCTTTGCCGTCATTGCGATAGAAGCCGCTAGTATCGCCGATGAAATGGGTTGTGAAAAGATCCAGATGGCCGTCGAGGTTATAGTCTCCGATGCCCACCCCCATGCCGGCCTGTTCCATGCCGTCGTCACTGAGAGCGACACCGCGCATCACGCCTTCCTCGCGAAACGTGCCGTCGTGGTTGTTCATGAACAGCAGGCTGGGCGTGGAATCGCAGGCCACGAAGATGTCGGGCCAGCCATCCTCATCGAAGTCGGCGGCGACGACTGTCATGCCGTAGCTTTCTGTAGCGCTCGCGATTCCGGACTGCTTTGTGACATCGATGAAGGTACCGTCGCCATTGTTGCGATAGAGGCAATGCCTACCGGTAGGAAGTCCGCGCGGGCCACAGTTGACCGGAACGCCTTTCCAGTTGCAGGTGGAACCCGCGCCCGGGACGGGAGCGTGTTCGAAGGAAAAACGGATGTAATTGGAGACGAACAAGTCGAGATGGCCGTCTCGATTGTAGTCCACCCACGCGCAGCCGGAGTTCCAGCGCGGCGGCCCCAGCTGCAGTAAGCCGGCGGACTCCGTTACGTCGGTAAAGGTGCCGTTGCCGTTGTTGCGGTAGAGACAGTTCTGTCCGAAATACGTGATGAAGAGATCGTCGAAGCCGTCGTTGTTGTAATCAGCAACGCAGACGCCGTTGGCCCAGCCGACTGCTTTCAGGCCGGCCTTCTCGGTCACGTCGGTGAATGTGCCGTCGCGATTGTTCCTGTAAAGGCGATTCGTCGCGCCCGGGGGATCACCGTCGAGACGCGTACCGCTGAGCAGGAACAGGTCCATCCAGCCATCGTTGTCGTAGTCGATGAAAGCGCAGCCGCAGCCATTCGCTTCCATGATGTACTTTTTCGACTCCACGCCGCCGTAGACGATGGGCGCGTGTAAACCTGCCTGCCGTGCGACGTCGACGAAATGCGCGTTAAACGGACGCCCCGAGGGCGCAGGTCTGGCCTGTGGCTGGAGGTCGCGCGAGGCCATGCCCTGTTGTCCGAAGAACTGCTGGGCCGAGGCGCACAGCGAAAGAACAATGAACGAACGGCGTGTAGTCGACATCGCAGGCGCCCGGTGAAACGCTCTCCATTATCGGCGGCGCACTAAACAGCGTAAAGGCTTCGCCGCTCTTCAAATCTCTCGCCGACATCAGCGCGCGGCAGGATCCGCAACGATCAGCTTATAGCGATTCCTCTCTCCCTCTGCTTTTGTAGCATCGCGGCGCGCCTGCGCGAGTCTCTTGAGTACCTCGGGGATCTCCGCCGGCTGATTCGTTTTGCGCAGCGCGATCACCAGATGGTAGAGAGCGGTCTGATCCTCGGGGTTTTTCTCCAGTACCAGCCTGCACTGCTTCGCTGCGAGCGCGTCCTCACCGGAATCGAGATAGAACTTTGCGAGGACATTGTGCGCCGTAGTCAGGGTCGGGTCGAGGGCTACAGCGTTTCTCGCAGAGTCGATCCCTTTCTTGAAATCTGCGGAACCGGGGTCGGGAGCCTTCTGCGAAAGGATGGCCGCCTGCAGATACCAGAGGAACGCGTTGCGCGGGGCTCGCGTGAGCTTGGCCTGGACAGTCGCGAGGGCCTTGTCGGGATCGTTTTCGTTGCGCTCCTCCGCGACCATGCTCTGCGCGGCCGCACCGAGGGAGTGTCCGGGATCCAGCCGATCGGCCTTTTCGAAATCGGCTTCCGCCTTGTCGTACTGCGCGAGCTGCACGTAGAGGACTCCGCGCGCGAGATAGAGTGCCGCTGCATTGGGCTGGAGCCTCAGGCCGGCGTCGAGCATCTCAACGCCCGCCTGAAACGACTCGTGATCCAGAGCCATGCCGGCAAAGTCCACGTACAAAGCGGTGTTTCGTGGATCCTTAACGATGGCATCGCGCAGGATTATCGCGGCGTGAGGTGTATCCTTGTTTGCTTCGTACGCCTCGGCGGCCAGTTCCATGGTGTTCACATCCGGACCGGCATCCAGCAGGGGCTGCAGCGTCCCGAGCGCGTCCTGCGGCCGTCCCACATCCAGTTGAACGGCCGCCAGTGTCTGGCGCGGACGAGGATCGGCGGGATGGGAGGTCATCAGGTGCTGAAAGATGTCGATGGCCTCGTTGATACATTTTATCCTGAGCAGACACACGCCGTAATCCTGCAGCGCTCCGGGTTGAGCTTCGAGGATCGCCCGGCTTTGGGCGAAGTGGTCGACCGCCGCGGCACAGTCGCCACTGCGGAACAACATCACAGCGAGCATGGCGTGGGTCGTCGGATTGCCCGGCTGCAAACGGAGATTATGCTGCAACAGAGGAATGGCTTCCCGGCTGCCGGACTGATATTCGAGCTGAGCGGCGCCTTCGAGCGCGGGCAGATAGTCCGGTGCGATCTTCAGCGCCTGCTGGTAGGAGGCCAGCGCTGTCTTGTGATCGCCTTTGCCGGAGTATGCCAGACCCTGGAACATGAGCAATTGCGGATTTGCGGGAGACTGCCGCAGCGCCGGAGCGATCATCTGCAGAGCGCGATCGAACTCTCGACTTCGCAAAGCATTAACAATCGAAGTCGCCGGTTCGCTGCCTGCCTGTGCAGCCAGGGCCAGCGGCAACGCCAGCAGGCAGACAACGAAACACAACCTCTTTCTGCAACGAAACGACTGCATCCGCCGTGTTCCTTCCGACGTCCGTAAACGAGCCTACACTTCTCCACTGCGTCGGCGCGAGTGAATCGGGGTACGACTACGATCCAACCGCATGGTACAGACGATACTGTTCTTCGTTGATTGCACTGAACGGCTTCAGGACGAGAGGTCCGGAACTCGTTTCGGTGCGCCATGTATCGGAATTTGCGGACACCTTGCCGGCAGCGAGCAGATCCGGACGACTGATGCGCGCCGGAAGCGGAACCAGCACAAAGAGAGCGAGGGGGCCATACACCGGAGCAACGACATCGGGGTGCTGGGGGTCGATCTTCTCGAGCGACGTCTGCATCGCAAATTCCGCTTCGATACGGTCGCCGCTAGCCCAGTTCCTCTGAATGCGTGCGAAGGTGCCGGGTTGGAGGTCTGCGTCGATGCGGCGGCCGTTCACGGTGACCGAGGTCGAGGGTCCAGCCCAGGCCGGGATGCGCAGATAAATCGCAAACTCATTCAGGTTCGCGCTGCTGATCTCGATGGAGGTGCTGGGATTGTGCGGGTAGCCGGTCTTTTGCGTGAGGACGATGCGGCCTCCGCGGGCCGTCCATGTCACGCGCGACGGCACATATAAGTTGACATAGATGCCGCCTTCATCCTGCAAGTACGAACTAATGCCGTAGTCGGCGGTGATCTGCGGGTATGTGCCGGAGCAGCATGGCCACTTATCCTTGTAATAGCCCTTTTTGGCGAAGACGTTGTTGTAGTCGGAGTAATAGAAGGAGGATCCGTCTTCGAGCAGTGGTTTGGCTCCGAGAATGGTGTTGTACAGCACGTGCTCCATACTGTCGCCGTAGCGACTGTCGCGTGTGACGCGCAGCAGATAGCGGGCGGCCTTAAAGTGGCCGTAGGCGCCGCACGGCGTCTCAAAACTGGAGTGCGTCTTTTCGATGCTCTCGCCCACCTCTCCGCTGCCCGGCGTGCGGAACAACTCATCGGGTCCCCAGCCGCCGGTGGCAAAGCTCTGCGTGTCGCACAGAAATGCGAATCCATTCTGTGCGGCGAGCAGATGCTTCCGGCTGCCCAGCACCAGCCATGCCTGCATGGCGCTGCTGAAGGCATTGACATGGCTGTAGGCGTGTTCGCCCGGCAGAACGTTCTTTCCCGCCGCCAGGGGATCGAAGTACAGATCGTCCTCGAGGAAGCGCACTGCCAGCTCGCGATAGCGGTCCCCCGCTCCGCGTCGCCATGCGAGGAAAAGGTTCTCCGGCAGCGTGTAAGTTTCATCCCAGCAATACGCCTCGTCCGGGTGTGGCTCGTGGTATTGCTCCGAGCGGGCCATCGCCTTGGGAGGCAGATGGGGCAGGACCGCATCGGTTGCGGCGTTGAGCACGTCAAAGGCCTTCGCGGACCCGGCAAACTGGTGGGCATCGATGAGTCCGCAGTTAATCTTGTCGAAGGTATAAGCCGGAAGATGATAGCCGTCGTAGAACTTGGTCGTCACCGTGGGAGCATATGCTTCGACCAGGCGATGAACCTTCTCTTTCGTCGGCTGCGATCCGGTGACGGCAGCGGCTCTGGCGAGTCCTGAGAGATACTGTCCGAAACTGTGCCCGGGGATGAAGCCATGGAAGGTGCCGTGCGGATCGAACTCGGCCGCATTGTCGTACCATCCGCCCATATCTTCGCCGGGCGCAGCCAGTCCGGCCCGCTGGCGGAAGGCTTTCAGCAGCTTGTCGTCATCGAGCGCCAGGAAAAATGCGTGATTCGCCTGGAACTGTTGCAACATGGGACCATCGAGTAGTTCGACATCCCCGTATCCAAACTGGCTCAGCGGTTTTGCGGCGTCCGGCGGAGTATCCGCGAAGCCGGTCAGGGCGTGGCTGCTGATGCTGGTTCTGGAAGCGACGGCTGCGGCTGCACTCCACTTCAGAAAGGTTCTGCGGGAATTTTTCATGGTTGGGTTCTCGGCGAGTAAGAGGCGTTGTGAGAGCGGCCACGAGTGGACATATCGCTGGGCGCCGCATCCAGACGATCAACACGCCACTGTAATGCTTGGCACATCGCGGCCAAATAGTGCAGATGTACCATACCGGAAACATACCATGTTGCTGTTTTCCATTGCGATGCGGATCTGGCCTAGGCGTCTTCCCTGGACGGGCGCAGTCTGGCTGGCGCTGACGACGGCAGTTCTCACCGTGGGAGCGTTCATTGGATGCCGTCGCGCTCGGCCAATCATCGCGGTGATTCCCCGCACCTGTGGCACTGCTTTGTGGGAGCCGGAACATGCGGGTGCGGCTGCCGTTGCCCGAGCGCGCAACCTCGACATTTACTGGAACGCGCCCATGCGCGACGACGATGTTGAGATGCAGATTTCTCTGATCGAGAAATCCCTCGATCGCGGCTATGCCGGGATCATTGTCGCGCCGATCGAAACGCTTCCTATGCGGACGCCAATGCGTCGCGTTCTGGCGCGCGGGGTGCACGCCGTCGTAGTGGACACCGAACTCGGCATTCCACCAGGACCGCAGCTCTCGTACGTGATGAATGATGAGAAGGCCGGGGGCCGCCTGGCGGCGAGGCGCATTGGCATCATTCTCGGCGGTCACGGCGACATCGCCATCATGGGCATCAATCCGCCGCTCATGAGCAACACTTTGCGTGAGCACAGTTTCGAAGACACGCTTTCGCATGAGTTTCCCGACATTCATGTCACGGCGCGAAAATTCGGCCTCTCCAGCGTTCCCCAGGAGCAGCAGGTGGCTGAACAGCTTCTGTCCAGAGGCGAGAAGATCGATGCAATCGTGGCGCTTTCGCTGGCTTCGACGCGCGGTGGCTACTATGCACTGGTTGAGTTCGGACGGGAGAAGGAGGTCAGGCTGGTGGGATTCGACCAGGACCTCATCCCGCCCATTCGTACTGGAGGGATCGATTCCGTGGTGATCCAGAATACCTATCAGATTGGACGTGTTGCCATGGATCTGATGGACCGGGAGATCGGCGGAAAGGGCGGAGCCGCCGAGGTTCTTGTGGAGCCGGTGCTGATGACGCGCGACAATGTCGATGCCCCGGAAGTCCGTCAGATGCTGAATCTCTCCTGGTGGCCACCTCGGTGACGCGCTTTGTCCGGAGGCCAGGCCGAATCGTCGCGGTCCTCGGTGCGGCAGCGCTGCTGGCGCTGTCGGGTGTGCGCATTTATCGCGCTGCTGCAACCCGCGATCCCTCCGGCCCGGAGCCGGTATCGCTGGAAAAGCAGGATGACTGGCAGGCTTTTGGAGGAACCTGGCAGTATGCCGACGGAATCATGCGCAACAACTCCGATGAGCGCGGCGCTAAACTGCTCACCGGGCCCGCGCATCTGAGCGACTACTCCGTGGAAGCCGATGTTCTGCTGCTTGGACAGTACGGCGACGCGGGCCTCATTATTCGCGCCAGCGATGAAGAGGAGGGGGTCGACGCTTATCATGGCTATATGGCCGGCTTGCGCGATCTGGACAATACGCTGATACTCGGCCGCGCTGATTATGGCTGGCGCGAATACATTGCGAAGGTGATTGTGCCCCGCGTTTATGCACAGCAGTGGTATCACGTGAGACTGCTGGCGGTGGGCTGCGATTTTGCCGTGAGGGCGCGCGCGGCGAATGGAACTTCCACGGCCGCAGCTATCGAAGATCCCGATTGCATCCGTTCCGGGCGCTTTGGCCTCAAGTCCTACAACACCGGCGCGGAGTGGCGGAACGTGGAAATCCGCCCCGCATCGCATGACGACCTAGTTGCCATGATCGGCAATGTCCGGCCTCCCCTTGCCGTGCCCGATCAGTTTCCCGCTGGTCTGCAGCCGGCTCCGTACGACCGATACTTCGAACCTATTGAGCGCGCCGTACTCGAAAATCGCACCGACGTCCGCGCGCAGCCCATCAGCAGTCTTCGTCTGCTTTCTCCCAATGCCACCACACCCGTGACGGTGGAGGGCGCCGTAACGCTGACATCTCCGTTGCTGTTTGTTCAGGACTCGACCGGCGGTCTCGCCATCCCTACCAGTCATCCGCACGCTCCGCTGCAGATCGGCGATGAAGTGGAAGCTCGCGGTGGCGCCAAACTGAACGATTTCAGTTCGCAACTGCACAATGCCGATGTGCGGCTGCTGTGGTCGCACAATCCCGTGCCGCCGGTGGCCGTGACGGCGTCTCAGGCAGCAACGGGAAGTTTCGACGCCCAGTTTGTCGAAATCGACGGCCGCCTGGTGGCAAGCCGGCAGGATGAGGATCAGAGCATGGTGCTGACGCTCAGCGAGGGCAGCCAAGACTTTCTCGCTCTCGCCACGCGAGCCGGCGCAGCCACACGACTGCGGCAGCTGAAAGTAAGAAGCCGCTTGCGTCTGCGTGGTATCTGCGTCGTCGACCCTCGTTATACGGGTAACCTGACCCCCTTCGCCATTCTTCTGCCTTCGTTCAATGATGTGGAAGTGCTGGAAGGTCCGCCATGGTGGACCACCGGGCACATCCTTGCGATGGTAGTGGGCACACTGATTCTCATACTGGCGGGACTCACCAGTTACATTTTCATGGAGCGCTGGCGGCTGGAGGCGGTGCTGGACGAACGGGAGCGCCTGGCGCACGAGATGCACGACACGCTGGCACAGAGTTTCGCTGGCATCGGCTTTCAGCTGGAAGCCATCCGCGATGAGGTGAACGAACGCACGGATATCCTTCCGCAGATCGATCTCGCGCGGGAGATGGTCCGCAACAGTCACGAAGAAGCGCGCCGAAGCATCGCCGCCATGCGGCCTGATCATCTGGAGGCCGTCGGCCTTGCGGGCGCTCTGAGGGAAGCCGCGGAGCGGATGGTCGCCGGAGGATCAACGATCGCGGTTTGCGTAAGCAGCACAGGCGGCGAGCGCAACATCCCGCTCCGCGTTTCCGACACGCTGCTGCGCATCGGTCATGAGGCCATTGCCAACGCTGTGCGCCATGCTCATCCCGCGCATGTCGATATTTCACTCCGCTATTCTTCGAGCGGGATCAATCTGGTCGTCGCCGACGACGGCTCAGGATTCCAGCTCACCGGTGGGCTGGAGGGCTTTGGCATGCGCGGCATGCATGAGCGGGCCGACAGCATCGGCGCACGGTTCGTCGTGCGCAGTGCTCTTGGCCAGGGAACATCGGTGCAGGTTGAGGCGCCGCTCCCGCCTTCGTTGTTGCGCAGTACCTGGGATCGTCTGCTGTTCCGGCTTCCCTGGAGAAAGGCATCCCATGGACACGCAGCCTCATAAATCTTCAATTCGCGTGATGATCGTCGACGATCATCCTGTCGTGTGCGCGGGTCTGATGAGTTTGTTGCGCAGGCAAAGCGGTTTGCGGGTTACCGCCGAAGCACATACGGGAGAGGAGGCACTTGAGTTCGCTAACCGGACCTGCATCGACGTTGTTCTGCTGGATCTCCGCATGCCCAGAATCAGTGGCATCGAGTTGCTTCCCCTGCTCAGGAGTCTTCCGGCGCCTCCTGCCGTTGTCATTTTGTCCAGTTATGACTACCAGGAGGATATCTATCGTGCGGTTCGCGCCGGCGCCGCGGGATACCTTTCCAAGGATGCGTCGCGCGCAGAAATAGTCGATGCCATCGTGACGGTGCATGACGGCGGTCGGTACTTTCCCCCTGCGGTTGCGGCCCGCATCGCACAGCGCGAGGAACGCGCCAGCCTCAGCTCGAGAGAAATCGAGATTCTGAGAATGGTTTCCAAAGGGCTTACGAACAAGGAAATCGCACGCGTTCTCGTGATCAGCCAGTACACGGTGCGTAATCACCTGAACCACATCAGCGCGAAGCTGGAAGTGACGGACCGGACCGAAGCCGCCATGGTCGCTCTGCAGCAGGGCATCATCACCAACTAGGCGAGGCTGGCCGGATCGGGCCGGCACGGGCGCATGGTACACCTGACCCATTGCTCATCGCGCCTCCCCAGCCATATGGTAGCGCTGCTAAATCTGAATGGTTCCACGGCGCATGGAACGCCGCGAATTGCGGCTTTATACTCTGCAGACTTACGGCCACGCGGTAGCAATCGCATTCGCCAGGCCATCGACGGAAAAGTACGCCGCGCACTGCGGCACGATGTTCATTTTCGGAGGAGTGATGAAGGATGCTGTACAGCCAGAGGCGAGCAGCATGCCAGGAGCACCAGCGGCCGTGCAGGAGTCTCCGCTTTCCCGGCCGATTTCCGTGAGCGGGGCGATGCAGATGAAGCCTCGCCCCACCTTTTTTGAAGCAGTGAAACGCATGGACGAACCGACGGCTTCGAAATCGGAGAGATCGTCCTGGCCGGCAGAACGCGCTGGCGGGGAAAGCCGGCGGCAATTTGTAACTTCGGCAAGTAAACGTTTTCTATGTCAGGTGCCCGACAAATGATCGGCGCCGACCCAAACTTTTGTGGAGGAGCTATGGCATCCATCCTGTTTCGCAGATTCATTACGATTTGCGGCTTCCTGCTTTTCCTGAACGCCAGTGCGTTTGCCCAGTTCACGGCCAGCATCCAGGGTGTGATCCAGGATCCCAGCGGAGCGCGTATCGCCAACGCCAAGATCGAGCTGGTCAACAGCGCCACCGGGGTCATGGCTGCCACTACCAGCGATACCAGCGGATCCTACCGCTTTTTGAGCCTCGCTCCCGGCAGCTACAGGATCACCGTCGAGGCCGCTGGATTTGCGAAGACCCAAACCGACATCACGCTCCTCACGGAGCAGAACCTTAGTGTGCCGATCACCCTGAAGGTTGGACAGGTAAGCGAAGCGGTGACGGTCACGTCGCAGGCTCCGGTGCTGGATACCGCCGATGATCGGAATCAGCTGACCCTCGAGAACAAGGCGGTGGCCGAATTGCCTGTGGCCGGCCGTAACCTTATCACTCTGACCACCCTGGCGCCAGGAGTCTCTGGGCTTGGGACGATGGGTGGCGGCCAGCCTGGCCAAGCTGGTACGCCCGGATCGGGGGTGGACAACTACTCGACGGAAACCCAGGTGGATGCCAGCGCCAACGGCCAGGGGCAGATGTCGAATATGTATGTGATCGACGGACTCGATGTCACCAGCGGCATCCGTCAGGGTGTTCTGAATCTGACGCCGAATCCCGAGTCCATCCAGGAATCCAGCATCCAGGTGAACACCTACTCGGCTGAATACACTCGCGCCAGCGGAGTCGAAGAGGTGATGACCACCAAATCGGGATCCGAGCAGTTCCACGGCTCCGCGGCAGACTGGTTCTACTACCAGAACTGGTTTGCAAGAACCCACTTTACCGGCTCGAAGTATTTGCCCTTCCACGGCAACAACATCTCGGGCTCCATTGGCGGGCCGATTATTCCGCATAAGCAGTTCTCTTTCTATTTCGCAGTAGAGCCGCTCCGCTCCTCGCTGGCCACCAACTCCTCCATCACCTTCGCCGATCCGCAGTTCATCGCCTGGGCAAAAGCGAATTACCCCAACACCGTCGGGACGCAGGTGCTAAGTACTTTTCTTCCCACGAACGTGACCGGTGTGAATGTGACTGCCACCGGCTCCAGCATCAGCGGTTGCGGAACCGCATCGACTAATAACTTGCCCTGTAACCTGCCGCTCATTGATATCGGCAACTTCAGCGCGCCGCAGGTTCGCAACGGCACGCAATATTTTGTGCGCGTCGACAAGAGTTTCAAGAGCGACAGAATCTATGGAAGCTTCTACCGCACGCTTCTGACCTACGGCGCGGCATCCGCAATTCCGGCGTTCTCCGCGCTCAATAACAATTGGCAGCGCGCATTTCAGGTGAACTACACGCACACCTTCTCTTCGCGGACGCTCAATGAGACCATCTTTGGCGCCAACCGCGTCGAGGGCGTTCTGGGGAGCGGAGCCAAGGACTATACGGTTCCCTCTATTGCTGTGACCGGGATCAGTACTGAAGGCGGACAGGCCTTTGGTACCGGCTTTGCCCAGGGCGATTTCATCCAGCATAACTATCACTGGCGCGACGTGCTCACCCACGTCCGCGGTGCACACGCTCTCCGCTTTGGCTATGAGGGTTGGTACGGCGACGACGTCGAGCCGTTCCAGGGACCATGGTCGCAGCCAACCTTCAGTTTCGACAACCTTCTCGCCCTGGCCCAGGACAATGCACATACCGAAGGCCATGTGATGTACGACCCGATTCAGGGCAAGCCGGTTCTGTGGTCGTGGGACGCGGCCTCGCGGACCTGGGGACTCTTCGCCGAAGATATCTGGACGGCGAGAAAGAATCTCACCCTGACGCTTGGCCTGCGCTGGGATGACAGCGGAAATCCGTGGTCGAAATCCGCTACTACTGTTTTTGGCAACTTCTATCTCGGACCGGGCCAGACCTACGGCGATCAGGTGGCCAACGGTTTCGCAAAAGCCACTCACAATGCACTGAACCACTCGGTGACGGATCTTTTGAGTCCGCGCGTTGGGTTCGCCTGGGACGTGATGGATACCGGCAAGACGGTACTGCGCGGCGGGTTTGGCGTGTTCAATAACTGGCTGACGCAGGCCAACGTGCAGGAGGAGTTCCGCGGGAGTCCTCCCGGCCCGATTACTCCGACCTTTACGGCGGGAACAGCGACGCCGCCAGTCTTTGTGCTGGGCACGGGAGGGAAGCCACCCTTTGGCTTCAAATATCCGGCTCTGGCAGGGTCGCCGATTTGCCCGACACTCGGCGCGAACGGATGCCTGAACTCCCAGGGAGGAATTGTTGGCGCGAATGCAGGCATCGGCGCCATTAATCCCAATCTGCAATCGCCCAAGGCGAATATCTGGTCGCTCACGCTGGAGCAGAAAATCGCTACGAACTTCACCGCTGCTGTCGGCTACTCAGGATCCCACTCCTACAATGTGGTGGGCGGCGGCAACCAGGCAGGAGTGGTGAGTTATGGGCAGGACATTAATGCGTTTGCTGGCGATCTGCTGACACGCGCCGCTCCCAAACGGCTCAATGCGAGTTTCGGTTCCATTGCGTACACCGATAACAATCGGTACGGCAATTATCAGAGCGTATTCTTTGCGTTCAAGGGGAGACTCTCACGAAACGGGTTCTTCAATACGTCGTACACCCATTCGACTTCGAAAGACGATGCAGGTATTTACCCTGCCGAAGCGACACCATCAACTTACTATGGTCCTTCGCCATGGGATGTTCCGAACCGCTTCTCGCTCACGTTCAATTATCAAGTGCCAGGGCTCAACAGCGGGAAGGGCGCTGTCGGCCGGCTTACAGGCGGATGGGGCCTGAGCGGAACGAGCATCTTCCAGAGCGGCTACCCAGCCAATGTGTTCAGCTCGGCGCCTTTCCTTGGTGTGTGTCAGTCGGGTGCGCTGAGCCCATGCTCTGCGGCGGATCCTGCTGTCGCTTATCAGGCCGGAAGCGGCGACTACAATGCAGATGGAGATAACAGTGACTATCCTGACGTGAGCAGCTACAGTCAACACAATTCCAAGAGCGACTTCCTGAACGGCGTGTTCTCGCCGGGGCAGTTCAGTGTGCCTTCCAGCTTTGGCGGTGAAGGCAACGAAAAGGCCAATCAGTTCCGGCAGCCAAACTTTGCAGAGAGCGACATTAACGCCTACAAGACAACGAAAATACGGGAGAATCTCGATTTTCAGATTCGATTCGAGTTCTTCAACGTCTTCAACCGCGTGAACCTTACCGGGTTCGACAGCAACCTTGCCGATTCCAGCAGCAACTTTGGCAAGGCTACAGCCCAGCAACTTCCGCGTAACTGGCAGATTGGTGGAAGACTCACCTTTTAACCCTGTGTGATCCAGCCTAAGCCCTGCTGCCCGAAATCGAAGGCTGCGGGGCTTTGGCTTGCGGCAGCGTACGATGATTCGTCAGCGCTGTCCTGTGAGCTGGACGCCCAACTGCTTTCGGCGATCCACCCAACTAAGCATGCACGTATTCCGCAGAATTCGCCTCCTGCTCCTCGTGAGTCTTCTCGTGCCGTGTGCCTTGTCTCAAAACGCCGGCTCGCCGGACTCTATCGCTGCGGCCCTGCGTGAGAAGGACTATTCTCAAGCGCTGAAGCTCCTTCTTCCCGCCCTGCAGCGAACCCCTGCCGATCCGCGGCTGTGGGCCATGCAGGGAACCGCGTGGGCGGGCAAGGGCGGCTACGGGCAGGCGCTGGCTTCCTTTCGGCACGCGCTGAAACTGGCGCCCAATTATCTACCGGCGCTCCAGGGTGCCGCGCAGATCGATTACGACGCCGGCGATGCCGCAGGAATCTCTTTGCTGAAGCAGGTCCTTCGGCTCCGCCCCGCGGATGCTACGGCGCACGGTATGCTCGCCGTCCTCGAGTACCAGCAGGGCAATTGCGCTGAGGCGGCTTCTCAATTCGAAGCCGCTGCACCGCTTTTGGCAACGCGCCGGCCGGCACTCCATGCCTGGGCTGCCTGCCTGGTTAAACTCAGGCGCTTCGAGAAGGCGGCGGCGGTGATGCAGCAGAGTCTTGCACTCAATCCTTATGACCGGAGCGAGCGCCAGGTTCTGGCATCGATTCAGCTGATGGCAGAAAAACCCCGGGGAGCTCTTGCTTCCCTCGCTCCACTCCTGGCCGCGAATCCTGGCGCACAAACGCTCGATCTCGCTTCCGCTGCATACGAACAGGCGCACGATACGGAGAAGGCCGTGGATGCGCTGCGCCAGGCCATCCTGCTCGACTCGGAGAATGTCGGACTGTATGTCCACTTTGCTGCTATCTCGGCGAGACACGCGTCCTACCGGGTCGGAATCGGCGTCGTCAACGACGGACTCGGTCTGCAGCCAAAGGCGGCGCCCCTCTACTTTGCACGCGGCATGCTCTATGTGCAACTCGGTGAATACGAAAAGGCGCAGTCTGATTTCGAAACTGCCTACAGCCTCGATCCGACGCAGTCTCTGACTGCGGCCGCTCAGGGTCTAGCGGCCATCCAGCAAAACGATCTTAGTCGCGCCCTGGCCGGTGTTCGGGAAGAGTTGGTACGTCATCCCGACGATCCTGTTCTGCTCTATGTGCAGGCCGACGTCCTTTCGCATCAGAGTCTCGAACCTGGTACGCCTGAGTTTCAGGCGGCGATGCGCTCCGCACAGAGGGCGGTTGCCCTTCGCCCCTCGCTGGGGCCTGCCCGCAGCGTTCTGGCGAAGCTCTACCTGGAGGAAGACGATTACCAGCAGGCAGCCCTCCAGTCCCGCAAGGCGCTCGAGATGGATCCCGACGATCAGACCGCCCTCTATCACCTCATCATGGCGCTTCGAAAGACCGACCAAAAGGGAGAGGTACAGGGTCTGCTGAAACGGCTGGCGCAGCTACGCGCGCAGGCGACGCAAAACGAGCGGGAGCAATATCGCTATGCCCTGATCGAAGGTGCGGCCCAGCCGCGATAAGTGGTGTCGGACATTGACCAGTGGTGGAAGTGGCGGGCCTTACCGTATCCGCTGGGCCTTTGTTCTGAGCATTCCAGTTGGGAACCCCCGGGCCGAGCAGATTGCGTGCGAAGTAGTCGAAAAGATTGCGATTCTTATAGCGAGTCCACTGTCCGCGGGTACCGTGATCGGCTTCGGGGACCACAAGCAGGTTAAAAGTCTTGCCGGCCTTGATCAGTCGATTTACAACATGAAAGGTTGATGACGGATCGGCGTTGTGATCCATGAGCCCGACCATCAGCATCAGCCTGCCTTGCTATGAGCGCCGGAGCAAAAATAGGCCACAGAGCGCCGCATGAGGGGCGCTTTGCGGCGGAGTAAATGTATGGTCCGCCGCCGTTCCGCAAGCGAAAAGTGAAAGTGGCAGGTTGGTCTGCGCAAATGTATTCGGCCTTTGGTGGAGAGGGTTTCTCCGGGCCATGATGGAATGCGCCGCGCTCTGTTCCTCATTAAGTAGGCAGTCTTGTGAAGACTTTTTTACTCCACAGGTTTCGAGAGCGCCGGGTTCGACCGTTGAGCCATCTCATTATTCGCCAGCAGACCTGGTAGAAAATCAAATCCTCCGCAGCAGTAGCCGCTGGGCTGGCCTCAGCCAGGCGTCATCTGCAGGCCAGTCAAGCTGCCTCCAGGCTGATCAACG
>VFSW01007774.1_pt1 | contig 15512 bp, 16 predicted proteins | sample 5358111 | NCBI WGS metagenome assembly VFSW01 (sample SAMN11554181, study PRJNA540505) | mine drainage metagenome | isolation source: sediment from site ElyBrook_90M | place: USA: Ely Copper Mine, Vershire, VT | collected 2017
TCTTGAGGTATTGCTCCCCGTCGGGGAACCTCTGCCTCTTGACCTTCCCGAGCTTTGCTCCCGTGAGGAGCGACACTCTGACTGCTAGAGTCTCGCCTGCAGAACCGCCAAAGATTATCATCGTTACTCGTTCTCCGACTAACGGGTGCTCGGCGCGGCCTGAGCGCCCTCAGTGTACTGGTAGAGCTCCTTCATCAACGTGAAGATCGCCCCGGGCGGGATTATTCCCTTCTCTGTGACGTAAAAGTCGATGTATTCTGGAGGCGTGACGTCGAAGACTGGGTTGCTGAACTTTACCTTCGGGTTGTGCGCTATCCATTCCTTCGCGGCGATCTCGGTATAGTCCCGCTCTTCGATATCGACCAATTCTCCCGTCAAGGTCTTGAAATCGAGCTTATAAGTTTCAGCGGCCACTATGAAATTCACCCTCGCTTCGTGGGCCATCGTCGCGACTTGCGACGTCCCGATCTTGTTGACCAGCGCCCCGTTGACCGAGATCGCATCGCAGCCGACTATCGCCCGGTCTGCGCTCGACATGGTCACCCTGCAGGCCGAGTCGCAGATCAGGGTGGTGTCGATGCCGTAGGCGGCCAGCGCCGCAGCCGTCTTGTGCCCCTGGAACTTCGGCCTCGTCTCGTCGCAGTAGACCTTGATGCCCTTGCCCATGTCATACGCCTTCTTCAAGATGCTCATGGCGGCTTCGCTGTTGCAGTGAGTGAGGATCACGTCGCCGTTCTTCACCCTCTTCGCCCCGATCTCTCCGATGATCCTGACCGAGTCCAGGCTAGAAGTGATGAAGTCGTCGGCGGTGTTCACGGTCGCGTTCCTGATGTCCTCGACCGACCCCCCCGACTCGAACGACGTCCTTCCGCCGTATAGGACGTAGTTCACTCCGTTGGGAAGCGAGACTGCCGTGGGCCGGGCCGACCTGAGCTTCTCTCCGGCCTTTAGGACGAGTCCCCAGTACTCCCTCGAGGTCCTCGCCTTTGCGTCCTTCGCGTAGTCTCTCAGGGCTTGTGCTGCGTATCTCGCAATCCTACCCGCTCCATGGACGCGCATCGACTTTAGGTTGTCGTAAGCTTCGTCTACGGGAACTTTTGGAAATTCTTCCTTTCCGTCCTTTAGGGTCTCCACGTGAACCGTTTCGCCTCCGTGGGAGCTTATATATGTATTACCCGGGATTTTCTTGTTTTCCCGGCCGATGCAGGAATCATTCCAGCCCCGCTTCAGACGAAGGGAGGAGGGCTCAGAGTGAAGCGACCCTGCGCTCGATTTCGTCCCTTATCTTCCTGACCCGCTCGACGGCCTTCCCCTTCGGGTCTTCCAAATCCCAATCCACCAGCTTCTTTTGCATCTTCGCGAGCATCGGCCTGGGGCAGACCTCCTCCACCGAGCACCCCATCGTGATCACGAGGCTGGCCTCGTCTATCATCTCCGTCGTGAGCAGCTTCGGGGCGTTCGACGACAGGTCGATCCCCTTCTCCTTCATCGCCAGGACGACCGTCGCGTTGACGGTGGAGGCGGGGACGGTTCCCGCGCTGGCAGCCTTGAGCCCGCGTCTCTTGGCGAAGGCCTCCGCCATCTGGCTCCTGCCAGCGTTGTGGACGCAGACGAAGAGGAACGAGCCGCCCTTTGCTTGTGTCGCCAGTTTTTTGGTCCCGAGGACGAGTGATGTGGCCGCTCTTATAATGGATTATGATACAAATTTGTGCCAGAAGAGAAGATTGGGACGGAGAGGGCCAGACTGGCATGGCCGCCATCGAAGGAAGACCTTCGGCGGCTTTATGTCGACGAGAAGCTCTCAGCGTCGAAAATCGCGATCGTCTATGGCCTGAACTACGCGAGCGCGAAGACGGCCGAGTCGACCATACTGCACCATCTGAAGAAGAACGGGATCGACAGGCGCGACCCCGCAGAGCACATCAGAAAGGTCGGAGAGGAGATGGTGGACGCGTGGGTCGCGAGGTACCAGAAGGGGGAATCGTTGAAGCAGATCGCGGGAGACGTTGTCGGCCCGGTCACCGTCTTCAACCACCTGCGCAGACGCGGAATCCAGCTTCGGGACAAGGTGGAGGCTCAAATCAAGGCGGTCGCCAGATTCCAGAAGACGCCCTTCGACGGCTACGAGAGCGACAGAGCGTATCTGCTGGGTTTCGCGAGGGGCGACCTGGCCGTCGCAAGGCACGGTCGAGCCATTCGGGTGAAGACGTCGAGCACTCACCCCGCATTGATTGAGCTCGTCCAGAGCCTGTTCGCACCGTATGGCCCCACCCGAACCTACCCTCGTTTCTCCAAGATGACCGGCTACGAATGGACCGTTGAAGGAGAGCTCGATCCATCCTTCGAATTCCTATTGCTTGAGAAGAATACACCACCCCAGAATGTCAAAAAGGAAACGGTTCTCAGCTACCTAGGCGGACTTTTCGATGCAGAAGGAAGCATTTGGGTGTGGGATGGGCGTGCATTCGCGCCCAGACTATCGTTCACGAACAAGGACTTGAGAATGCTCGACTGGATTGAAAATCAGCTTACACGACTTGGCTTCCACTGGAGGCGAAGCCCTCCTGATGACCATCTAGTGTGCCGGACAAACATGTGGAGAATAGCGGATGTCCTTGCTTTGGTCCGCGCTATGCCCTTGAGGCATCCCGAGAAGAAGGCAAAGGTCCGACTCTTTCTCAGCCGGACAGACTTGGCGAGAGAATTTGATGCAAAATGGTATGGACTTTTGGCGGACATTGAGTATGACCGCCTAGCCTTCATCGAATTAGCCCAACGAATCCTCGAAGGGACAAGAACCCGGGAGAAGAAGAAGATATAATTTGTGTAGCTTATCAAGTCAAAAGTTGCATTAATGGTCGGCTTCTACGGGCCAATAATTCAATCCCCAATAGACCACGGGGATGTCGGCGATGTGTGTCCCCTTCAGGAGGTGGGGTATCACCCTCATGTTCTTGAAGCTCGGGACTCCCAGCTTGAGCCTGTAGGGCTTCGGGCTCCCGTCGCTGACCACGAAGTAGCTCATCTCCCCGTGGGCCGCTTCTGTCCTCGTATAGACCTCGCCGGCCGGGACCCTGGGCTGCGGCCCCAGCTTCAGCCTCACGGGGCCAGGCGGGATGTTCTTGAACGCCTGCCTGATTATCTTGACGGACTCCCTCATCTCCTGCAGCGCCACGTACGCGCGGGCGTAGCAGTCCCCGTCCTTGGAAGACGGGACTGAGAAGTCGAATTCGGGATAGACGCTGTACGGCTCGGCTTTCCTGATGTCGTGCGCGACCCCGGAGGCCCTGAGGACGTTCCCGGTCGAGCCCAGCTTGATCGCGTCCTCCTTCTTGAGCACCCCGATGCCCTTCGACCTCTCTTCCCAGAGAGGGTTGCTGAAGAATATCTTCTCGTACTCGTCCATCCTCTTCTCGAACCAGTCGAGCGTCTCGAAGGCCTGCTGGTGGAGGCCCGCCGGCATGTCGTTCCTGACCCCCCCGGGGATCACGTAGGCGAACGTCACCCGGGCCCCGCCTATCCTCGCGGCGAGGTCGATGAAGAGGTCGCGGTCGCCCATGCACCACGTTATCATCGTGGTGTGGCCGACGAAGAGGGCGAGGATCCCCAGGTAGTACTCGTGCGAGATTATCCTGTTGAACTCCGCCATTATCACTCGGAGGTATTCCGCCCTGGGCGGGACCTTGTTGTTCATGAGCTGGTCGACCGCGAGGGAGTAGGCGAAGAGTATCCCTGAGCTGTCGAGGATGACCGGCCTCTCCAGGTGAGGGACGTTCTGGATGTAGTTCCTGTACTCCGCCATCTTCTCCTCACCCCTGTGGACATAGCCGGGGTCTGGGTCCGCCCTCACCACGTAGTCCCCGTCGAGCCAAAGGCGGATCCTAAAGTGCCCCGCCCCGGGGTGTTGCGGCCCTAGGGAGACGGCCATTATCTTGTCCGAATCCGGCGAGTACTCGTAGGTCGTGGACAAAGCGCGCTATCTCCCTGGCGAGTTGTAGTCCTTCCTAAGCGGCGGGAGGTCGTTCCAGTCCTCTGGGAGGAGTATCCGCCGGAGGTCAGGGTGCCCCTCGAAGTGTATCCCCAACATGTCGAAGGCCTCCCGCTCGTGGTATTCCGCTCCCGTCCACACCTCGACGAGCGACGGGAGCCTGGGCGACTCCTCCCGCTTCACCCGCTCTGCGAGCTGGACGACGAGGTCCTGCTGCCCGCGGGTAGAGACCGAGCCCACGAAGTAGATCACCTCGAACTCGTTCTGTTGCAGATAGTCGGTGCCCCCTACCACCTCGATGTGGTCGAACCCGAGGGCGTCCCTGACGAAGGTGGCCACGGATTTGATGTCAGCGGGCGACACCGTCACCTTCAGGCGCTTCTCCCTCACGTAGTCGACCTTCGTGGAGGGGAACCTCGCCACGATCTTGTCTGCGAGCGCCTTGGTCCTGGAAGTGTCGGGCGCGGGAGCCACCGGCCCCAGCGGCGCCACGGACGGGCCCGCGGGCGCCCCAGCACCCGCCCCGCCCGCGGGCGGAGGGCCGGCGACGGGGGCCATTTGGTCCTTGTTGGCGCCTGCGTTCTGCGCCGAGTCAGCGGGCTGCACTCGCAATCTTCTCTCCTTTTCACGGGCGCTCTTCTAGGTCCCACGGATGCTCGTGGAGTGCCGTATCTTGTCTTGGAGGAGCGCAACACCCTGGATGAGGGACTCCGCGCGCGGCGGGCACCCCGGGACGTAGACGTCGACGGGGATGATGTCGTCTATCCCCCGCAGCACGTTGTAAGAGTCGAAATACAGCCCGCCGGTGATTGCGCAAGCGCCCATCGCGATGACCCACTTCGGCTCGGGCATCTGGTCGTAGATCATCTTCAGTCGGGGGGCGAGCTTCCGCGTGACCGTCCCCATGACTATGATCAGGTCGCATTGGCGGAGCGAGCCGAAGGCCTCGAGGACCCCGAAGCGCTCGGCGTCGAACCGCGACCCTGAGGCCGCCCCTACCTCCACCGAGCAGCACGCCGTCTCGAGGTGGACAGGCCAGAGGCTGTAGAGCCGGCCCCAGTTGGCGATGTAGCGGAGGGGCGCGCCTATCGCGTCCTGGAGGACCTCGTTCACCTTGCCCACGAGGACGTTGACCTCGCCGGTCCTCGGGACCTGCGCTGCCTCTACCAAATCTCTCTGCGCCCCGCCATGTGCACGGTCAGGCCCATGGGGATCAGCAGCGCCCCGACGAAGACGACCATCAACCAGCTCGAGAACTGCCCCAGCGCCAGGGGCTGGTAGGCGACCGCCCACGCGTAGAGGAACATGGCCATCACGTCGAAGACGACGAACATCAGGAGGTAGGCGTAATACTGCATCATGAAGTGCATCTTGCCCTTCCCCCGGGGGACCTGACCTGACTCGAACGTCGAGGTCTTTATGGGGTTGTGGCTCTTCGGCGCGAGGATACGCGGCACGATGAGCATTATAGATGAGAACAGGACGCCGACAAGACCCATCGCGAACACGGACCCGATGTCTCCAAAGATCGCCAAACCGCGCGAGTCCTCTGAAATCTCGCGAGCGGCGGTTCGTATTTAAGGCTTGGCGGATTGAAGGCCATGGTCGCGGCCAAGGCTTAAATCCAATTCTTTCAACATCCCTGACTGGGTTGAAGGGCATCCATGCGGTGCTTATCTTACTTCTTCTCGTTCCCTCGTTGCTGAACTTCCTCACACCACTGTATAATTTCAAGGGCCCGACTGCGCTCGGGCTGCCGTTCTTCTACTGGTTCCAGATTGTGATGCTCCCGATCAGCGCGGTCTTCTACCTCGCCTTCTCATATCTGCAGAAAGACGCGGTCGATGGTCCTTCGTAGAGAGGATGCGAACTGGCGCTCGACCCCGCGACGATTCCGGTGTTCCTGGTCTTCTTCGCGGTGTTCGTGTTCCTCGGATTCTATGGAGCGAGGTGGAGGAAGGGCGACCTCTCCCAGCTGCACGAGTGGGCACTCGCAGGAAGGCGGCTTGGGACGTGGCTCGTCTTCTTCCTTGTGGGAGCGGACCTCTACACAGCCTACACGTTCGTCGCCATCCCGTCCGGCGTCTTCGCGAAGGGCTCCCTCTACTTCTACGCAGTCCCCTACGTCGCGATAACCTTCGGCGTCGCGTTGGCTTTCGCACCGAGACTGTGGGTTGTCGCGAAGGAGAAGGGGTACGTCACAGGTTCTGATTTCGTCCGCGCGCGGTTCGACAGTAGGACGCTTTCGACGGTGGTCGCGTTCACAGGCATCATCGCCCTCCTGCCCTACGTAGCTCTGCAGATAGTCGGGATGCAGGCGGTGCTGGCCACGATACTCACCTCGGCGAACCTCGCCTCGCAGACAACAGAGGAGCTAGCGCTGGTCGCGGCTTTCGTGATATTGGCCGCGTTCACGTTCACCAGCGGCCTCCGAGGGGCGACCCTCACTGCGGTCTTCAAAGACATCCTGATATGGCTGACCGTCATCGCGGTGATAGCGGCCATCCTCTACCAGATCGGCGGGAACTTTGGAGCCGCGTTCGCGACCGCCAAGGCGAACTACGTCACGCTGCCTGGGAGCTTGGTCCCCGGGTACATGACTCTGGTGCTCGGCAGCGCGTTGGCCCTTTACTTGTACCCCCATGCCGTGAACGGCGTGCTGAGCGCGGAGAGCGCCCACAAGCTGAGGATGAGCACCTCACTCCTGCCTTTCTATGGCGTCGGCCTGGCGTTCCTAGCCCTGATGGGGGTGCTGGTCTACTCGATACCCTCGGCGATGACGTTCCTGGGCAAGTTCCCCGCTGGATCGCAGGGGATCTACGTGGTCCCGTCGCTGATAATCACCGTCCTGCCTGGGTGGTTGGCTGGAATCTGCCTTCTCGGGATATTCGTGGGCGGATTGGTCCCGGCTGCGATAATGGCGATAGCCCAGGCTAACCTTCTTGCGAGGAACATCGTCAAGGAATACAGGCCGCGGACGACCCCGAAGGGCGAGGCGAGCATATCGAAGTGGGCTTCGGTCGTATTCAAGTTCATCGCCCTCGGGTTCGTCTTCGCTGTGCCGTCCACGTACGCGGTGCAGCTCCAGCTGCTGGGAGGAGTCATCATCCTCCAGTTGCTTCCATCGCTTTTCCTGGGGCTGTACACGAGGTGGTTCAAGAGCCGGGCGCTGATTCTTGGGCTGGTCGTGGGGATACTCGCGGGCATCTACATGGCGCTGCAGGCCAACAACTTCGGGCCTCTGACCACATCGCTCTACAGTTCGCCATTCGGCTCACTTTACATAGCGGTCATCGCGCTGGGAATCAACCTTGCCATCACGCTGGTATTGAGCGCGGTCCTCCCTGGGAAGAGGGGCCTGGCGATAGCAACTGCTCCGCCGGCTCCGCCATCGGTAGAGCCGATCTAAAACAAGTGCCCTCTGCCTAGGACATGATTCTTCGGCCGACCGTCCCAGAAAAGGTCTCGGCACTTAGCGAGGCCCGTTACGCCGCTCCACAACCTGAAGCGAAACACATTTAGTAACGCTCCGCACGGCTAGGGCTAGCTTGAAGATCGCGGTCGTCGGTTGCGGCGTGGCGGGGTCTTATCTGCTCAACAGGATACCACCCGAACATCAGGTCGAGGCGTTCGAGATGCGAGAGAAGGACAAGTGGTGGGCGGTCTGCGCCTGGGGGACCAGCGCTCCCTTCATCTCAGACCTGGTGAAGCAGGCAGGGCTGAACTTCGAGGATTACATCCTCTTCCGGGGCAAGAAGATGATCGTAGACCCGGGCAACGGGAACACGTTCGGCATCAACCTCAACGGGCTCGTGACGTTCGACAAGACCAGGCTGTTTGGGGACATGAAGAAGGGGAAGAACATCCACTGGGGAGCCCATCCCAAGGACATCAGCGAGCTGAAGGGGTTCGACGTGGTCATCGACGCGACGGGCTTCCACAGGTCGATGATGCCCAAGCTCCAGAACGACGCGGCGATCCCCTGCTTCGAGGTGGAGGTGGAGGGCAAGTTCCCCTGGGACGACTTCTACATCAAGCCGTACCCGGGCCTCAGCGGCTACTTCTGGTACTTCCCGCTCGGCGAGGGCAGAGGGCACATCGGAGCTGGCGACTTCAAGGCGCAATACAGAGGAGAGATCGAAGCCATGATCAAAAAGTACGACTGGAAGGTCGTGAGAAGGATCGGGAGGCCAGTGAGGATTCTCCCCCCCTCCTACATAGGGCCGTTCTACACGGAACCCAAGTGCATGAGCTGCAACAAGACCATCCATAACAAGAAGCTCCTAAGAAACGCGAGCAAGGCAAGCTCTTCCCAGACCGCTGGGACCACGATCCTGAGTTCATCAGGAGGTCAGGTTGCGGCGGCGGCCTTCGCGGACGGAGGGGGCTCGTCAAACGGCGGAGCGACCCAGCCGAATGGCAGACCCAAGCCTCTGAACGGGCACGGCTGGTGCGACTGCTCGAGCCCCAGGCCCGACGGACCTCTGGTTGTCGGTGTCGGGGAGAGCATAGGGACCGTCTATCCTCTCCTGGGAGAAGGGATAATCCCAAGCATGCAGTGCGTCAACCTCTTCGTCGAGCACATGGACGACATGGAGGCCTACTCTGAGGCGGTCCTCAAGCACTTCGACGTCTACGCCAAGGTGTACAGGTTCATCAAGGCGAAGATGGACGGCAACTTCTCGATGCTCAGCCAATTCCCCGACCTGGCGGCGATCTACTGGCACATGAGGAGCAACGAGAAGAGGTATGGCCTCGAGACCCACCTCAGAGACATCCTCAAGGTCGTCAACGTCTAGCGCGGAGAGCGCGGGCGAGGTCCGCGCCCACTCCGCCGTCCATGTCCTGAAGGGGGCAGTCACTAAGGTCCTCGGCCCCAAACGGTTCACCTACGCCCAGATATGGGGTGGAAAGTCAGGGATTCTCAAGGCGAGGAGCGACGCGCCTCCCACGGCTCAAGAGATCTCGAAGATCGAGGTCGCGGCGAACAACAAGGTCTCCGAAGACGCGGAAATCCTGGATTTCGAGATGGACAGGCAAGAGGCTGAAGGGCATTTCGGGACTGGAATCTACGACCTCTGCCCCGCCCCGCAGGCAGGGGCTCTCCTTCATATCGTGAGGATTGAAGACTGGGAGGTGAGCTGCTGCTCCATGGACCACGTCGGGAGCACCGGCTCCGTAGGGGCTCTGAGTATAGACGGCACCTAATTCGACGGCGCAGGGAAGTAGCTCACGGTCAAATTCCATCTTGTGTGACGAGGCAAAGCAGCACGATGGTGGTGCAAAGGCCCTTGGATTCGGGCCCGCAGCTCCGTACGGACAGAGCGACAGCCTCCTAAGCTGTAGCTTGGAAGTGGGATATCATGAGACTGTAAATACCGAATTCATTTTCAAAGTCGATACCCAGCGAGCAGCGCATAGACGGTGCCACGATTAGGCGACATCCAACGTGAGGCGGCACAGGAAGGCCATGGCAAGAGGAGATTCCGAGCGATAACACCGAGAAAGTATTAAACCGGCCATAAGCGAAGCGGTCGACGGGCCCGTAGCTCAGTACGGATAGAGCGACAGCCTCCTATCCACTTGAGAGACAGCTGTAGAAGACCACAATTCTTCGGCTAAAGGTCGAGGGTTCAAATCCCACCGGGCCCGCCAAAACCCTCCGGGTCGGTCTAGGATTATAAGCAAGACCGGGGTCTTTCCCTCGATTGGTCCGTTGGATGGGGCGACGCGCCGCCTTCGGCTTTCTCGCTGCAATCGTGTTGGTCTTGCTCTTGGGAGTCTTTCTCAACTCAAGCCTGAACGGCTCCTCTCGAAGCACTTCCCTAAGCAGCGCCTCGCTGAGCAGCGCTTCCACGAGCGGCCCGTTGTCGTCCAAGAATCTCACTCAGTTCGTCAACCCCTTCATCGGCACCGGCAGCAGCTCCCCCTATCCCTGCGGAGGCGCCTGCGGAGGCGACACCTTTCCGGGAGCGGCTTACCCGATGGGGATGGTGCAGTGGAGCCCCGACACGACATCAAACCCGCCTGGCGGCTACAACTACAACGACTCCACGATCAAAGGGCTCAGCCTGACGCACTTCAGCGGCCGGGGATGCCAGGTCTACCAGGACTTTCCTTTCATGCCCTACGTCGGGAGCGTCTCAAGCTCGCCTGCGGCTCGGGCCTCACTCTACTACTCTGGTTTCTCGCACAAGACGGAGGCCGCACGTCCCGGCTACTACCAGGTCCATCTTGACGGCCCGAACGTCACAGCGGAACTCAGCGCCACTCCGCACACAGGCATGGGGCGGTTCGTCTACCCCGTTTCGACGGCCTCGACGATGATCATCAACGCCGGGGGGAGCGTCAACGGCGATTCGAACTCGGGCGTGACGATCATCCCCGCCAGCGACGATGTCACGGGCTCAGCTGAAAGCACGGTCGGCTGCGGGAGCAACCCCTACGCGATATACTTCGCCGCCAAGTTCGACCGCCCATTTTCCAGCTACGGCACCTGGGGAGGGAGCACGGTCAGCCCTGGCTCAGGCTCAAGGAGCGGGCAGGACACGGGCGCGTTAGTCGTCTTCAACACCGAGTCGAACCAGGTCGTAGGCGTCCAGGTCGGCATATCGTTCGTGAGCGTCGCAAACGCCCAGCTGAACCTCTCTTCGGAGAACGCTGACTTTGACCTCGCTTCCGTCGCCGAAAGCGCCGCTGCCGCCTGGAACGCGCACCTGAACGCCATCCACGTCGAGGGAGGGACGCACGACGAGACCGTCACGCTCTACACCGCACTCTATCACGCGTTCTTCCACCCCAACATCTTCAGCGACGTCAACGGCCAATACATCGGGTTCGACGGACTGGTGCACACTGCCCCCAGCGGGCACGCCCAATACGAGAACATCCCCGGTTGGGACAGCTACCGGACCCATATCCAACTGCTATCGATCCTCGCGCCATCCACCATGAGTGACATCGCCCAGTCCCTCGTGAACGACGCCCAGCAGGGCGGCGGCTCGCTCCCCCGTTGGGAGCAGGCCAATGCCGACTCGCGCGGGATGAGCGGGGACGACGGCGACGTGATGATCGCGGACGCATACGCCTTCGGCGCCACGGGCTTTGACACTTCTGCCGCGCTCCAGGCGATGATGGCCGGCCAGCCGCAGCAACGCGAAGGCTACGCGGATTATGTCAACCTCGGGTACGTGCCCGCCGACCTCTCTCCAGGCCTTTCCTCAGCCTCGATAACCCTAGAATACGCCAACGATGACTTCGCGATCGCCCAGTTTGCAAAGGCCCTTGGCAACTCCACTGACTACAACACTTACCTCCAGCGCTCTGGGAACTGGGAGAACATCTTCAACACCTCGAGCCGGTTCATTCAGCCGCGCAACGCAGACGGCAGCTGGTCCCAGGGGTTCGACCCTGGCACTCAGAACGGCTTCCAGGAAGGCAACTCTGCCCAATATTCTTGGATGGTGTCCTTCGACCTTAGCGGCCTTTTTGGCCGGATGGGCGGCAGCTCGACCGTCGTCGGTCGTCTCGACACTTTCTTCTCTGAGCTTAACGCCGGACCTAATATCCCCTACGCGTGGATGGGCAACGAACCCTCTGTCGAGGTGCCTTGGGAGTACGACTTTGCCCAAGCCCCTTCGCACACGCAGGCGCTGGTCAGGAGCATCGAGACGCATCTCTGGTCGGACACGCCTGGCGGCACGCCGGGCAACGACGATGGCGGCGAGATGTCGTCCTGGTATGTCTTCGCGGCCATCGGGCTCTATCCCGAGATCACCGCGACGGGCGGGTTCGTCATCGGCAGCCCGCTCTTCACCTCGGTAGCACTTGCCCTGCCGGGCGGGCACACGCTCCAGGTCAGCGCGCCTCAAGCTTCCGACTCCCAGCCCTTCGTGCAGAGCCTGAGCCTGAACGGCGACTCCACCACAAGCTTGTGGTTGCCTTGGAGCACCGTCCAGAACGGCGCTACTCTCGACTTTACTCTGGGTGGAAGCCCTTCCAGCTGGGGCAGCGGCCTTCAGGACGCACCGCCCTCCTATCCTCCTCATTCGTAGCACGAGGACTCGCTTCGCCCTAGCCGCCTAGACGAGTCTGCCAGGGGCTGCTCGCGGGCTCCGCTAGATTCGGGCAGCCTGTCACGAGACTGCGGCTTTGGTTGTCTTCTTGAGGACGTAGTCGAAGAAGCGCTGCGTCGTCCCGTCGTCCGAAGTCCATTCGGCGCGCAGCCTAGTCCTCTTCTCCACCTTTCTCAAAGCGGAAAGAAGGGTGCGGTTGAGCTCCTTCGCGCTTTCGCCCTCCATTTCCGCCTCCACGACAAACTCGTTGTCTGCGTCCTTGACCGACCCATTCGCGATCGCCTTCTCTAGCACTGGTTTGATCGCCTTCGGGCTCGAGCTGCTCACCCGTGCCACGACCTTGAAACGCCTGTCCACCATTCTAGGTCGAAGGCGGAGCGGGCAGGTGACGTAGAAAGGGTTTTCCCTGGCGACCGGCGTTCTTGGCCCAATAAGGCAGGGACAAGATTCTCGCGATTGGCAACTGCGCCGGTGTTGCGTCCTCTCCACCTGTCGGCGTCCTTTCGCCTCCTCTTCCTCCGCAGTCTCGCGGGCTAGAGTCGCGAAGCGAAGGCCGGGTGCCAGCCTCCCGCTTCTTCCTTGGTAAGGATAATCCTAACCGCACACTTATATTGAGAGTTGACCTGCGAGTCTCCCATGGCCAGGCTAGTCGTATACACGTCGTTCTCTTTTCTGCTGGACTCCTTCGATGTCTCCCTAAGGGCAAGATACCCTGAGGACCACTTCCACTTGGTGACGTTCAGGGACCACCCGAAAAGGGTCTTCGAGAAGATACAGGAAGAGACGGAGGCAGGAATGGAGACGGCCGACATCGTTCTCGGCCCTCACTGGATGATTCTGAACCTGCAACGGGCGGGGCTCCTCCGGGCCTACGAGTCGCCCATGTTTTCCCAGTATCCCTCAGAATTCTACGATCCAAAGGGCGCGTGGTGCGCGACCGCGCTCTCTCCAGTCGGAATGGCGTACAACACCAACCTGGTGACGGGAGCGGACGTGCCCCGCACGCTTTACGATGCAACCGACCCGAAGTGGTCCGGCAAGCTCGCGGTTCACGAGATAACCGACAACGCAGAGGGCCAGATGGGCTTGACCTACCTCACGACCCTGAGGAGGATCCTCGGCGACAAGAAATGGGACGGCCTGGTTGACAGGCTCTCGCGGCTCACGACCACGGGCTACCAGTGCATGCCTGACATGGCATTGAACATAGGGCTCGGGCACAGCCACCTCGGGTTCCCTGCGACAAGGGCTTGCGTCTCGTACCAGGTGGAGATGCAAGAGATGCCGATCAAGCTGAAGATGCCCGAAGACGTGCCCTACATGGCGACCTTCGCGCCCACCGTTGGGCTCGTGAAGGGGAGCAAGAACCAAGAATGGGGCGAGAAGGCGTTCAATTTCACCATCTCCGAAGACTGGCAGGCAAGAGTCGAGGGGCTGGGAGGAAAGACCCCCGCCAGACCTGGGAGCGCGTCACAACCCCTGCCGTCCGATAGGGAGATCGTCTACTTCCCAACGCTTCAGGACGCGGCCAACCTCGATGATTGCCTCAAGGTGCTGAGGGCCAAGCTGCGGCACTCGACCGAGATCCTTGCTCCACCAATATGATGACCCGGCGCTCGGAGGATGGCGGACGCCTCTCATAGGGATGGACGGCCGATGAGTTCGATGCAGCCTCTTGCCTTCTGGACGGAGGGCTTCTTCAAACAAGCCGAGGACCTGCTCAACAACGACCCCAAGCTCACGGGAACGCTCGCAGGGATCGAGACATCGATACTACTACGGTGCGACAATCGCGAGGCCTCGTTCGTGGTCAGGCTTGCGTCCGGTCGGGTATCGACGAAGCCCGCCGACCCGCAGGAGAAGACCGAGTTTACGCTCTCCGCGACCTATGACGAGTGGGTGAAGATCGCGCACGGCGAGGAGAAGCCCCAACGCGAAATCGTGAGGGGAAGGATGAAGTTCACGGGGTCATGGCCGAAGATGCTCTTGTACATCAACAAGGTGGTCAGGCTGGAGACCGAGATGCTCGGGAAGATAGGCCTCATGGCCGTGCAGTACTGAGCGGGGCTTCTCGGCTCGCTACGTGAGGAGACGGCCGTCCTCTTCCTGCTCTAGACCACCCTACGCCAGGAGCTGCGCCAAGGCTTCTTTGAGCAGTCCCTTCGCGACGTCGACCTTGTAGCCGTTGTTTTGAAGAGGAGAGGCGGCAGCGAGGGCGACGGCGACGACGCCCTCTATGCTGACCGAAGTCGTCGCCGCCCCATTGAGCTCTCTTTCGACATCCAAGTCCCTGTATGGCGCGGGCGCGATCCCGCCGAAGACCACGCGCGACGAGGTGATCATCCCGCCTTCCACGGTGAACGCGACGGCTATGCTCGCGATGGCAAAGTCGAACGCGTTCCTGATCCTCGTCTTGAGATACGTTTGACGAGCGCCGGACGACGGAGGCGGCAGGCGCACGGAGGTCACCAGTTCGGTCGGAGCCAAGATGTGCGACTGGAGGACCCCGTCCACTCTCACGTTACCTGGGAGAAACTCGTCGATTCGCACGGTCTTCGTGCCGTACGGCCCTGAGATGACGACCGAGGCGCCGAGCGCCTCCAAGGCGACTGCCAGGTCTGAGGGATGGACGGCGTAGCAGTCCTTTCCTCCCATTATGCTCTGGTAGTACCTGTTGTCCGCGCCGTCCTGAGTAGCGTAGCAGATGCTTCCGCCGGCCCTCCAGCACCTCAGGCCGTTTCTCAGGAAGGAGCACCAGACCTGTTGGGAAAGGGCGCCTCCGACGGTCGCGACGTTCCTCACCTGCGGCGACGAGATGTCGTTTGCGGCTTGGCTGAGGAGGGGATAGTTCTCGGCGACCAGGGTGCTGTTCTCGATTGTGGCTATGGTCACGAGGGAGCCCAGCGTCAGTCCTTGGCCGGAGAGGTCGAGGGAACGCAGCTCGTCTATCCCCTTTATGTCGACGATGACGTCTGGGAGCGGGACGAGGGAGTCCCTCTTCATCAAGTACAGAAGATCAGAGCCGCCTGCGATGACTTTGGCTCTGCTCCCGAACGTCGCGAGCGCGGACATCGCCTCGGCGACGGTCTTCGGCGAGAGGTAGCCGAACTCCTGGATGGAGGTCGGGGTGAGCTCAGGCAGCAGGCCGGTAGACATGCGTCAGGCGACCCCGTTCCCCTTCAGCGCTTCGATGACAGACTGCGGTGAGATCGGGAGAGATGTGAACCTCATCCCGATCGCGTTGGCTATCGCGTTGCGGATCGCAGAATGCGCGCAGATGACCATGCTCTCCCCTCCCCCCTTCGCCCCCATTGGACCCCTAGGGTCTGGGTTCTCGAGCATTATCGTGACCATCTCGGGCACGTCGGCTATTGTCGGGCCTCGGTAGTAGAGCCAGTCGCGGGTGATAGACACACACGTGGTCATGTCGACGCCGGAGTCCTCGAGTT
>VFSW01007775.1_pt1 | contig 15511 bp, 11 predicted proteins | sample 5358111 | NCBI WGS metagenome assembly VFSW01 (sample SAMN11554181, study PRJNA540505) | mine drainage metagenome | isolation source: sediment from site ElyBrook_90M | place: USA: Ely Copper Mine, Vershire, VT | collected 2017
CTCTTAATTACTACTAATTCATTTACTCAATATCAATCATGACAACTATCAAGGCCATTCGCGAACAGATCCTCGATCCCCTTCAGTCAGTCATTGGTATTGTGGAAAGACGGCACACCTTGCCTATTCTTTCCAATGTACTTTTCCAGATCACCCCAAATGGAATTGATCTGGTGGCTACCGATCTTGAAGTTCAGGTGCGAACTCTGGCGCTTATTTCTGACGCTCCGACCGAGGCACACGGCGAGTCCTTCACGCTATCGGCAAGGAAGGTTTTCGAAATTCTTCGCAGCCTGCCATCGGACGCACGACTGGAGATGGAGCTTCGTGAAGGGGGGCGCCTGCAGATTCGTTCCGGAAAAAGCCGGTTTAACGTACAGACGCTTCCAGGTCAGGATTTCCCCATGGTGGCTGTCAATCACCAACCCGGAACGGTGGTAACCATTTCTCAGAAAGTCCTGAAAGATCTTCTGGAGCGGGTTCAGTACGCCATGGCCCAGCAAGACGTGCGCTATTACCTGAATGGAGCCCTTCTCAGCATTCGGGACGATCTCCTGATTCTTGTGGCCACGGACGGTCACCGGCTGGGATATGCCTCCGAAGTGTTGCCAGAAAGGTTCGAGCGTACGGAAATGATTCTTCCAAGGAAGACCGTTTCCGAGTTGATCAAATTGCTCTCACCCGTTGACGAGCCAGTGCGAATCACCCTGCGGGATAACCAGGTGGAATTTTCTTTTGGGGCCATAGAACTTCTCTCCAAAGTCATTGACGGTAAATTCCCCGACTACAACAGGGTGATCCCCAACAGTTACGTCCAGCACGTCCAGTTGAAGAGAGAAGCTCTGCTGGCTGCCCTCCAGAGGGCCGCCATACTGTCTAACGACAAGATACATGGTGTACGCCTGCTATTGACTCGGGACAATCTGGCCGTGGTGTGTACCAACAATGAGAACGAGGAAGCCAGGGAAGACATGGAAGTGGAATATCCCCATAGCCCGCTGGATATCGGTTTCAACCTTTCCTACCTTCTGGACGTACTGTCCCACCTTTCTTCCGAGATCATCACGGCGTCTTTCGGCGATGCCAACAGCAGCGTTCTCATCACCGCGCCGGAAACACAAGATCACTTCAAGTACGTGGTCATGCCAATGCGTATCTGAGTCCCTTGACCAAACACGAACAGGACACCTCTGTGGAACAAAACGGTACATATTCCTATACATCGGAAAACATCAAGGTCCTTAAGGGGCTGGAAGCGGTCAGGAAGCGGCCAGGAATGTACATTGGTGATACCAATGACGGAACAGGCCTGCATCACATGGTTTTTGAGGTGGTGGACAATGCCATTGACGAAGCTTTGGCAGGTCACTGTGACGAAATCAGGGTCACTATCCATCTGGACAACTCCATATCCGTTACCGATAACGGAAGAGGCATTCCCACGGACATTCACCAGGAAGAAGAACGTTCCGCAGCAGAAGTGATCATGACGGTGCTTCACGCGGGAGGTAAATTCGACGGGAATAGCTACAAGATATCCGGTGGTTTGCATGGCGTCGGTGTTTCCGTAGTGAATGCCCTGTCCAGCTGGCTCAAGCTGACCATCTATCGCGAAGGACAGATGCACCAGATGGAATTCCGGAACGGAGATCCCGTTGCGCCCCTGGCCGTGGTGGGACAGACCCATCTGAGAGGCACCGAGGTGCATTTCATGCCCAGCTCGGAGACCTTCGGAAATGTGGAGTTTCACTATGACATCCTGGCCCGGCGACTGAGGGAGCTTTCCTTCCTAAACAATGGCGTGAAAATCATCCTGACGGACCAGCGGACGGGAACCGAGGAAAACTTTTCCTTTTCCGGTGGTGTCCGAGGCTTCGTGGAATACCTCAGCAGGAACAAATCGGTGCTTCATCCCACGGTTTTCCATGCAACGGGGGAGAAAGAGGGCATTGGCGTGGAAGTGGCCATGCAGTGGAACGACTCCTATCAGGAATCCGTACTCTGTTTTACCAACAACATACCCCAGAAAGATGGAGGTACGCATCTGACTGCATTGCGTGCAGCCATGACGCGGACGTTGAACCAGTACATTGAGCAAAACGAGGTCGCAAAAAAAGCAAAAGTGGAAACCTCTGGCGACGACATGCGCGAGGGGTTGACCTGCGTGCTGTCTGTCAAGGTTCCAGACCCGAAGTTTTCATCCCAGACAAAGGAAAAGTTGGTGTCTTCCGAAGTCAGGCCGGTGGTGGAAGAAGTGGTGGCACAGAAGCTGGCCGAATTTCTCCTGGAAAAGCCGCAGGAAACGAAGATCATCCTTTCAAAAATAATCGATGCCGCCAGGGCGCGCGAAGCCGCGAGAAAGGCGCGGGAAATGACACGACGCAAGGGTGCTCTCGAAGGACTGGGCCTGCCAGGAAAACTGGCAGACTGCCAGGAAAAAGACCCGGCTTTATGCGAAATCTACCTGGTGGAGGGAGATTCTGCAGGAGGCTCCGCCAAGCAGGGTCGTGACCGACGTTTCCAGGCCATCCTGCCACTCAAAGGAAAGATCCTCAATGTGGAACGGGCACGTTTCGACCGGTTGATTGCCTCACAGGAAATTGCCACGCTGATCACGGCCTTGGGAACGGGTATTGGCAAGGATGAATATACCCCGGAAAAACTTCGTTATCACCGCATCATCATCATGACAGATGCGGATGTGGACGGGTCTCACATCCGGACGTTGTTGCTGACTTTTTTCTATCGGCAGATGCCAGATCTGGTGGAGCGAGGAAACATTTACATTGCGCAACCACCGCTCTACAAAGTCAAGCATGGAAAAAACGAGCAGTATCTCAAGGATGATTTCGAGTTGAACCAGTTCCTTTTGACGCTGGCGCTGAATGCTGCGGAAATCCACACAGGAGAAACCGTTTTGTCCGGTGCGGCGCTGGAAGGCGTGGCCCGCGATTACCTGCTGGCAGAGGCTGTCGTGGAAAGGCTGTCACGCGCCATCGACAAGGCCGTACTGAAAGCCCTGCTTGTTATCCCCATTGAAGGTCTTGGCGAAGAGGAAAGCGCAAATCAGGTGGCCAGGAAGCTCACTGCTTATGTGTCTGACCCCTCCCTTCAGATCACTGCTGAAGCCGATGAACGTCGTGGGGGTTATCGCCTGAAGTGCGAACGGATCACCCATGGTGTCGAACGGACCTCGTATCTGGACGTGGATTTCACCCAGACTGGGGACTATGGACAGATCAAGAAAACCGCCGACCTCCTTCGCGGCCTGGTGGGCCCCGAATCCTCCGTTCATCGCGGGGAGCGTCATGGCATGGTGAGCAGCTTTGAAGAAGCCTTGGCCTGGCTCATGGGTGAGGCCCGCAAGAACATGTCCATCCAGCGCTACAAAGGTCTGGGCGAGATGAATCCTGATCAGTTGTGGGAAACCACCATGAACCCAGAAACCCGTCGTTTGCTGCGCGTACAGGTAGAAGACGCCATCCGGTCCGACGAAATCTTCACAATCCTCATGGGGGAGGAAGTGGAGCCGCGTCGGCAGTTCATTGAGACCAACGCCCTGGGTGTGACCAATCTGGATGTTTGAGGGCACATGCTCTCTATCCTTATTCCCACCTGGAACAACCTGCCGTTCCTGAAGCTGTGCGTCAGCCGGTTGCAGAAGAACACGCGTCATCCGTTCGAGTTGGTCCTGCATGTCAACGAAGGTGTGGATGGCACCCTGGAATGGGTGCGCAAGGAAGGGTTCATCCATAGCCACTCGCCGGAAAATATTGGCATCTGCCACGCCATGAACCGCATGGCGGCATTGGCCAGTCAGCCTTACCTGGTGTACCTGAACGACGACATGGTGTGCTGTCCAGACTGGGATGAGCCCCTTGTGAATCGCATCCGCCAGCTCAACACCGACGCGTTCATGTTGTCAGGAACCATGATCGAGCCTCGCGACTCAGGAAACCGTTGCGTGATCGTGGCGGATTTTGGAAGAGACCCGGAAAGCTTTCGGGAAGATGCCCTGCTGGCAGCGCTTCCAGGCCTGAATCACCGAGACTGGTATGGGGCCACTTGGCCTCCCACCGTAGTGCACCGCGCCTGGTGGGACAAGGTGGGGGGCTACAGCGCCGAATTTTCACCGGGAATGAGCAGCGACAACGATTTCTCCATGAAGATGTGGCAGGCAGGTTGCCGCATTTTTCTCGGTGTGGGGGGCTCAAAGGTCTACCACTTCATGTCCCGGTCCACCGGAAAAGTCAAGCGCAACGATGGCCGAAGACAATTTCTTGATAAGTGGGGCATGACACAATCCACTTTTGATCGGCATTACCTGCGTCGGGGGCAGCCCGTGACGACAGACATTCTGGCTGAACCGAGAAAAACCCTCCGGTACCATCTGGATCGCTGGAGAGGCAGGATCAGCCGCCTGAAGGGCTGAACCCTCAGGCAGCTTTCTTTTTCCGGGGGGAAGCTTTCTTCGGGGCCGCTTTTGCTTTCGTCGTCTTCTTTTTTGCAGCGCCTGCTGTTTTTGTCTTTTTGGCGGGGGCTTTTTCCGCCCGGGCCTTCAGAAGTTCCAGCGCTTCCTCAAGTGTCACCGTTTCTGGACTGAACTCTGGCGGTAACGTGGCATTGACCTTGCCATGCTTGACGTAAGGGCCATAGCGACCACTGTAGACGCCCACCGTCTGCTGGTCCTCCGGATGAGACCCCAGGCTTCGAAGGGCACCCCGTCCGCCCGCCGATTTTGGCTGAGCCATGACGTGAACGGCCTGCGCCAGAGTGATGGTGAAGATATCCTGATCTTTCGGAATGGAACGGAACCCGCCATCATGCTGTATGTAGGGGCCGAAGCGACCGATGTTGACGGTCACCTTTTTTCCGGTTTCCGGATGCGCCCCCAGGTCTCTTGGCAGGGAAAGCAGTTTGAGACCCACATCCAAAGTGACCTGTTCCGGCAGCATGTTTTTGGGAACGGACATACGCCTGGGCTTCTTCTTTCCTTCCGAAGGGGTTTCGCCCAATTGCACATAAGGGCCATACGGCCCGGAAAGCAGCATTACAGGAAGGTGTGTCTCAGGGTCCTCTCCCAAAGTGACCGGCTCCGCTGCTCCTGCCCCCCCGTCCAGATTGCGCGTGAAATCGCATTCTGGGAACGCGCTGCAACCCACGAAACGGCCGCGCCGGCCCAACCGGATGCTGAGAGGTTGTCCGCATTTCGGGCAGGGTTCATCCAGTTTTTCCTGGGTGACCTCTGCTCGCGAAACGGCAGATTTTTCCTCGATCTGGTTCGAGAAACCCTGCCAGAACTGATCAAGCACGGGAATCCACTCAAGTTTGCCTTCCGATATCAGGTCGAGTTGGTCTTCCAGCCGGGCGGTGAAGTCGTAATCCACATAGCGCGAAAAATGTTCCGTGAGAAAGCGGTTGACGATCACACCCACGTCCGTGGGGGTGAACCGCTTTTTTTCCAGCAGGACATATTCGCGGTTGACCAGCGTGCTGATGATGCTGGCGTAGGTGGAGGGCCGACCGATGCCAAACTCTTCCAGAGCCTTGACCAGACTGGCTTCCGTGTATCTGGGAGGCGGTTGTGTGAAATGCTGTTCTCCCCACAGGCGGTCCACAGGCAGGACATCGCCTTCCGTCAGTGCGGGCAATCGTGCTTCGTCATCAGAGTCGCCTCCGGACTCCTTGTCAGGGGATTCGTCGCGGTCTTCACGGTAAACGGCGATGAACCCAGGAAACACCAGAGTCTGGCCCGTGGCCCGGAACAGGTTTCCTGCTCCGTTCACGGCAATGTCCACTGAAACGGTGTCAAATCTTGCCTGGGTCATCTGGCATGCCAGGGTTCGTTTCCAGATCATTTCATACAGGGCCAGCTGGTCTGCATTCAGGTGGCCGCGCAACCGGGCCGGAGTCCGGTCCATGGCCGTGGGGCGAACGGCTTCGTGGGCCTCCTGGGCGTTCTTGGACCGATTGGCGTAAAAGACAGGGGAAGGCGGCAGGTAGTCTGCATCGTAGTGTGTCTGTATGTGGCGTCTGATCTGCTGCAGGGCTTCCTGGGACAGACTCACGGAATCGGTACGCATGTAGGAAATCAGTCCTGTGGCACCTTCTCCAATATCAATGCCCTCATACAGTTGCTGGGCCACCTTCATGGTGCGGTCCGTGGTGAACCCCAGTTTCCGGACAGCCTCCTGCTGAAGCGTGGACGTGGTGAATGGAGGCGCAGGATGACGCTGTTTGCGCTTCTTTTCCACTCGAGTCACCTGGGCTTTGCCGCCTTTGAGCGCATCAAGGATGGCCGCATGCTGGGTTTCCGAACCGATGCTCAGCTGCTGGAGTTTTTTGCCGTCAAACTGGACCAGCCGGGCGGAAAAAACCTGCTTGTTCTTCTGGCTCTCCAGATGAATGGTCCAGTATTCCTCGCTCCTGAAGACGCTGATTTCCTGTTCACGTTCCACGATAAGACGCAGCGCCGGGCTTTGCACCCGGCCCGCAGAAAGCCCCCTGCGGATTTTTTTCCAGAGCAGTGGCGACAGGTTGAAGCCCACCAGATAGTCGAGAGCCCGGCGAGCCTGCTGGGCATTCACCAGGGGCATGGAAATTTCACGCGGGGATGCAACGGCATCCCGGACGGCATCACGGGTGATTTCGTAGAAAGTAACACGCTGAAGAGGTTTGTCCTTCAATCCCGGGCGAGCATGGATCAGCTCGGAGAGATGCCACGCGATGGCCTCCCCTTCCCTGTCCGGGTCGGTCGCGAGATAAATGTGTTCTGCTTCCCTGACGGCTTTTGCGATCGCCTCCACGTGCTTTTCATTGCGTTCCACCAACTGATACTTCATGGCGAAATGATTGGCGGGGTCCACGGCCCCAGACTTGGGAACCAGGTCGCGCACATGCCCGTAGGACGCCAGGATCTGAAAGTCCGGGCCCAGGTATTTCTTCAGAGTCTTGGCCTTGGAAGGCGACTCAACGATGAGCAGATTTTTTGACACAGCAAACTGTTATGAGTATCCGTTTATCACCAGACGTTCAAATCGCCCGCCTGGCAGTGGAGCCACATGGCCCAAAAGTTCGAGGGTGATGAGCATGAGGGATACCTGGCGGGACGTCAAGCCGGAGCTTTGAGAGATCTGATCGACAGTCAAGGGGCCAGGGGTTAGCAGGTCAAGCACTCGCGTTTCCTCCTCGCCCGGTGACGGAGCGGAGCTGTCGACAGGTGAAAACGGGTTGGGCTGACGGGCCAGCGCCTTGAAACAAGGCATCTCCACCAGGATGTCATGCACGGTTTCCACCAATTGGGCCCCTTCGCGAAGCAGTTGATGACACCCTTTGGACAGGGGGGAATGAATGGACCCAGGAAGAGCAAATACTTCCCGCCCCAGGTCGGCAGCGACCCGGGCAGTAATGATGGAACCGCTGGTCAGGCCGGCTTCCACCACGACACACCCTAGCGACAGGGCTGCAATGATCCGGTTCCGGCGGGGAAAGTGCCATTTTTCCGGTGGGGCCCCCGGGGAAAAACTGGAGACCAGAACGCCTTTTTCCGCGATTTCCTCGGCCAGTTGTTCATGGAAGGCGGGGTAGATCCTGTCGATTCCGGTTCCCAGGATAGCAGCGGTGCTGCCATGCCCTGTGAGTGCGCCTTTGTGGGCGGCCGCATCAATGCCACGGGCCAGCCCGCTGATCACTGTGATTCCGCGACGTGACAGGGCCTGTGAAAGCGAGAAGGCATTGAGGCAGCCCTGCCGGGATGCCTGACGGCTGCCGACCACGGCAATCATGGGGCGAGACAGCAGGTCGGGATTTCCTCTTATGAACAGAGCCTCCGGTCCGTCATGCAACTCCTTCAGCAAGGACGGAAAAGACGGATGATCCCGATCAAGCCGGAAGAATTCCGCAGTATCAAGACGGGCTTTCAACGAAATGGGCACCTCCGGAGATATATAATGGCGTTATCCAACGGTCATCTGTGCCTGAAATGAGCTGAACCATGGCCCTTCTCCCTATTCTTCGTTATCCCGATGCGCGCCTGTACAAACGGGCGGCCCCCGTCAGCGAGGTGGACGACAGCATTCGCGCCCTGGCCGATAATATGGTCGAGACCATGCGGGCTGCTCACGGCGTCGGGCTGGCGGCCACCCAGGTGGATGTTCACCTGAGAGTGATCGTGCTTGACGTGTCCGAGGACCAGCAGCATCCGCTGGTTTTCATCAATCCGGTTCTGGTATCTGAGGAAGGCAGTTGCGAACGGGAAGAAGGGTGTCTTTCCGTTCCCGGTATCTATGACCGGGTGACCCGGGCGGAACGCGTTGTAGTGGAGGCCCTCGACAAGGAAGGGAAGCTTTTTAGAACGAAGGCGGAAGGCCTTCTGGCCACCTGTCTGCTGCACGAAATGGATCATCTGGAAGGTAAGGTATTCGTGGACTATCTGTCCCCCCTCAAACAGAATCGTATCAAGACAAAAATGCGCAAGCGGGCCAAGGAAACGCTCTGATGCGCATCCTTTTTGCCGGGACCCCTGAGTTCGCTGCCCGACACCTGGACGCCCTGGTAAACGCCGGGCAAGAAGTGGTTGCCGTTCTGACACAGCCCGACCGGCCAGCCGGACGTGGGCAACGCGTAGAGGCCAGTCCGGTAAAAAAGCTGGCCCGGCAAGCCGGAATTCCGGTATACCAACCGGAACACCTCAAATCTCCTGAGGCCCAGGAACTGGTCAGAGCACTGGCGCCCGACCTGATGGTGGTCGTCGCCTATGGCCTCCTGTTGCCGGAGAGCGTATTGCAGATTCCGGCCCAGGGAGCGATCAACGTGCACGCTTCCCTGTTGCCTCGCTGGCGCGGCGCGGCCCCGATACAACGCGCCATCCAGGCGGGGGATCCGGAAACAGGGGTTTGCATCATGCAGATGGAAGCGGGTCTTGATACCGGACCGGTACTCGGAGAGCGCCGCTGCCCCATAAGGCCGGACGATACCACGGGTATTTTGCAGGGCAGGTTGGCAGCACTTGGAATTGAAGCCCTGCTTGAAACCCTGGATGCCCTGAAACAGGGACGTCGTCCTTCTGCCAGGCCCCAGTCTGTGGAAGGCATGACGTATGCCCACAGGATTTCCCGAGAAGACAGCATGATGAACTGGCAGGAAAGCGCTGGTTTTCTGGAGCGATCCGTCCGTGCGTTCGTGCCTTCTCCTGTGTCCCGGACCCTGTGGAATGGCCAGCCTCTCAAAGTCTGGGCGGCTGAGGCTGACGAGGGCGCATCCGGTTTCTTCAGTCCGGGAACCATTAAAAGCGCAGGAGAAGATGGCATAGTGGTCGTTTGTGGGGAAGGGCTGCTCCGGTTGACCCGTTTGCAGAAGGCGGGAGGAAAGCCCTTGCCCGTCAGGGAGTTTTTGCGGGGCCATCCCATGCAGGCTGGCGAACGGCTGGGGACATGATGCAGGAAATACAGCGGTTGGCGGTAAAAGCACTGGGGTTCGTCCATGAAGGCAGGAATCTGGACCATGCGCTCACGGAGGCCCGGAAACAGGCCAAGGGTATCCTGACTGACCATCAGCGGGCTTCCCTGCAGGACGCGGCTTATGGCACGTTGCGTTTTCAGGGCGAAATAAAGGCTGTTCTTGACCAGTTGTTGCGCAAGCGTCCGGCCGAACAGGCGCTCTACCATCTGCTTCAGGTGGCCGCTTATCAGTTGCTGCATACGCGGAGCGCACCACATGCGGTGGTGAATTCAGCCGTGGAAGTGGCTGCGCTCGTGAGCGGAGGCGCGGCGGCCCGAGGCTTCGTGAATGGGCTGTTGCGCAACCTGTTGCGGGAACGCGGGCCTCTGCTTGAAAAAGCCCACGGGACGGTGGAAGGCCTGTTCAGTCATCCTGATTGGTGGGTGGAAAAACTGGTCGCTCAATACCCAGACGATTGGGAACGGATTCTTGTCGCCTCACAGACACATCCCCCCTTGAGCCTGCGGGTCAACCGGCGGCGTTGCAGCCCGGCCCAGTATGGAGAGCGGCTGCAGAAAGCGGGCATTGCTTATTCCCTGTCCGGAGAGTTCGGGGTGGTCCTTGAAAAACCTGTTCCCGTGGATCAATTGCCTGGTTTTGGGCAGGGCGATGTCTCCGTGCAGGACATTTCGGCTCAATACGCTGCTCCCCTACTGACACTGCGAACCGGTCAGCGGGTGCTGGATGCCTGTGCTGCGCCAGGCGGAAAAACAGGGCATATTCTGGAGTTGGGTAATCAGGTGACCGTATGGGCCATTGAACAGAATGCGGGGCGCATGAAAAAACTGGAAGCCAATCTCCAACGATTGGGGTTGGCCGCTACGACAAGAGTAGCGGATGCCGCCGACCTTTCGTCCTGGTGGGATGGCTCGCCTTTTGATCGTGTGTTGCTGGATGCCCCATGCAGTGGCTCCGGCGTGGTGCGCCGGCATCCCGACATCAAATGGTTGCGGCGACCGGAAGACCTGGGGTCTCTGGCGGTTGCCCAGGCATCCCTTCTTGATGGGTTGTGGACAGTGTTGCGACCCAAAGGCCGGCTGGTCTATGCCACATGTTCATTGTTTAGGGAAGAGAACCAGGATCAGGTGATTGCTTTTCTGGAAAGGCACCCGGATGCGCGAGCACTTCCTCTGGACATCCCGGTGGCCCGGAACGGTCAGATTCTTCCTGACCACATTCATGACGGATTCTTTTATGCCGTTTTACAGAAAAACTGATTTCTGGATCCGGGCGCTGGTCTGGACGATGTTATTTTTGGGAGGGGTTGCCCAGGCGGGAGGCATCGTAATGCAAGAAGCCAAGGTTCAGGCTATCCACGAAGGATATTTTCTGGACGCGCGTTTCGACCTTCCCCTGACTCCGGCGCTTGAAAGCGCTCTGACGCATGGCGTACCGCTGACCTTCACCCTGACCATGGAAGTGACCGAACCCAGGTGGTACTGGTTCAACAAGACGATTTACAGTCTCAGGCAGGAACGACGGATCAGCTTCAATCCGCTGACACGTGAATACCGCTTCACCATCGGGTCCCTTTACCTCAACTTTTCCACACTGGACGACGCTCTGAAAGCCCTGGCCCAGGTGAGTCACCAGCAGTTTGCGGCACCAGGCACGCTGGTGCCCGGCCGTCACTACAACATCACGGCACAACTGAAGCTGGAAATTTCCTTGTTGCCCAAACCCTTTCAGGTGGACGCCCTGTCTTCGGACGACTGGAACCTGCAGTCTACCCCATGGAACGGAACGTTGACGCCATGAAATGGGTCATGACCAGCATCTTGCTGGCGGGTGCGGCCTTGCTTTACATGCTGACCGAGGCGCCGGGAAATTCGTCGCTTTTTGCACAACACTACCCACGTCTTCTGGCCTTTGGCGCAGGCGCAGCTCTGGTGCTCTTCGGGTTGATTTCGTACCAGCTGTGGGTGCTGTTCGGAAAATACAGAAAGGGGATTTTCGGTTCCAAGCTCACTTTGCGACTGGTGGTGATCTTTGCTCTCATGGCCCTGTTGCCTGGGACACTGGTCTACGGCATCTCTGTCAAATTCCTGTCTGACAGCATCGAGTCCTGGTTCGATGTGAACGTGGATCACGCCCTGTCATCCGGACTGGATCTGGGACGGATTACTTTTGACAGCCTGCTTTCTGATCTGGCCCATAAAGGCGAGGCCATGTCAACGCGCCTTTCTGAGAACCCAGGGCTGGATGACACGGCCACTCTTTACTACCTCAGGGAACAGTTTGGGGTTCAGGAGGCCACCCTGTTTTCAAAGGCGGGAAATGTCATTGCCTTTTCAAGCACTGCCAGCAACGCCGTCGTGCCCGATGACATGCAGCTGAGCGGCCCCATTGTGCATCAGGTACGCTCACAGCGTATATATCGACAGGTGGAAACAGTGCCAGGAAAGGGGTTGTATCTTAGGGTTGTGGTGCCCGTGAACTCCCTGACTTATTCCGACAGCCTGCGAATCCTCCAGTTGATGGACCCGATTCCCCAGGTACTTGCAGACAATGCCCAGAACGTTGAATCCGCCTATCAGGGCTATCAGGAACTGCTGCTGGCCAGGACGGGGCTCAAGCGGGTGTACGGATTGAATCTGACGCTGGCCTTTTTGCTGACCCTGCTTGGCGCCATCGCGTTGGCCATCATGATATCCGAGCGCCTGGGGGCTCCACTCGGCGCGTTGGCCGAAGGCACCCGTGCCATTGGCGAAGGGGAATACACCCAGATTTCCATGGATGTCGGCGATGACGAGCTGGGTATGCTGACCCGGTCCTTCAATGCCATGTCCCAACGTCTCCACGAAGCATCGGAAGCACGGTTACAGGATCAGGAGCGCCTGAGGGCTGCCAAGGCATACCAGGAAAGCATACTGTCCAATCTGTCCACAGGCGTGATTGTTTTTGATGAGCATTTCCATCTGAAAAGTGCCAATCACAGCGCCAACGAACTGCTGGGTGTGCACCGTGTCCAGGGTGCTGCCCTTGAAGACTGGGGTGCCACAGCAGCCGATCTTCACCCGATTGCCGAGCGCTTGGCACAGGAATTTCATCGGGCCAGGGATGCCCTGTGGGAAGGCGACGTGGATTATTCCGGTCCGTCGGGCAAGCGCAAGCTCCGTTTCCGGGGCACTCGTCTTCCCGGTGACCAGGGCGGGGATTTTGTCCTGGTGTTTGATGACATCACCCATGTGGTGCAGGTTCAGAGGGAGGCGGCATGGGGTGAGGTGGCGCGCCGACTGGCCCATGAAATCAAGAACCCCCTGACCCCTATTCAGCTGGCGGCAGAAAGGATGAGACTCAAGTTCTCGGAGCATCTTCCTGCCCAGGAAGCCGATATCCTGGAGCGGTCCACGGCCACCATCATCAACCAGGTGGAAGCGCTCAAGAACATGGTGAATGATTTCAGCGAGTATGCACGCTCTTCCCGTCTGGAAACGCGCAGCCTGGACCTGAATGTGCTTGTCCAGGAGGTCATGGTGCTGTACGAGTCCATGGGAGATCGCATACAGCTCAGGCTGGAAGGGGGGCTACCCAAACTCGATGGCGACCCCACCCGCCTGAGGCAGGTGATCCACAATCTGGTGCAGAACGCCCTGGATGCCCTTCAACAACGACCGGAGCCGAAAGTGACCATCAGTACGGCATCTTCAGAAGAAGGGGTGGTCCTCGAGGTGTGCGACAACGGACCAGGTTTTTCCGACGAGTTTCTGAGCCGGGTGTTCGAACCCTACGTCACGACGAAGAGCAAGGGCACGGGACTGGGTCTTCCCATCGTCAAGAAAATCATCGAAGAGCATCATGGTAAGATACGCGTGTCCAATCAGGAGAAAGGCGGGGCCAGGGTGCACGTTTGGTTGCCTCTGCCGGAAATCGTTTAATGGGAAATTACGTTCTGGTGGTGGATGACGAAGTCGGCATTCGCGAACTGCTGTACGAAATTCTGAACGACGAGGGTTACGACGTCAGAGTGGCGGCGAATGCGATGGAGGCCCGTCAGTTACGGCAGGAAACCCGACCTGACCTGGTGCTGCTGGACATCTGGATGCCACAGATGGATGGGATCACCCTGCTCAAGGAATGGGGGGCTGCAGGTCAACTCAACATGCCTGTGGTGATGATGTCTGGCCACGCGACCGTCGAGACTGCAGTGGAAGCCACCCGGATTGGTGCATTTGATTTCCTGGAAAAACCCATTGCCCTTCCCAAGTTGCTGGCTACCGTGGAACGGGCACTCAAGCAGGGAGGGGCTGGTTTCCGCCCTGATTTGACCGTGTTGCAACTGGGCCGGGGTGCCCTGATTGCCGAATTGCGCCGCAAGCTGGATCAACTGGCCCAACACAAGGCCCCGCTTCTTCTGACGGGCGAGGCCGGATGCGGGGTCGAGCTCGTGGCGCGTCACCTCCATCGCCCCAATACCCCCTGGTTCTCTCCGGAAACCAGTGACTGGCTGGTGGGCAACCCCTTCGAACCCTTGAATGAATGTCAGGGAGGCGTGGTGTTCATTCCCGATGTGGAACCCCTGACCAAGGCCCAGCAGAAAGGCCTCCTGCAATTGCTGGGCAAGCTCGAAAAGCATCAGATACGGCTCGTATGTGCCAGCACGAAATCGGTGGCCCAGTTATACCAGATGGGCCATGTGGACGCTGAACTCCTGTCCCGTCTTTCGGCGCTTACGCTGGCGGTTCCTCCCCTGCGCGAACACCCGGAAGACATTCCCGAACTGGCCACCACCTTGCTGACCCGCATGACCGAAGCGGGTGAAGTGCCAGTACGGACATTCAGTACGGGCGCGCTGAATGTGTTGCGGGGGTTCCAGTGGCCTGGAAACATCATATCCCTCGCCAACGCTGTACGCACGCTGGCGATGACCGCTTCATCGACAGAAATCACCACAAAAGATGCCCTTTCCATCAGTGGCGAATTTGACATGGAAATCCGTCCGGAAATGGCCCAGGTCCCCTTTGATCTTCCGTTGCGTGAAGCCCGTGACCTGTTTGAAAAAGCCTACCTGGAACACCATATCCGGAAGGAGTCCGGAAACATGTCGCGCGTTGCGGAGCGGGCTGGCCTGGAACGCACGCACCTGTACCGAAAACTCAAACAGCTTGAGGTCCGCCAGTCATCCTCCCGGAACGACGAGTGAACCGCGTTTCCAGGTCAGTCTGGCTTGTCCTGTCACACGGCTTCAACATGGATGGTCGGGCCGCCAGTCTGACCGTGACCGACAAAATCCCGCACCTCATTGCGGCAGGAAACGATCCCGTGGTGATCAGTGCGGTTACCGGAACGCGAGACAATCGATTTTCCCATTATCAGGTGCTGCCCTGGGGTCCCGCAGGATTCCGGTTCGATGTGCGACATCTTCTGGCCATACGATGGGGGCGTGACTGGCGCTATCGTATGGTGACAGGGATGATTTCCCTTCTTCTTGCCCCCTTCATTCTGGTAGAAAGGGCCGCGGTGGGCCTGCAAAGCCAATGGTCATGGGCTCCCGCCGCCGTGTTTAGAGGATGGAGGGAAATTCGCCGGCATCGGCCCCGGTTGATCTATACATCCGGCGGCGCCTACTCTGCCCATTGGGCCGGTTACTGGCTCAAGCGCCTCACGGGACTTCCATGGATTGCCGAAGTGCATGACCCCATGGTGTTTCCGGAAACGGTCCCGGCCTCCCGCAACCTGAAATTCTGGGCGTGCCTGGAAGGCCTGATCTGCAGGTATGCTGATCGTGCGTGGTGGTTTACCGAGCAGGCCCACGCCAGTGCTTTGCGTCGTCATCCCGAATTGGGCGGTCGTGGCTTTGTGGTGTTGCCTGGAGCCGAACCCCCTCAGGCCGAAGCCAGTTACACCAAAGGCCCGTTACTTCAACTGGGGCATTTTGGCTCCCTCTCCGACGTACGCACTTTGGCCTCCTTCGTGGAACTATTTGCGGAGTTTCGAGAACGTCATCCCGATCTTGCCGAACCGGTCCGGGTGCCCTGTTTTGGGGGGGCCATTGATGGGCGGGGTCGGGCCA